>Ga0157375_10000722_pt1 | contig 29134 bp, 24 predicted proteins | sample M35metaG_FD_115311 | JGI IMG/M metagenome (GOLD analysis project Ga0157375, IMG submission 115311) | Miscanthus rhizosphere microbial communities from Kellogg Biological Station, Michigan, USA - M3-5 metaG | ecosystem: Host-associated > Plants > Roots > Rhizosphere > Soil | place: USA: Michigan... | reverse complement strand
GAATGTGCAGAGAGTACCGGGTACAGCAAGAATTTCTGTTGAAATGCCGGGTATGAAAGACATCGACAAGGTGAAAAAAATGCTTCAGACTTCAGCAAAACTTCAGTTTTGGGAAGTACAGCAGTCTCCTGAGGTTTATCCTTATTTCCAAACATTATCTACTGTAATTGCTGCAAAAGGTGATTCTATGGGAGTTGCAAAAAATGCAAATCTTATAGCAATGCTACAAGGCGGTAAATCTGGAAGTCAAAGTTCTGTTGGAAGTGTAAAATTATCTGATACTGCTGCTGTAAACAAGATCTTGAACAGCAAAATTGCTCAGTCTTTACGTCCGTCAAACATTAAATATACACAATTCCTTTGGGGGTACAAGCCTGAGGCTACAGATACTGAAAGTTTGGTATTGTACGCGATCAGAGGAAATATCAATCAAAAAGCTCCTGTAGACGGGGCTGTTGAAACTGCTAATATCAGCTATGACGAGTTGAGCAGAGTAGTAGTAGACATGCAGATGGATTCTAAAGGTGCTAAAGAATGGAAAACTTTAACGGAGAAAAACGTTGGTAAGCCGGTTGCGGTAACATTGGACGGAAGAGTTTATACGGCTCCGAATGTTGTAAATGCGATTCCTAACGGTAGAACTCAGATCTCTGGTAACTTCTCTCAGGAAGAAGCTAAAGAATTGGTTGACGTTTTAGGTGCTGGTAAATTACCTGCAGGTGCGAAAGTGGTTCAGGCTACTGTTGTAGGACCTTCATTAGGACAGGAGTCTATTAATGCAGGGGTTATTTCATTTGCTATTGCATTCTTGATTATTATCGTTTATATCATTTTCTATTACGGTGGTGCAGGGGTGTACGCTGTAATTGCAATGATCATCAACTTATTCTATATTTTCGGAATTATGGATTCCGGAGACTTTACGTTAACGCTTCCTGGTATCGCGGGTATTGTATTAACAATGGCGATGGCGGTAGATACGAACGTAATTATCTACGAAAGAACAAAAGAAGAATTATTCGCAGGAAAAAATATTCTTGAAGCTTATAAAGACGGTTTCAAACACGCTTTAAATGCGATTATCGATGGTCACTCTACAACGTTCCTTACGGCGGTTGTATTGTTCTTCTTTGGAACAGGACCTATCAAAGGATTTGCTTTAACGCTAATGATCGGTATCGCAATGACTTTATTTACTTCGGTATTGCTTTCAAGAGTAATGATCTTCTCAAGATTAAATAAAGGAAAACAGCTTTCTGTTTGGACGGCTCCAACGAAAAACTTATTCAGAAATACTTGGATCGACTTCATCGGAAAGAGAAAATATGCTTATATCATTTCTGGTATTTTAACTTTAGTTTGTATCGGATCTATTGCAATCCACGGATTCAAATACGGTATCGACTTTACAGGAGGTAGAAACTATGTGGTAAGATTTGATAAAGCGGTTAATGCTGAAGATATCGAAGGAAAATTAGTGACAATATTCAAAACTGAAGACGGTAAAAACTCTTCTGTTGAAGCTAAAACTTTCGGAAACGACAAGCAGCTGAAAATCTCTACAGATTATCTTATCGAAGACGAATCTTTGAAAGCTGACCAGACTGTTGAGCAAAAACTATATGAAGGATTAAAAGCAAACTTACCTGCAAATACTACATTGCATGATTTCAAATCTGCAGATAAAGACCATGCGGGAATCATTTCTTCTGAAAAAGTAGGACCAACGGTAGCAGACGATATCAAAACTCACGGTATTCTTGCTGTTGTAGCGGCTTTAGCAGGTATCTTTATCTATATTTTAATAAGATTTAGAAAATGGCAATTCTCTCTTGGAGCTGTTGCCGCGCTATTCCACGATGCGATTATCATTTTGGGAGCGTATTCATTGCTTCACAAATTCATGCCGTTCAACATGGAGATCAATCAGGATTTCGTTGCTGCGATCTTGACGGTATTAGGTTACTCGATCAATGATACGGTAATTATCTTTGACAGAATTAGAGAATACTTAAGAGAGAAGAAATCTTTAACATTGGCAGGATTGTTTGATGACTCTATTTCTAGTACGCTGGGTAGAACATTCAACACTTCATTCACTACGATCCTTGTGATCTTGGCGATCTTCATTTTTGGTGGAGATAACTTGAGAGGATTTATGTTTGCGATGTTAATCGGTATCGGATTCGGTACGTATTCATCAATCTTCATCGCGTCGGCAATCGCATACGACTTCCTGAAAACAGGAAAAGAAGGAGAAGTACACGGTAAAACGACTTCAGAAAAAGAAGTACTTGCTTCAAAATAATTTATACTACAATAAATAAGAAAAAAGCCTTTCAAAATTGAAAGGCTTTTTTTTTTGGGTGTAAGATTTAAATTTTAAAGTTTATGTTTAAAGTTCTTACAATTCACCATTCACAATTGACGATTCACTTTCCCACTCATAACTAAAAGAGAACCCCATAATTTAGAATCATTATTTTTTCTTATTTCGTTATTTTTGCACCGTTATGGAAAACTCGAGGAAAAAAGCGGCCATTGGCTTCATATTTATTACGTTACTGATTGACATTACAGGGTGGGGTATCATCATTCCTGTGGTTCCGAAACTGATTGAGGAACTTATCCACGCAGATATTAGTGAAGCCGCAAAATATGGTGGTTGGCTGGGTTTTGCGTATGCTTTTATACAGTTTATTTTCTCTCCTGTTGTGGGGAATTTGAGTGATAAATATGGGCGAAGATCTATTATTTTGATCTCGCTTTTCGGCTTTGCGATTGATTATATTTTCCTGGCTTTGGCACCCACGATCTGGTGGCTTTTCCTTGGGAGAATTATTGCCGGAATCACAACAGCCAGTGCTTATATTGCAGATATTTCTACCGATGAAGACAGAGCCAAAAATTTTGGATTAATTGGGGCTGCTTTCGGGTTAGGTTTCATTATTGGTCCTGTTTTGGGAGGACTTTTAGGTCATTATGGAGCCAGAGTTCCTTTCTATGCGGCAGCTGGATTATGTTTGTTGAATTTCCTTTATGGATACTTTATTCTTCCCGAAAGTTTAGATAAAGACAAAAGAAGAGAATTTGACTGGAAGCGTGCAAATCCTGTCGGTTCATTTAAATTTTTAGGAAAGCACCCGGAAATTTCAGGATTGATTGTTTCATTAATTTTAATTTATATCGCAGGTCACGCTGTGCAAAGTAACTGGAGTTTCTTTACCATGTATAAATTCAGCTGGACGGAAAGAATGGTCGGAATTTCCCTTGGAGTTGTGGGATTATTGGTAGGATTGGTTCAGGGAGTTCTCATCAGATGGACAACTCCAAAACTGGGCGAACAAAAAAGTATCTATTACGGATTGGCATTATACGCAATCGGAATGCTGTTATTTGCTTTTGCAACTGAAGGCTGGATGATGTTCGCGTTCCTCGTTCCTTATTGTTTGGGAGGGATTTGCGGGCCGGCTCTTCAATCGGTGATCACGAAAAGTGTTCCGTCAAATGAGCAGGGTGAATTGCAGGGTGCTTTAACGAGTTTAATGAGCGCAACTTCTATTATCGGACCTCCAATGATGACAAATTTATTCTATTTCTTCACGCACGATGAGGCTCCGTTTAAGTTTTCGGGCGCGCCGTTCTTTTTGGCATTCATTTTAATGGCAGTCAGTGTGGTTATTACTTACTTTAATTTTCAGAAAGGAATTAAAAAGAAAATTTAATTCATATAAAAATAAAACAGGGAATCGAGTTTCGGTTCCCTGTTTCGTTGAAAGAATTTAGTATTTATGGAAATAACATTGATTTTAAGAACTTAATACGGTATCTAAAATTATTTGATTAAATTTAATAAAATTAATTTATAAATCCTTTTGACGTGAATTAACTATTTGTTAACTCTCACTTTTAATAATAAATAATCAAAAAATCAACAGTTCTAAAAAACTCATAGCCCATAACTTAAAACTCATAACTAAGCCTGAATCTTAAAATTTGTTTAAAATGTTACATAACTGCATCAGATATGTATAATCTTTCGTAATTTTACACCATGGAATTAAGCATTGGAGAAATGGCATTGATTGCAGTGGCGATCGTTGTATTATTCGGACCGGATAAACTTCCTCAGATAGCGCGTGACTTAGGAGCAGGTGTTAGAAAAATGCGTGGTGCAGTGGAGGATATCAAAACTGAGATCATGAAAGAAACAGACAATCCTATTTCTGAGATTAAGCGCGAAATTGAGAAAGTAAAAGATGCCGCAAAAGATTTTAACCCCGTAAAAGACATCCAGAAAGATGTTTTAACGGAACCGACTGCTTCTTCTAATGAGCTTCCTGTAGTAAAACCTTCAGAAGATGAGACTTACGAAGGTCCTGTAAGCAGATAATCGATGGAGGAGATCATTCAGGAAGATAAAAAAGCGTTTTTGTTTCTCAATAATTTGGGAAATTCTTCCTTCGATCAGTTTTGGATGCTGATTTCCAGCACGTGGATCTGGATTCCGCTCTATATTATTTTATGCTACTTTTTATACAAAAATTATAAACTAAGATCTTTAGTTTTTATACTGATATTCATTGCGTTAGGAGTTCTTGTTTCCGATCAGCTTGCCAGTGTTTTTAAATATGGCGTAGCAAGATTAAGACCTTGTCATGACCCGGCTTTAGAGCATCACATGAGAATTGTAAAGTGTGGCGGGCAATTTGGTTTTTACTCGGCACATGCTTCTAACACCTTCTTTTTAGCAACATATCTAAGTATTTTATTAAAAAATAAAATTAAATGGATTCCTTATGCTATATTTGTGTGGGCTGCAGTAGTTGCTTACAGCCGCATTTATTTAGGAGTGCATTTCCCGATAGATATTTTGGTGGGGGCGTTTGTTGGAACTTTATTGGGAGTGATTTTTGGTGCACTCGCAAAAAAAGTAATCAATAAACAAACTATAACTTCATGAAAAAACATTTACTTCTCTTAGCTTTTGCTATCACATCATTAAATCTTTACGCGCAGAACAAAGCCATGGCAGACGAATGCTTTAAAAAAGCCGATTACAAATGCGCGGAAGAACAATATTTAAAACTAGCGGAAAAAGAACAAATCCAAAAGTTTCAATCGGAATATTACAATAATCTGGGAACATCTCAAAGAAGATTAGGAAAGACAACTTCAGCCTTCAAATCTTATGAATCGGCGTTAAAAGCAAACCCTTTATCGGCTTCGGTGTATGAAAATCTGGCATCTTTACACAGTCAAAAAGGAAGCAAGGCTAAAGCACTGGAATACATTGATAAAGGTCTTCAGATCGAACCTGAAAATGCAAATTTTTATTTAACCCGTTCTAAAATCTATGATAGCCAGGGAAAAAAAGATCTTGCTGTAAAAGATTTAAACCAGATTTTAAGTTTTGCTCCGGAAAATATCTATGCAAGAACTGGTTTAGCCAATCTGAAGAAGAATAACGGCGATCTGGAAGGCGCTTTGAAAGATTACAACCAACTTATCTCAGAGAAACCGGAATCTCTTCTTTATAACGGAAGAGCCGATGTTTATTTTAAAATGAAAAAATCAAAAGAAGCTCTGACGGACGTAAATAAAGCCATTTCAATCGATCCAAAATTTGCCCAGTCTTACGTGACAAAATCGCTGATTTTATTTGATGCTACAAAACCGAAAGAAGCCTGTGAAAATCTTAATAAAGCCGTTACATTAGGCTATGAAAAAGGTCTTCTAGCAGATCTTTATTCTAAATGTGTGACAACAGCAAAATAATAAATCAATTTTATATAAAACTTAAGAGTATCCTTTTTGGGTACTTTTTTTATTTATTTTTAATGGTAATGAAAGCTTTATCTAAAGACTAAATGGATTAAAAATCCTCAGTTTTAACTATTTTTGAAGTCAATAAAAAATATACATGTTAAATATTGTTCTTGTAGAACCTGAAATACCGAATAACACCGGAAATATCGGACGATTATGTGTGGGCACCGAAAGCAAATTACACCTTATTCATCCATTTGGATTCATAATTAATGATAAAAACCTGAAACGCTCCGGTCTGGATTATTGGGTTCATCTTGATGTTTCGGAATATGAAAATGTTGATGAATGGATTCAACAGATTCCTGATAAATCCCGTGTTTTTTTGATGAGTTCACATGCTGAAAAATCATATTTAGAGACTGATTTTCAGGATGGTGATTGGTTGGTTTTCGGGAAAGAAAGTGTTGGTTTAAGCAAAGACGTTTTATCTCGTTTTGATAATCATTTAACGATCCCGATGTCAAATTTAATCCGAAGTTTTAATATTGCAAATTCTGTAGCTTTTGTGGTTGGTGAAGCAAAAAGACAGATTGGTTTAAAGGTTAGATAATTAAAAATTCAAGTCTGATATCTGAAATCTCGTTTAATCGTTATGATAAGGTTTTCCCTGCAGAATCTGATCCGCACGATACAATTGTTCCACAATAAATAAACGGATCATCTGATGCGTGAATGTCATTTTAGATAACGACATTTTTTCATTGACTCTGCTGTAAATCTCTTCTGAAAAACCATAAGCTCCACCAATTAAAACATGAATTTTTTTCACAGAAGAATTCATCCAGCCGTCAATTTTTTGTGAAAACTCACGGCTGGTAAATTGTTTCCCTTTTTCATCGAGAATGACAACGAGATCATTTTTATCGATGTGATTTGAAAATAATTTTGCTTCTTCTTTCTTCAAAAGATCTGAAGAAAGATTTTTGGCATTTTTAACGTCCGGAATTTCTATAATTTCGAAATTCCAGTGTTTTGGGAGACGTTTAAGATAATAATTGATTAAAGAAGTGATTTCCTTATCGTCTGTTTTACCAATACAAAGCAAATTAATCTGCATTTTTAGTCTTTAAAATAGTTGAAGCTTCAAAGATATTCATAAATTAAAAAATGACATAATAAAGGACGTTTTAAGTACTAATTTAAATGCAAAAAACAGTATTTTTGTAAAAACACCATTTGAGCATGGCAATAAAAATTCCGAGATTTATCCTTAAAATTCAAGAATTCTTTGATGATATACATATTCCCGTTTTGGGAATATCGCTTTGGCAAATGTTTCAGATTTATATTTCGGGAATTTTTAAAGGGAAAATTGGTCGGAAAGCGGCATCCATTTCATGGAGTTTTACGATAAGTTTATTCCCTTTTTTATTGTTCTTGCTTTCTGTTTTACCGTATATGCCGCATTATGATAAGCTTCAGTTCTATATTTTTGAGGTTTTGATTCATAATGTTTTTCCTTCCAATATGGAGACCGATGTGCGGGGATATATCGAAAATAATATCATTCCCAATATGAGGGGAATCAGTAATTTAACGATCGTTTTGGCCTTGATTTTTGCAACCAACGGAACTTTTTCTTTAATTAACGGATTTAATGAAAATTCAGAAGAAAAACTCACTGATGTAAAGGAATTTATTCTTTCATTTTTTATCACGATAGGCTTCATAACCATTGTGATTATGACACTTTTCGGGGTATATTATTCGGAAGTGGTGCTGAAATTATTTACACCAAATTATGATGTAACCTGGCTTTCAAAAAACCTTTCAAAGATTATCGGATTTGTTTCTTTTCCAGTGTTTTATTTCATTTTGCTGACTTTATTTTATTGGTTGGGAACCGTGAAAATTATGAGGTTCAGACAGGCAATTCCCGGGGCGATTTTAACGACTGTTTTGTTTGTGGTGACAACGTATTTTTTTGCAATTTATGTGAAAGATATTGCACGCTACAACGTTCTGTACGGTTCCATCGGAAGCATGATTTTATTGATGGTTTGGGTAAATGTAAACGTTTATCTACTCCTTTTCGGAAACGAACTGAATATGGCGATCAGAAAATTACGAATAGAAAAACTCCTGTCAGACGAACTTAAAAAAGGAGCAACATATTATCAGGCTTTAAATACAGAACCCAATCTGGAGAGTGATGAAGACCACAAAAGACCCTTTGATATCAAGAAAAAAGATTAATCTTCCTCAATTTGATTTTTCTTAGAGCATAGTTTTAAGATTAAAAAACCTGAAACTGCAGCAATAAAAGAAGCAACTAAAATCGCAAATTTAGCCTCATCCTGAATTTCAATTTCTCCTCTGAATGAAAGCAGTGCGATAAAAATTGACATTGTAAAACCAATTCCTGCCAGAAAACCAACGCCCAACATCTGAGGCCACGAGCTGTTTTGTGGAAGTGAACTAAGTTTTGTTTTAATGGCAATGAAAGAAAATACATTAATTCCGATTAGTTTTCCAAGAATCAAGCCTCCGATAATTCCCAGACCCAAAGTACTCGTTAAACCGGCGATCATTCCGTTATTGAAGGTAATATTTGTATTGGTCAATGCAAATATTGGCATAATTAAAAAGCTTACTGGAAAATGAAGTTTATGTTCTAATTTTTCCAAAGGTGAAATTTCTACATTAGAAGCATTCGTCGGAATTGAAAATGCCAGTAAAACGCCTGCAATTGTTGCATGAATCCCTGAATGATGCAGAAAATACCATAAAAATAATCCCGGAATGATATAGAAAATAATTTTAGTGACCTTTAAATAATTTAATAGAAATAATAAAGCGGTTGTTCCAAAAGAGAATAATAAATACATCCAGTGAATCTGTTCTGTATAAAAAATTGCAATCACTAAAATGGCTCCCAAATCATCTACAATCGCCAATGCTGCAAGAAAAATTTTGATTGAATTCGGAATTCTCTTTCCCAACATGGAAACAATTGCCAATGAAAAAGCTATATCCGTCGCCATCGGAATTCCCCAGCCGTTACCGTATTTTGTGCCGATATTGAAAATTGAATAAATCACAGCAGGAACCAACATTCCGCCTATAGCTGCAAAAATCGGGAGAGACGCATTTTTAAAAGAAGAAAGCTCGCCTTCAACCATCTCCCGTTTGATTTCAAGACCTACCAAAAGGAAGAAAATCGCCATCAGTCCATCATTGATCCAAATGCTTAGAGGATATTTTAAATGAAAAAGGTGAGTACCCGCTTCAGTGTCTAAAAACTTCTGAAAACCTTCACCAGCAGACGAATTTGCAATTAATAATGAAATAATTACACAAAAAATAAGTATAATTCCTGATGACTGGCTGCTGTTGAAAAATCTTTTGAAATATAGGCTTAAATTCATGCTTTAAGATTGTAATCGTCTCACTCTCGAAACTCCATTAATATCTTTTAGTTTTTTAAACGTTTCTTCTAATTGACCTTTATTTTTTACTTCAAGGTTGATATTTCCGGTAAAAATTCCATCGTTTGATTCGATAGACATACTTTTCATATCCATTCCCATAGCACCGCTGATTACGGTTGTAATGTCATTGATCATTCCCATTCTGTCGAGTCCTTCGATCTCGATTTTCACTCTGTTTTTGAAGCTTTCAGCATTTACCCATTTTGCAGGAATCACCCTGTAGTCGTATTGGGCTCTAAGATTAATAGCATTCGGGCAGTTATCGCTGTGTACTTTGATGCCGTCTGAAATGGTAATAAATCCGAAAATTTTATCTCCGGGAATTACCGTACAGCATTTTGCATAGGTATAATTCAGTCTTTCTTCATCTTTTCCGAAGACGATCATATCGAGATTTTGCTCTTTCGGCTCTTCGTAATGTTGATTTTTTGTCGGAGATTTTCTGAATCTTGAAAGTAAGTTATTAAATACGTTTTTACTTTCAATATATTTTCTTAAACTGCTTGCATCCAATTCATTAGTCTGGAATTTCGAGAACAGTTCCTGTGAACTTTTTAGATTAAAGAATTTTTGAAGCTTATTAACCTCTTCATCATTAAAATTGATCTTGGCGTGACGAAGTTTTCTTTGTAGAATCTCTTTTCCTTCTTCTACAATTTGATTTTTTTGTGAATTTAAATAACTCTTAATCTTAGACTTAGCTTTTGAAGTAACAACGAATTCCAGCCAGTCTGATTTTGGTTTTTGATTTTGTGAGGAAAGAATATCAACCTGATCTCCATTCTGTAATTTATAAGAAATCGGAACTAATTTTCCATTGATTTTAGCACCTAAACATTTCATTCCCAAATCGGAGTGAACGGCAAATGCAAAATCTAAGGCCGTAGCGTTAGTCGGTAAAATTTTAATCTCACCTTTAGGTGTGAATACAAAAACTTCTTTTGAATAAAGGTTTAACTTAATATTATCCAAAAGCTCGGTAGTAGAAAGATCTTGCTGCTGTTCAAGAACATCACGAATTTCTGCAACCCAATTCTCAAAGTTTCTGTCTTCGTTGGTCTGTTTGTAGCCTTCCTTGTATTTGTAGTGTGCGGCAACCCCTTTTTCGGCAATTTCGTCCATTCTTTCGGAACGGATCTGAACTTCAATCCATTTTCGGTCAGGACCAAGAACGGTCAAATGTAAACTTTCATAACCTGTAGAACGCGGTTGAGTGATCCAGTCACGCATTCTTGAAGGGTTACTGTGATAAACATCAGTTACAATAGAGTAAATTTTCCATGCAAGAAATTTTTCGTTTTTAGCATCAGATTTATAAATAATTCTGATTGCGTAATTATCAAAAACTTCTTCAAAAGACACACCTTGCTTGAGCATTTTTCTGTAAATGGAAGAAATTGCTTTTGCACGACCTTTTATGGTGAAATTCAATCCTTCTTCCTGTAATCTTTCGGAAACTTCTTTTTTGAATTCCTCGATATAGCGTTCACGGTTTTCTTTGGCTAATTCCAATTTTTCCGTGATCTCGTTGTAAACTTCGGGGTTATTATATTTTAATGATAAATCTTCAAGCTCGGATTTGATGTTATATAAACCCAGACGGTGCGCCATCGGAGAATAAATATAAACCGTCTCAGAAGCTATTTTCTTCTGTTTATCCGGAGCCATACTTTCCAGCGTCCGCATATTGTGAAGGCGGTCTGCAATTTTGATCAGAATGACCCTGAAATCTTCAGAAAGCGTCAACAGAAGTTTTCTGTAATTCTCGGATTGTACGGAAATATTCTGATGGTTCATGATGGATATCTTAGTCAATCCATTGACGATGTCAGCAATTTTTCCGCCAAAAATTTTCTTTAAATCTTCGTAAGTATAATCTGAATCTTCGATTACATCATGCAAAAGCGCACAGGCAATAGAATTTGCTCCCAAACCGATTTCCGTTGCAACAATTTTTGCAACAGCGATGGGGTGGTAGATATATGGTTCGCCGGATTTTCTTCTTTGGTCTTTGTGAGCATCTAATGCAATATCAAATGCCTTTCGGATAAGTTTATTATTTTCCTCATCCAAAGTCCTGTATGTGTTAGAAATCAGATCTTTATACCTCGCTAAGATTTCTTTATTTTCTTGTTCTAAGTCGTAACTCATTTGTGTGAAAGCCTATATTTAAACGAAAATACGAAATTTTTTGCACTTTTCAAACACAAAAAAATCCGCAGAACGTTCTACGGATTTTCGGTTATTAGATTTTAATTTTTAGAATTTAACTTCTGAGTCAATGCCATTGCTTGAAGCTTTGATTTTAACATCCGGACAATTGTGGATCTCGGCCTTGCTTCTGGCATCAATATATTTTTTTAAATTATTGTAATGGGCTTGTTCAATTCCCATATTTTCGAATAAATAAGTTTTTAGAACAGAATTTTGAGTGAAAATAGTTTTTGCATCATCTATTTGTCCATTATCTTTTACAACAACACTCGCCAGATACTGAGATCCGTTGTGAATAGTGTCATTAAGATATACAATGTAATCTGAATTTCCGAAACCTGAACTTTCCAGATCGGTTTCGAGTTTCTTGTAATCGCTGCGGTGTTCAAATAATCCAGCTAATATATTTGACATAAGCAATAGTTTTAAATTTGTACTTAAAGATAATAATAAAATTTCATATATGTTAAATTATTTTCAATAAAATTAACATTTTATTGTTTTATCTATAAAATTATGTTAAAATGTTTGAGGGTATCTATTGAACGGATGTTTAATTCTGTACAGTGAAATTTGAGTTTTGGCTAGACTTCTTTAAGCTTTATTTTAAATATTAATCTATTCTTTCATTTTTAATTTCTTCTACAATTTCAGGATTCAGTAAAGTCGTGATGTCTCCAAAGTTGCTGAAATCTCCTTCTGCGATTTTTCTTAAAATTCTACGCATAATTTTCCCGGAACGCGTTTTCGGAAGACCTGAAACAAACTGAATTTTATCCAGTTTTGCAATCGGACCAATCTGATCAGAAATCAATTGATTGATCTCTTTTTTTAGATTTTCTTTCTGACGGCTTTCTCCTGTTTCCTTTAAAATAACAAATCCGTAAAGAGCATTTCCTTTAATGTCATGAGGATAGCCAACAATCGCGGATTCCGCTACAGCAGGATGTTCGTTGATGCTGTCTTCAATTGGGGCAGTTCCTAGGTTATGCCCGGAAACAATGATCACATCATCCACACGTCCCGTAATTCTGTAATATCCGACTTCATCTCTCAACGCGCCGTCACCTGTAAAATATTTTCCCGGAAAAGCTGAAAAATACGTTTCTTTATATCGTTGATGATCACCCCAAATCGTCCGGGCAATTCCCGGCCATGGAAAACGGATGCAGAGATTTCCTGTAACCTGATTTCCTGTGATTTCATTACGTTTATCATCCATCAAAACAGGCTGGATTCCCGGTAAAGGAAGGGTAGCATAAGTCGGTTTTGTTGGAGTAACAAATGGAAGCGGCGAAATCATAATTCCTCCCGTTTCAGTCTGCCACCAAGTATCGACAATAGGGCATTTTTTCTTTCCAACATGGTCGTTGAACCAATGCCAGGCTTCCTCGTTGATGGGTTCACCTACTGAGCCGATAACTTTTAACGAACTTAAATCATGTTTATCAACCCATTCTGCGCTTTCCTTTGCTAATGAACGAATCGCTGTTGGTGCAGTGTAGAATTGTGTAATTTTATGTTTTTCAATGACTTCCCAAAATCTATCAGGTTCAGGATAAGTCGGAACACCTTCGAAAATCACGGTTGTTGCACCATTTAAAAGCGGTCCGTAAAGGATGTAAGAATGTCCTGTAATCCAGCCGATGTCTGCTGTGCACCAATAAATGTCATTTTCCTGATAATTAAATACATTTTTAAAAGTATAAGCTGTGTAAACCATGTATCCTGCGGAAGTATGAAGCATTCCTTTTGGTTTTCCCGTGGAGCCTGAAGTATATAAGATGAAAAGAGGATCTTCCGCGTCCATAATTACGGTCACGAAATCCGGGGAAGCTTTTTCGTATAAATCTGCCATCCAAAAATCTCTTCCTTCCTTCATCTTGATCTCGTTGTGAGTTCTTTTTACGACCAAAACGCTTTCGACAGTTGGTGTTTTTTCAAGGGCTTCATCAACGATGCTTTTTAAATCTAAAACTTTGTTTCCCCGATAGCTTCCGTCTGATGTGATCACCATTTTTGCTCCACAGTCATTGGCTCTCGAAGAAACAGCAGAAGCGGAAAATCCGGCAAAAATAACCGAATGAACGGCGCCTAATTTTGCGCAGGCCAACATCGTTATCGCCAATTCCGGAATCATGGGAAGGTAAATGCAGACTCTGTCGCCTTTCTCGATGCCCATTTCCCGCAAAATATTTGCAGTTTTATTAACACGGGTGTATAATTCGTTATAGGAAATGTGCTGTGCCTGTTCTTTTGGATCGTTTGGTTCCCAAATAATTGCGGTTTTTTCACCTCTTACGGAAAGATGTCTGTCCAGACAGTTTTTAGTAATATTTAATTTTGCATTTTTAAACCATGTGATTTTGGCTTCATTCATGTCGTATTTTACAACCTTGCTCCATCTTTGATACCACACGAAGTTTTGATCAGCGATCTTATCCCAGAATTTTTTAGGATTTTTGATAGACTTTTTATATTCTTCAAAATAATGTGGTAAATCTTCTATTAGATAATTTCTCATATCCTTTTCCTTTTTGAAATTTGAATTTAAATTTATGTTTAATTTGTGAATTAAGCCCTGCAATCCTCATTTTTTTTCTCAATTTTTCTCTAATAATTTATCTTGTATTTTAGAATGAAACAGATAATTTATTTTTTTTCTGAATGGGTTTAATGTAAACTAAATTTAACTCAGGAGGGTAATTTTTTTTAATATTCATTTAAAATACTTACGGTTTTATTTTTCTATTATTGAATAAAATGACTTTATTTTTTTCAACATTTAATTTATTTATTTTTAAAGTGTTATGCCTCTTACAATTAGAATTTGAAAGAAATAATATTGAAATTCAATTAAGATAATTTTACCTGTTTATTCTTACTAAACAAAAAAAATATCTTTTTTATTTGGTTTTTAAAGTTGTTTTGATTTAAATTTGCCAAAAAATTCAGATAAATAAATGGAAATACAAATTTCCTCATTCGAACATTTGATGTATGTGAGTGAAATACAGCAGGAAATGTATGATTCTGCACAGCGGAGAGGAACGGGGATCGCAAAACGTTCTATAGAATATTTAAGTAAAAAGATTTCAGAAGGTAACGCTGTGGTTGCGACTGAAAATGGAGAGTGGGTGGGCTTCTGTTACATAGAAACCTGGTCACACGGTCAGTTTGTGGCCAACTCAGGATTGATCGTTTCTCCAAAATTCAGGGAAAGAGGAGCTGCAACTTTAATCAAGAACAGAGTTTTCCAATTATCGAGAGATAAGTATCCGAATGCAAAAGTTTTTGGATTGACGACAGGTCTTGCCGTCATGAAAATTAACAGCGATTTAGGGTATAAACCTGTAATTTATTCTGAATTAACACAAGATGAAGAATTTTGGAACGGTTGCAAAAATTGTGTGAATTATGAAATTTTAATGAAAAAAGAACGTAAAAATTGCCTTTGTACGGCAATGCTTTTCGTTCCGGATAATAATAACGTAAATGGGATTGCAGGTAAGCGACCCGAAAATCAATATCAAAATGAGCAAGAAAGTAATCTTAGCGTTTAGCGGAGGTTTAGATACCTCTTACTGTGCTAAATATCTGAGTGAAATACTTGGGTATGCGGTGTATGCAGTCACTGTAAATACCGGAGGTTTTTCTAAAGAAGAGGAAAAAGAACTGGAGAAAAAAGCCTTTAATCTTGGGGTGAAAGAATACAGGTGTGTTGATGCTCAGGAAGATTATTACAATTCTTGTGTGAAGTATTTGATCTTTGGTAATGTCTTGAAAAACAATACATATCCTTTGTCTGTAAGTGCTGAACGTACGATTCAGGCGCAGGAAATTGCAAAATATGCCATCGAAATCGGTGCTGATGCAATCGCTCACGGAAGTACAGGTGCCGGAAATGATCAGGTTCGTTTCGACTTAATATTTCAGGTAATGTGTCCGAATGTAGAAATCATTACGCCAATTCGTGATCTATCTTTATCCCGTGAAGAAGAAATTGAATTTTTGAAAAGCCATGGTTATGAAATGGAATTCCAAAAAGCACAATATTCTGTGAATAAAGGACTTTGGGGAACTTCAGTGGGTGGAAAGGAAACCCTGACTTCAAGAAGTTATCTTCCCGAAGAAGCTTTTCCTTCGCAAATTAAAGAAACTCAGCCTTCAGAACTGGAAATCGAGTTTAAAAATGGTGAAGTTGTAGCGGTAAATGGAGAAAATTTTGAACATTCAGTATATGCGATTCAAAAAATTGAAGAATTAGCTTCTGCTTATGGAATCGGTCGTGATATCCACGTTGGAGATACGATTGTTGGAATTAAAGGAAGAATCGGTTTCGAAGCAGCGGCGGCGTCTGTAATTATCAAAGCACACCATTTATTGGAAAAGCATACGCTTTCAAAATATCAGCAGATGATGAAATCTCAATTGTCTGACTGGTACGGAAACTGGCTTCACGAAGCACTTTTCTTAGATCCTGTGATGAGAAATATCGAGTATTTCTTAGATGATTCTCAGAAAACAGTAAGCGGAAAAGTTTTTGTAACGCTTCATCCCTACAGATTTATTTTAAATGGAATTGAATCTAAACATGATTTAATGTCCGATAAATTCGGAAGCTATGGCGAAGCAAACAGAGCGTGGACGGGAGAAGATGTGAAAGGCTACACAAAAATCGTAAGTAATTCCTTAAATATCTATCATCAGATTAATTCAGCATTTTAATGGTGAACCCGGAGGGTTCAATATGAATAGCCGTAGGTAAAACCTATGGATTAAAAAGATCAACATAAACAAAGAACCCGAAGGGTTCAATAACAATAGCCATAGGTGAAACCTATGGTAAAAATAAAAATGATTGAAATTAACAAAACAGCAGGAATAATCGGTGCCAACGGCTACACAGGAAGCGAATTAGTTCGTCTGTTGGCTTTTCATCCCAATGTGACTTTGAGTTTTTTATATAGTCGTTCGAATTCGGGGACAAAGATTTCAGATTTGTACCCGGATTTAGCGACGGTTTGTGAAATGGTTTTAACGGATCAGCCTGAAGAGGTAGATATTTTATTTTTATGTCTTCCGCACAAAGAAAGTCAAAATTGGCTGACTCAAAATGCTGTAAAAGATGAAACGTTAGTGATCGATTTAGGAAATGATTTTCGTTTAGAAGGAAATTTCGAAAACAGAAATTTTATCTATGGTTTACCCGAAATCAACAAAAAACAACTTTCAGGAGCAAAAAGTATTGCAAATCCGGGATGCTTTGCAACGGCAATTCAATTGGCTTTACTTCCATTGGCTGAAAAAGGATTGTTGAATGAGGTGTACACAACGGGAATTACGGGTTCAACAGGTGCAGGTCAGTCTTTGCAGCCAACGACGCATTTTACCTGGAGAAACGATAATATTTCAGCATATAAAACTTTGACACATCAGCATGTAGATGAGATTTTACAGCAGTTAGTTTCTTTTAATACGAATGAAATCAGCCTGAATTTTGTTCCATGGAGAGGTGATTTTGCGAGAGGAATTTTTACGAGTTCCACGGTGAAAACAAATGTAGAACTTTCAGATATTCATCAATTGTTTAAGGATTTTTATGCAGATGCACCTTTTGTAAAGGTAAGCGAAAAAGCAATTGATTTAAAACAGGTTGTCAATACCAATCGCTGTGTGATTCATATAGAAAAGAGTGGAAATGTTGCAGTTATTCACTCAGCGATTGACAATTTGTTGAAAGGAGCTTCCGGACAAGCCGTTCAAAACATGAACATTGCAATGGGTTGGGAAGAGAATTTAGGATTGAACTTGAAGCCTGTGGCGTTTTAATGTCAATGGTCAATAGGTCAATTGTGAATTTTTAAACTCAAATTAAAACCGACTTCGGAAAGTGAAGCGTTAAGAAAATTGAAATTTAATCCGTTAAAAAATTCCCACTGTTTGAGCACGAGACAAATTCTCAATCAAAGAACAAATAGTCAATTCGTGCGAGTTTTGGGGATTTTAGGATTTAATTTAAATTTTTAGCAGAATTTTCCAAGTCTTGAACTTTTGTTTCTTTTGTTTCAAGACAAAAGAAAAATATAAGAAAGATGAAATCATTCATCAAACATCAATTATCATTTATAATTAGACATGAATTTATTCAACGTATATCCATTATTTAACATCAATCCAATAAAAGCTCAGGGATCATTTCTTTGGGATGATAAAGGAGAAAAATATCTTGATTTTTACGGAGGTCATGCGGTAATTTCCATTGGACACAACCATCCGCATTATCAAACTCAATTAAAAAACCAATTAGATAAAATATCTTTTTATTCAAACTCGGTTCAGAATGAATTACAAACTGAACTCGCTGAAAAAATAGGAAAACTTTCAGGACTGGAAGATTACAATTTATTCTTGTGTAATTCAGGAGCTGAAGCGAATGAAAATGCTTTAAAACTGGCTTCGTTTCACAATGGGAAAAGCAAAGTGCTGTATTTCTCAGGTTCTTTCCACGGAAGAACTTCGGCAGCAGTTTCTGTGACTGATAATCCAAAAATTGTAGCTCCGGTAAACTACGACGAACGATTCATTAAATCTGAATGGAATAATATTGAACAACTTGAAGCCATTTTTGAAAATCAGGAAAATGAAATTTCATCTGTAATTATTGAAGGAATTCAGGGAGTTGGCGGAATTATGATTCCAACTGTTGAATTTTTAACTAAAATCAAAGAATTATGTGAAAAATATAATGCAGTTTTGATTTTGGATGAAGTCCAGTCAGGATATGGAAGAAGCGGATATTTCTTCGCGCACCAGGAATTCGGAATTGAAGCGGATATTATCACGACAGCAAAAGGAATGGGGAATGGTTTTCCAATCGGTGGAGTGTTGATTCACCCAAAATTTCAGGCAAGCAACGGTTTGCTGGGAACAACTTTTGGCGGAAATCACCTCGCTTGTGTTGCTGCGATTGCGGTTTTGGACGTTATGAAAGATGAAAATCTCATCGAAAATGCTCGGGAAATGGGCGAGTATATTGAAAATAAAATTAAAGATTTTCCACATATTAAAACGATTCGAAGGAAAGGCCTGATGATTGGAATTGAACTCGACAGAGATTGTTCAGAAGTGAGGAACAGCCTGTTGTACAATCATCATATTTTCACAGGAAACTCCAATGATAAGGCTGTGTTGAGGATTCTTCCGGCGCTTAACATTAAAAAAGAAGAAACCGATTTATTTATCGGTGCTTTGCAAGAAGTATTGGAGAATATTTAGTCTGTGAAAGTTACACGGTCTGTCATTCAGAATGAAACAAAGTGAGTGAAGAATCTCTTTTCATAATATTAATAGATTCTTCCTTCGTCAGAATGGCAAACGAGGCTTTCAATTGCTGAGTGAAGCGCCTTTGCGAACGAAAATATTTTCAAGTTTAATTAAAAAAAACTTCGCGACCCTAGCGTTAAAAACTCAGATAATATGTAAGATATAAAATCTTTAAAATCAATTCAAAATGAAATGGATATTCCATTTGTCCATTGAAAAAATAAAAATTCTCAAATGAAAAAATTTACCTCTGTAAGCGATGTTGAAAACTTACAGGAAATTATAAAAAAAGCGTTACAAATTAAAGAAAATCCTCTTTCGGAAACCGGGAAAGGTAAAGGAAAAACAATAGGACTTGTATTTTTAAATTCAAGTTTAAGAACACGCTTAAGCAGTCAGATTGCTGCACAAAATTTAGGATTAAATGTTTTAACGTTAAATGCAGCTCAGGAAGCCTGGAACTTAGAATTCGCAGATGGAGCCGTAATGAACGGCGACACTGTTGAACATATTAAAGATGCCATTGAAGTATTAAATCAATATTGTGATATCATTGCAGTTCGTTGTTTTGCAGGAATGAAAAGCAAGGAAGATGATGTTAACGAAAGCATTTTAAGCCAGTTCGAACAACATGCGAAAGTTCCGGTTATTTCTCTGGAATCTGCAACACGTCATCCTTTGCAAAGTTTGGCAGATTGTATCACAATTACAGAAAACTGGAAAGAAGAGCGCAAGCCAAAGGTAGTTTTAACCTGGGCTCCTCACATCAAGCCGATTGCTCATGCGGTAGGAAATTCTTTCGCAGAATGGATGCAGGAAATGGATGTTGAATTCGTAATCGCCAATCCTGAAGGTTATGATTTAGATAAAAACTTTACAAAAGATATAAAAGTAATTCATAATCAGGATGAAGCGTTGAATGATGCAGATTTTATTTATGTGAAAAACTGGTCGTCTTTTGATGATTACGCAGCAATGCCCGAAGTGAAAGAAAACTGGATGCTGACGAATGAAAAATTGAACAATACCAATCAGGGAAAAGTGATGCACTGTCTTCCGGTTCGTCGAAATGTAGAATTGAGCGACGAAGTAATGGATGGTGAGAATTCCATCATTTATCAGCAGGCAAAAAACCGAATTTTCTCGGCTCAGGCTGTCTTCTCTGAAATTTTAGATGAATTGAATAAGAAATGATGCGCTCAGAATTTTTAAATTTTTTAATCCTTTAATTTTTTAATGAAAAACAAATTATACATCATAAAAATTGGCGGAGCATTAATCGATGATGAAGAATTATTGAACGAGTTTCTCGATCAGTTTTCTGAAATTAAAGAACGAAAAATTTTGGTTCATGGAGGTGGAAAATTAGCAACAATATTGGCTGATAAATTAGGTGTTGAACAGAAAATGGTCAACGGACGAAGAATCACTGATAAAGATACCTTAGATATTGTAGCGATGGTGTATGCGGGAGGAATCAATAAAAATATCGTGGCAAAACTTCAGCAGAAAAAATGCAAAGCAATAGGATTTTCAGGAGCTGATGCCAATTTAATTAAAGCTACAAAAAGAGAGGACTCAGAAATAGATTTCGGATTTGTGGGAGATATCGAGAAAAAAAGTGTGAATAAAAAATTGATTTCTAAATTAATTAAACTTGAGTTGGTTCCGGTATTTTCAGCAATCACTCATGACAAAAAAGGAAATCTTTTCAATACCAACGCAGATACGATTGCTTCGGTAATTGCTCAGGCTTTATCTGAAAAATATGATGTTGAATTATTGTATTGTTTTGATAAAGAAGGTGTTTTGGAAGATGTGAATAATTCGGAATCTATCATTAAAAATATTTCGGAAGAAGAATTTTCAACATTAAAAAATGAAGGAAAACTTCATAAAGGAATTCTTCCTAAGTTGGAAAACGCTCTTGGAGCAGTAAAAAATAATGTAAATAAGGTATTCTTGATTAAAGAAACTAAACTAAAAAACCACATAGAAAACCATCATGCAGGAACTGAAATCTGTTTATAGTAAAGGAGAATTACTGAATAATGCAGTGGATTTGCTGAAAAAATTAATTGAAATCCCTTCATTCAGCAAGGATGAATATAATACGTCTGTAGAGATTGAAAACTTTTTTAAAAAGAACAATATTCCGACAAAACGTTTTAAAAATAACATCTGGGCGGTGAATAAAAATTTTGATGTATTCAAGCCGTCAATTTTGTTGAATACGCATCATGACACGGTAAAACCAAATAAAGCTTACACTTTAGACCCGTTTTTGCCGATTGAAAAAGACGGAAAATTATTCGGATTGGGGAGTAATGATGCGGGAGCGTCTTTGGTTTCGATGGCGCAGGTTTTTTTACATTTTTATGATAAAGAAGATTTACAATATAATTTAGTGATTGCTTTGACGGCTGAGGAGGAGATTTCAGGTTTTGACGGAATTGAAGCTTTATTTCCCCAGCTACCAAATATCGAGCTTGCCATTGTAGGAGAGCCAACGCAGATGAATCTGGCAATTGCGGAAAAAGGATTATTGGTTATTGATGGCGAAATGAAAGGTACTCCTTCTCACGCGGCTCATCCAAACGATGATAATTCAATTGTAAAATGTATGGAAGACTTACAGCAAATTTTAAGCTTTAAATTTTCAAAAATTTCAGATTATTTGGGCGAAGTTAAAGTTACTTTATCGGGAATTCATGCCGGAGTTCAGCATAATGTAGTTCCGGAATCTTGTGCTTTCACTTTAGATGTGAGAGTTACCGATGAATATTCCAATAAAGAAGTGTTTGAAATCATTCAATCGCAGATGAAATCAACCTTAACAGCAAGATCTTTCAGGTTAAATTCTTCAAAAATCGAAATGGATCATCCGTTTGTACAGGCGGGTCTGGAAGTCGGCAGGACAACTTATGGTTCGCCCACATCATCTGACCAGGCAATTATTCCTTGTACATCGGTAAAGTTGGGTCCCGGCGACAGCACACGCTCTCACACCGCAGATGAATACATATATATAAAGGAAATAGAAGAAGGAATTGAGATTTATATTAAGATCTTAGAGAAAGTTTTATAGGCTGGAAGCTGGAAGAGGGATGATGGAAGTTTAAATCGACCTATGAAACGGAGGCGTTAAGAAAATTTAAATTTAATCCGTTAAAAAATTCCCACTGTTTGAAGCGCGACACTAATTTTGAATTGAAAAACAAATGTTTAATTCGCGCAAGTTTTGGGGATTTTAGGATTCAATTTCAATTTTTAGCCAGAGTTTCCAGTCTTGAATTTTTGTTTCTTTTGTTTCAAGACAAAAGAAAAATTAATGTTTAAAGAAAAAATTATGAAAAAAATATGGCAAAAAGACGATAATGCCACCAATATATTAGTCAACAAATTTACAGTCGGGAAGGATCTTGACTTTGATGAGCGTCTGGCAAAATACGATGTTAAAGGTTCGATTGCACATTGCATAATGCTGGCGGAAGTGGGAATTATCACAAAAGAAGAATCTGGAAAAATTCTTTTTGTTTTAGCTACGATTTTACAGGATATCGAAGATGGAATTTTTGAGATCGATAAAGAGGCGGAAGATATCCATTCGCAAGTCGAATCTATTTTAATTGAAAAACTAGGAGATACAGGAAAGAAAATTCATACGGCTCGGTCAAGAAATGATCAGGTTTTGCTGGATATTAAGCTGTATTTATTAGATGAAATTCGTGAAATCACAGCTTTAACGGACGAATTTTTTCAAATTTTAATTAAATTAGCGGATCAGCATAAAAACGTTCTTCTTCCGGGTTATACCCATTTGCAGATTGCTATGCCTTCGTCTTTCGGATTATGGTTTGGAGCTTATGCAGAAGCATTGTTGGATGATCTTGAAATGCTTTTCTCTGTTAAAAATATCATTAATAAAAATCCATTGGGTTCAGCAGCGGGATATGGTTCGTCTTTTCCTATTGACCGTGAAAGTACAACGTATAATTTAGGGTTTCAATCGATGAATTATAACGCAGTTTACGCTCAAATGACACGTGGAAAATCAGAGAAAATGTTGTCGATGGCCATGGCAACTTTGGCAGGAACATTGGGGAAATTTGCCTATGATGTTTGTTTATATCTAAGTCAAAATTTTGATTTTATAAGCTTTCCTAAAGAGTTTACAACAGGAAGCAGCATTATGCCACATAAGAAAAATCCGGATATTTTTGAATTGGTTCGTGCACGTTGCAACAGAATTCAGTCGCTACCGAACGAGTTTATTTTGTTGACGAATAACCTTCCTTCCGGTTATCACAGAGATATGCAGCTGACAAAGGAAATTCTTTTCCCAGCAATTGATTCTTTGAAAGAATGTCTTGAAATTTTAAGCTATACTTTACCAAATATTCAGGTTAAAGATGGAATTTTGGAAGATGAAAAGTATAAATATCTTTTCAGTGTTGAAAAAATTAATGAAGAGGTGAAAAACGGAAGTTCATTCCGTGATGCATATGTGAAAGTCGGGCAGGAAATTGAAAATAATGAATTTGATTTTGAGATTAAAAACCTTAATCATGCTCATGAGGGAAGCATCGGAAATCTTTGTTTGGATAAAATAGAATATCAGTTTAATAAATTGAAAAATAAGTTGTTGGGTTGATGGATTTTCTAGATGCTTCGACTTCGCTCAGCATGACATGGCTAATAAAGCGTGTTATAATAAGACAGTTTGTATTAGAGCTGTCATGCTGAGCGGAGTCGAAGTATCTTTAGATTATTATATTTTTTGGCCTAAATCAATCTTAAACTTAGTAGATTTTTTAACCTCATGAAGCACAATAGAACTGTGATATTGCCCGATATTAGGAATATTTGAGATTACATTCACCGTAAAATCATTATAAGAATTAATATCTTTTGCAATAATTTTCAACATATAATCATATTCGCCGGAAAGACTTATAATTTCCTGAACTTCATCATGTTGCATGATGTTTTTCTCAAAAGTTTCCAACACTTTCTTGGATTGTTCTTTGAGACGGACGTTGCAATAAACGACAATGTTCAGTCCCAGTTTTTCACGGTTCAAAAGACCTACATATTTCTCAATAACTCCCTGTTTCTCCAGTTGTTTGATACGTTCATACGTCGGAGTAAAGGTAAGACCGATTTTTTCTGAAATTTCTTTAACAGATAATGTAGAGTCTTCCTGAATGATACTGAGAATCATTTTGTCTTTTAAATCCATAAAAAGGTTTTGAGTTTTAACAAAAATAGTATTTAAAAATGAAAATATATAGAGAATAAGATTTTTTAATTTATTTGAAACTTTGGTTTTGTCAGTTTGTAAAATTGTCGTATCTTTGCACCTAATGAATAACACAGTATTTATATCATTAGAATTACCGGGCGTAGACGCCCTTTACGATATTTATTTATTTTAAGCGAAGATATTTTCTTCGCTTTTTTTTTGTGGAAAAATTAAGAAATTATGTTTACGATTACAGAACTAAGCACAGAGAGAATCAACAGTATAGTAAAAGAAGCGATGGCTTTTGCGAACGGAAAAACTGCTAAAATTGAAGGCGAAATTTTTTGCTCAAATCTATTTTTTGAAGACAGCACAAGAACGAAGACAAGCTTCGATATCGCCGAAAGAAAACTGGGTTTACAGGTTGTTCCTTTTGATGCTGCCAACAGTTCTGTTAATAAAGGCGAAAGTTTATACGATACAGTAAAAACGATTGAAAGTTTAGGGGTAAATTTAGTCGTGATCAGAGATAAGAAAGACAGATATTTTGATGAATTGGAAAACATTAAAATTCCTGTGATCAACGGAGGCGACGGAACAGGAAATCATCCTTCGCAATGTATGCTGGATTTACTGACAATTTATCAGGAATTCGGAAAATTTGAAGGCTTAAAAGTAGGAATTGTAGGAGATGTAAAGCATAGTCGTGTAGCGAATTCAAACGCAGAAGCATTAAGAAGATTAGGAGCAAAGGTATATTTCTCAGGACCTGAACAGTGGTTTGATGAAGGGGCTTTAATTAACGGAACGTATTTATCTGTAGACGAATTAATTAAAGAAGTGGATGTTTTAATGTTATTAAGAATCCAGCACGAAAGACACGACGCAAAAATGAGCTTCTCGGCTTCGGAATACCACAGAAAATATGGCTTGACGAAAGAAAGGGAAAAAGCAATGAAAAAAGAAGCGATCATTATGCACCCTGCACCGATCAACAGAGGAGTTGAAATTGATACAGACTTGGTAGAATGCGAACGTTCAAGGGTTTTCAAACAAATGCAGAACGGTGTTTTCGCAAGAATGGCAATACTTAAAGAAGCCCTGGAAAAAGAAGGGCACACTTTTAAATAAATAAAAGCAAAAGTGGCGAGCCCTGAAAGGGCGACCTGTTAATAGAAAGAATAAGAATAAAATAACAGAATGCGGAAGTTTGACTTCTAATTTCTAAAATCTAATATCTAATTTAAAAAATGAAGAAAAAGTTAATACTGGAGTCCGGTGAAGTGTTTCATGGAGAAGGTTTCGGAACAGAATTGGAAACTGCAGGAGAGGTAGTTTTCAATACCGGAATGACAGGGTATCAGGAGTTGATCTCTGACCCGTCTTATTGCGGTCAGATTGTTTGCATGACGTATCCGCTTATCGGAAACTATGGGATTAATAGAGATGATTATGAAAGTATTGAACCGGCTATCAAAGGTCTTATTGTAAAAGAAATTTGTGATTTGCCATCAAACTTCCGTACTCAGATTACTTTAGATGAATTGTTTAAAAAGAAAAACCTTTCAGGAATTTCAGGAATCGACACAAGAAGACTGACAAGAATTCTGCGTAACTCCGGAGTAGTAAAAGGAAAAATCGTAAACGATGATACTGATGAAAATTCAGTCGTTTCAGAATTAAAATCTACAACCTTCCCAACCAATCAGGTGGAGCAGGTTTCTACAAAAACACCTTATGCAAACCCGGGAAGAGGTTTCAAGGTGGTGTTGGTGGATTTTGGATCTAAATTAGGGATTATCAGGGAGTTATCACAAAGAAACTGTGACATCATTGTAGTTTCACAAGATACGACAGCAGAAGAGATTTTATTAATGGATCCGGACGGAATCATGTTGTCAAATGGTCCTGGTGACCCGGAAGATAACCAGCATGCTTTAGAAATGATCCGCGGATTATTAGGAAAAGTTCCAATCTTCGGAATCTGTTTAGGGCATCAATTAATCGGTTTGGCTTGTGGAGCGAAAACTTTCAAGTTAAAATTCGGTCACAGAGGAGGAAATCACCCGGTTTTAGATTTAGAGAAAAACAAAGTAGCGATCACTTCTCAAAATCATGGTTATGCAGTTGATCAGGAAAGTTTGAAAGGAACAGATTTAATTGAAACGCACATCGCATTGAACGACAGAACAAATGAAGGTCTGAAGCACAAAATTCACCCTTGTTTCTCAGTTCAATATCACCCGGAAGCAAGCCCTGGTCCAGAAGATGCAAACTACTTGTTTGATGATTTCATCCACTTGATGGAGGATTTTAAGAATAAGAAGAATCAGTAAGTTATCTAAAAAAATAAAATGTAGATGTCAACTTTTCGCCAAATATATTATCAGATTGTATTCAGTACAAAGCACAGAAATCCTGTGTTGAATATTGAACATGAAGATCAATTATATAAATACATTTGGGGAATTGTGAAAAATAAAAACTGTAAACTTTATAGGATTAATGGAATGCCGGATCATATTCATTTATTTACAGATTTGCACCCATCAGTTTCTTTAAGCAGTTTTGTAAAAGATATAAAGGTTTCAAGCAACTTATGGATTAAGCAAAGCGGATTATTTCCCGATTTTGAAGAATGGCAAAGTGGTTACGGTGCATTTACTTATTCTGAAAGAGAAAAGGATACGATCATCAATTATATTAAAAATCAAAAAGAACATCATAAAAATGAATCTTTTGAAGATGAATATAAAAATTTGCTAATCTCTCATGGAGTTGAATTTGATGAAAAATATCTGTGGTAATAATGTTCAACCCATTTCATGGGTTGTCGGAATTGGTTAATTATCAAATCCATAGGTTTAACCTACGGCTATTAAAATTCAGCCACTTCGTGGCTGCCCAGAAATAAAAGAACCATGAAATGGTTCAACAACAATAGCCACGGATGAAATCCATGGAACAATAAAAAAGAAAAAATGAAAAGAAACGACATAAAAACAATTTTAGTAATCGGTTCAGGACCTATCATCATTGGTCAGGCGGCAGAATTCGATTACGCGGGAACGCAGGCTTGTCTGTCTTTGAGAGAAGAAGGCTACAAGGTAATTTTGATTAATTCAAACCCTGCAACGATTATGACGGATGTTGAAATCGCTGATAAAGTATATATCGAGCCGATTTCACTTCAATTTGTAAGTCACATCATCAGAAAAGAGCGTCCGGATGCACTTTTACCGACTCTTGGTGGACAAACAGGTCTGAATATGGCGGTAGAATTGGAAAAATCAGGAATTCTTGAAGAGTGTAAGGTTGAGGTTCTTGGAACTAAACTTTCTGCGATCAACAGAGCGGAAGACAGAGATTTGTTCCGTGAATTGATGAGAGAATTAAACGAACCGGTTCCTGAATCTGACATCGTAACTACGGTTGAAGGAGCAATTAATTTTGCTGACGAAATTGGTTATCCGGTGATTGTTCGTCCTGCCTTTACAATGGGTGGAACAGGTGGTGGAATCGCTTCCACCGAAACTGAATTGAAAGAAATTGCAGAATTAGGTCTAAAATACAGCCCTGTTACTCAATGTCTTATCGAAAAATCAATCGCAGGTTTCAAAGAAATTGAATACGAAGTAATGCGTGATGCAAACGACAACGCGATTGTGGTTTGTAACATGGAAAACATAGATCCGGTGGGGGTTCACACAGGTGACTCGATCGTTGTGGCACCTTCTCAGACGCTTTCTGACAGAGAATATCAGATGCTGAGAAACGCTTCTTTAAAAATCATCAGAGCCCTAGGAATTGAAGGAGGATGTAACGTACAGTTGGCTCTGGATCCGCATTCATTCGAATATTATATCATCGAGGTTAACCCAAGAGTTTCCCGTTCATCTGCTTTGGCAAGTAAAGCAACTGGTTATCCGATCGCAAAAATTGCTGCAAAAATTGCGGTAGGATTAACTTTAGATGAAATCATGAATCCGGTTACAGGTAAAACATACGCTTGTTTCGAACCGGCTTTGGATTATGTTGTGACTAAATTCCCAAGATTCCCGTTCGATAAATTCGAAACGGCAGACAGAAGATTGTCAACACAGATGAAAGCAACGGGTGAAGTAATGGCAATCGGAAGAAATTTCGAAGAATCTTTACAAAAAGCCATCCGTTCTCTTGAAACCGGAATCAAACATATTGGTTTAAAAACTAAACAGGCTGCAGCACTTACAGCAGAAGAGATTGAAAGAAGAATCAGAGTTTGTGATGACGAAAGATTATTCATCATCGGTGATGCTTTAAGAAGAGGATACGACTGGGAACAAATCGTAGAATGGAGTAAAATAGATAAATTCTTCATCTGGAAAATCAAGAAATTAATTGATTTCGAAAAAGTTATCGCTGATAATAAATTCGACATTGAAACTTTAATTCAGGCTAAAAAATTAGGCTTCGCAGATATAAATATCGCGGTTCTTTGGGATGTAAAAGAACGTGAGATTTTCAACTTCAGAAAAGAAAACGGAATAATGCCGGTTTACAAAATGGTAGACACCTGCGCCGCAGAATTTGAAAGCGAAACCCCATATTTCTACGGAACTTACGAAGAAGAAAACGAAAGTGTAGTTTCGGATAAGCAAAAAGTGATCGTTTTAGGTTCAGGACCAATCAGAATCGGGCAGGGCGTTGAGTTTGACTACGCGACAGTTCACTCGGTTTGGGCCATCAAAGAGATGGGTTACGAAGCAATTATCATCAACAACAACCCGGAAACGGTTTCTACAGATTTCTCGATTTCAGATAAATTATACTTCGAGCCTTTAACGGAAGAAGATGTAATGAACATCATCGATCTTGAAAAACCAATGGGAGTTGTGGTTCAGTTCGGAGGTCAGACGGCAATCAATTTGGCTGATAAACTGGCTGCTCACGGAGTTCAGATCTTGGGAACTTCTTTGGAAGATCTTGACAGAGCTGAAAACAGAGATAAATTTGAAAAAGCTCTTCAGGAACTTGGGATTCCTCAGCCTTTAGGAAAAACTTCAACTTCAAAAGAAGAAGCGATAAAAATTGCCAACGAGATCGG
>Ga0157375_10000721_pt1 | contig 29183 bp, 28 predicted proteins | sample M35metaG_FD_115311 | JGI IMG/M metagenome (GOLD analysis project Ga0157375, IMG submission 115311) | Miscanthus rhizosphere microbial communities from Kellogg Biological Station, Michigan, USA - M3-5 metaG | ecosystem: Host-associated > Plants > Roots > Rhizosphere > Soil | place: USA: Michigan... | reverse complement strand
TTGGAATGAAGGTCGATCGCTGCATATGTCTGCATCGCTTGCTCCTCTCGCCGTCGATGCTATGCGCCCCCATCGACTGACGCGGCTTGAGCCTGCTAGATGCGTATCAGGCCTCTGCTTCTCAAGGGTCAGAGCGAAGTAAGGTCAGGCTCTGCTTCTCGTCGATCGAGTAGTGACTCTACACCCTGTATCGAAACTGCCCGAAACCTCCTCGGAATGGAAACATCCTCGGTCGATTCGGTGGAGTTTCTGCCTGTTTTCTTGACACCGAGGGATCCTCGGGGGCATGTCAAGACCGCTGAGACTTGAATTCGAAGGTGCCTTCTGGCACATCACATCCCGAGGCAATGAACGGAAGGACATCTTCCGGCAGGATTGCGACCGGCTGGAGTTTCTGTCGCTGCTCGCGACGACCGTCAAGCGGTTTCGCTGGCGTCTCCACGAATACTGCCTGATGACGAATCACTACCATCTGGTCATCGAGACGCCGTTCCGCACACTCGCGAAGGGGATGCATTGGCTGAACAGCGAATACGTCCGCATCTTCAACAAACGATACAAGCGCGTGGGGCACCTCTTTCAGGGGCGCTACAAGTCGATCCTCGTCGACGAGCAGAATTACCTGGATGAGGTGAGGCGCTACACGGTCCTGAATCCCGTGCGGGCGGGGATGGTTGCCGGCCCCGCCGAGCACCGCTGGTCGAGTTACCGGGCGCATGCCGGCCTTGACCCGATTCCTGAGTGGCTGTACTCCGAGTGGCTATTCGACCTTCATCCCGACAGGGAGAAGTGTCACGAGATGTATCGCGAATACGTCCTCACGAAGCTGGCGACGACCGAATCGATCTGGGAGAAACTCGTCGGCCAGATCTACCTCGGCAGCGCGGAGTGGGTCGAGAGAATGCGGAAGGTCATCGCGGAGAAGCCGCGGTCCGATGAGCACGCGAGGGCACAACGGCTGATCCCGCGTCTGAAGATGGCGACGGTCGTGAAGGCCGTCGCGAAGATTTTCGGCATCGACGAAAAAGATCTCCGCCACCGCCACGGCGGCGCTCCTCGGATGCTCGCTGCCTGGATCGGCTGGAACGAAGGGCTACTGCGGCTGCGGGAGATTGCCGCCGCACTCCGCCTGCGGAGCTCCGGCTACATTTCGACACTGATCCGCAACGGCGACCGCGAGCTGGCCGGCGACGAGTCGTTACAAGACCTCGCGCGACAAGCGATCGCCGCATTGCAGCCTGCTTAACGGCCTTCGTTCCGATCGGTATCCGCCTCGGTCGCGTCCATCGCGCAGCGATGCTCTGGACGACACCACGCGAGGCCCAACGTGTGTGTGAAGTCCGCAGGGCGTTGAAGGTCCGAACTGCGAGCTGGCAAAGCCCCCTAAAGGCCTTTCCTGAAACGCGTTCCTTTAGGGCAGATCCTACGTCTGACTTGACGCCACCACGCTCGACGAGGACCGGAGGCCTGAGCCCACGTGGGCAACCTTTCATGAGAAGACATCCCTGGAGTCTCGGAAACTGTCGAATTCTGCGCGCCCAAGGCGAGACCGGAGTAGAGGACTGATCCCTCGCGCGTCCATCCCCTGCACGTCGATCACGCGATCACACCGCAGCATTACTTGCGGCAAAGGCCTGGCCCTCACGACCCTCTGACCCTCCCGACCCTCCAGATCACGCAGATACGAAGGCCTGACCCTCCCTTCACCCGACGCGGATCAGGGACTGCTTGTATCATCGCGTCACCGACAACCAGACCATCGATCACAGCGGCTAGCGCCGCAGGGGATTCGCCCGCCCATATTGACAACGCCTGCTAATGGGTGACCCCACGTCGGCAACCTTTTTCACCGCACTGCGGCGATCCAGCGCCGCAATGTGACACCCTCGCGCCGCACTGCGGCGATCGTGCTCCGCAATGTGACACCCCTCGCGCCGCACTACGGCGATCGTGCTCCGCAATGTGACACCCCTCGCGCCGCACTACGGCGATCGTGCGCCGCAATGCGACACCGTCGCGCCGCACTGCGGCGATCCAGCGCCGCAATGTGACACCCTCGCGCCGCAATGCGGCGATCGTGCGCCGCAATGCGACACCCTCGCGCCGCACTGCGGCGATCGCGCGCCGCACTGCGGCGATCCAGCGCCGCAATGTGACACCCTCGCGCCGCATTACGGCGATCGCGCGCCGCAATGCGACACCCCTCGCGCCGCAATCGCGCTGCAACGGGTTGGACAAGTAGGGTCGGGTCAGGACAGGTAGGGTCGGACAGACAGGTAGGGTCAGGCCTCTGCTCTCCTCGGTCGACTCGCGACTCGACCCGTTGCGATATCGAAAACTGCTCACTGCCCGCTCGGAATGGAAACATCCTCGGCCGGTTCGGTGGAGTTTCAGCTCACTCTTCGTTGCTGATCTCAGCGCGGAGGAGAGGCCTAGCCCCCGCCTGTCGGTTTCGCGCGGGCGCGTCCGAAGGCGCGCCCGCACATTTTGGTCTTCAGGGGTACGGACGCTATTCCGCAGCTGGAAGGCTGCTGAAGACGTAATCCTTCGACGCGCCGGAATGGTGACAGCTCACACACCGCGCATAACTTGAGCGATTCCCGGGGGAGGGGTAATAGACGAACTCCCAACCGTCGCTATTCACGAACTCGCCTTTCGGATGTTTGATCATGAAGGCCACCCCTTCAGGCGAACGGTCTTCACGTTGCCGCCGTTTCTCTTTTGCGATGATGGCGCCCGCGGGAAACGCCGTGGAGTTCTTCGTCTTCAGCGTCGCGAGAGCGGTTGGGTTGGCGTACACCGATGCCCAGAGATTGGCGTGCAGTCCATGGGTCTTGCGGGCCTGCTCCGGTTGCGCGAGAGCCGGCATGCACGCCACGGCCAGCTCGTATGGCAGCAGTCGCGGTCCGGGCGTCAGCTCGGTCCAGGAAGGGTATTCCGCGAGAGCGGAGGGAATGCTCATGGCTCCTTTCGGAGCGGTTGCCGACGCCATCAGAAGCAATCCCGTCGCCGCAGCCAGCGCGCATTTTCTCAAGGTCATGACGACTCTCCGATGTGGACCAGTGTTACATAGTTGGCATTGCCTGGGAGTGAGACGGGTAAGGTCAGGCCTCTGTTTCTCGTCGATCCCATCGCAGCCCCCCTGCCCCCATCGCCCAGAGGCTTGACCCCAGAACAACCAGAACAATTCCAGGACACGGCGGGCCGCTTTGCCGCAGCCACGCCGCAGCCACGTGAAGGGTGGTGGTTTGCAACTTAGGCAAAAACCGCCAGGTACAACTTGACCGACCACTCGGTAACAGGCACCCTAGCTGCATGGCTCAGCGTGTCAGCGCAAGCGAACTTAATCGCCGCGTTCTTGTCGGCGAGCGAGATTTCTCAGGAGCCAACTTTCAGGGCTCGACGATGGTTGAACCGAACTTCGCCGACTGCAGCTTTCTTAGAGCCGACCTCCGATCGTCCGACATCTCTGACGGTCACTTTGTATCGTGCAATTTCGACTACGCGAACATGTATGGCTGCCATATCAAGAATGCGACATTTACGAGATGTTCGTTTGTGGGAACTAGTGCTCGAAACAGTACGATCGATGGCGTTCAGTTCCATGAAGGTCATTTTTTTCAGGCCGATATGTCATTCGGTTATATTTATGGAACTCGTTTCATCAAATGCGATCTGGATTCGCTAAATATTCAGCGGGCGCGGCTAGACAATCTGACGTTAATCGACTGTAGTGCAGTGGCCGCGGCTATGACAGGCGCTGTGTTTGTCAACGTCGATCTTCAACCGTTCATCGATGGTGCGCGCGGGAGACCGTTGCATTCCGCAGTCGTTGATTGGCAGTCAATCTGTCGCACGCTGAATCATCCGAACCTAGCCAGCTTTTTGCTTAGTTGCAGGATGCCGGAGATTTTTGTAAGTTATTCGCTGGAGTGCGCGCGTGCGCTTGATCCACTTTTGCTCCGAAATCTCATGCGGTCTACGTTTATCTGCTACGGCGCTCCCGACGTCGAGTTTGCAAGGTTGCTACGCGATCGCCTTCACCGTAACGGCGTCGATACCTTTTTCTTCGAGACAGACGCTGTGCCGGGTACTAAACTTCATCATCTAATGCGCAACGAAGTTAATAATCACGACCGTGTAATTGTCATCTGTTCGCAGGCGTCACTCACGAGGGCTGGCGTAAGGAACGAAATCGAAGAGACACTCGCTCGAGAGGCCAGAGACGGAGGTGCGCCGTACTTGGTACCGGTTGCTCTTGACACGTTCGTGTTCGTATGGCGGGACCCCCTCGCGCAGGCCATTCGTGATCGAGTGATTGGAGATTTTTCAGGCATATCTGCTGATACGCCTAAGTTTCGATCGTCATTCCAGTTGCTGCTGCAGGCGTTGAAAAAACCAGCGTGATTTGTTCGGTCAAAGGCAAGGGCACGGAAGGCGAAACATGGTGTCAGCTCGAAGAGGCCAGTGAACTTTTCCGATCGTCATCCGAGGATCATCCGCGAGAATCTTCAGTCTGCCGCTGATCAAATCACAGGTTCTCCTTCAATCGATGACGGTACGAGCGCGGTAGAATTCGCGCCGGCGCTGACGCGCTGATTCCTATGGGTTCGCAAAAAGCAATCAATGTCGCGTGGCGGCGGCTCGATATCCCGGGGCACGATGCCGCCACGCTGTCGCCTTCGGGCGATGGGTGGGATCTCGAAGGGGCGGCGGTACTTGTTCGATCGGGCGTGGTCTGTCATCTGAACTACGTCGTGAAGCTCGACGCTGACTGGCAGACCCGTTCCGCCGAGGTCAAAGGGTGGGTTGGCGCGAGGAGAATCGACCTGCGGATCGAGGTTGGGCGGGACGGGCAATGGACGGTCAACGGTCAACTCATCGAAGCTGTTCGCGGCTGCGTCGACATCGATTTTGCGTTCACACCGGCGACGAACCTTCTGCCGATCCGCAGGCTTGCGCTGCCCGTCGGCGGCTCGCAGAGTGTCGTCGCCGCATGGTTGCGATTCCCTGACTTCGATCTCCAGCCGCTCGATCAGGGATACCTGCGCTCCGGCGAGTTGAGCTACGAATATCAATCCCGAGGGGGGAGCTTCCGGGCCAGTCTTTCCGTGTCGGCGGAGGGGTTTGTTCTCGACTATCCGGGAGTGTGGACGTGCGAGGCGCTGTGAACTTAGGGAGGATCAGACGTTGAACGATACGACCGACGGAAGTTCGTGGCAGGATGAAATCGAGCGGTTGGAGGAGGAGACGCGGATCGCATTTCTGGCTCGGGACATCGGCCGGCTGCGTCAACTCTGGTCGGAGAACCTCCGCGTGAATTCGCCGCTGAACCGCATCAATGACCGGTCGCAGGTTCTCGATCTGCTTGAGCGAGGCGTGATCCGCCATGTCTCCCTCGATCAGCATATCGAGTTGATGACCAGGCATGACGACGTGGTGTTGGTCATGGGGCACGACATAGTCAAGGACGAGCCTGACGGGCCTGTCGTTACGCGGCGATTTACCAATGTCTGGTGTGCGTCCAATGGCTCGTGGAAACTGGTCGGACGTCAGGCCACTCACATTGCTGCGTCGTAAGCGCGTCCGATGACAGAACTGCTCAACGGCCTGGCAATCGGCAGCGTTGCCGTTCTTGGGATCTCCAAGGCGTTCGCGGTCGGTTTTTATGACTCGCTACTACGCCGGCAGTTCGAGGCTCATTATGAGAGCTGGGAGGCAGATGGATCACACCGCGGCATGAATTGGAGGCCGCCGGCATCCCGCTCACCCTCGTTCTTTGGCCAGTCGCACGCGTGGAATCGATGGCTGTTCAACACACCCGATTGGGCCAGGGACGACAAACGCGCGCTGGGGACTCTGTTCCGTTTTCGAGTCGCTGAAGGGTTGGCAGCGGCGGGGATCGTCGTCGTTTTATGCGCCGTGATGATGGCCAATTGAGAATAGGCGTCAATGACCTCACCATGGTTCCGTTCGTTTCTCGCAGTAATGTTTTATCCGGCATTCGTCGCGGCGGCATCACTGCCGGTCGTCCACGTATTGGGGATTCGCGACGCGCTATTTTTCGGGTTGGCGGCGCTGGCGTGGCTGATGTTCGGCCGGCTCATCGTCTTTGGAATCCTCGGCTATGCCATCACCAAGGTGACGTCGGCCTATGTGTCGCGCGTGGTTCTCAGTGCAGTGGTTGACGGGATCGCCATCTACGCGGCGTACCGTCTCGACGTTCGCTGTATCTGGGGCGCGCTCGCGGCGATCGTATTCGCCGAAGTTTTTCTTTGGTGGCCGGAAGGGCAGGCTGCATGATGACGAGATGCGTGAGCGCTGCGTGGCAATTGCGATCTTTCTGATTCTTGCTACGGCTGTTCTGGCCGACCTTTCGCCGGACGTTTATAAGGATTTGCAGAGAAAGGCGCCCGAGGCTCTCTCCATTCAGGTGTTGTCCGTCGACGTCCATCGAAAGTTCGCCAAACCGGCAGGCTGTTCGTTCTTCGATTTCGAAGTCATCCGCAACGTCAAGGTGGAAGCGCGTGTTCTGCTCGTGGTTCGTTCGGAAACCGGCGTTCGTGCGGGCGATGTCGTCGGGATCGAGTATTCATCGATCAGCAGGTGTTCCGACTGGAACGGACCGCGATCGATCCAGCTGTTGCGGGAGGGCGACCGGGTGTACGCATTTCTTGCCAGACGCGGACGCACCGCCTCGTTCGATCCCGCAGCGCGCGGCGCGTCGTTTTCCGCCTCGATGCCCAACTGATCGAACGCCTCCCCACCGTTAACGTGGACTCGATCGCCGAGCGGCTCGCTGCCGCTCGGCAAAACCCTTCCCGGAACGTGACGCGTTTCCCATTCCGTAGAGAGCTACCCTCTTCGCTTCATGCGCAATGCCGTCGTCATTCTTTTTCTAGTTGCCTGCGCCTCGGCGCCGCAGCGGGACTTCACGCCTGCCATCGCCGCCTCGCGCGCCGAGGTCGAGGCGCTGATGGCGAAGGAGAAGATCCCGGGAGCCGCGGTGGTGGTCACCGTTGGCGATCGCATCGTGTGGCAAGAGACGTACGGGGTCACGAATCTCGATACGAAGACGCCCGTACGCACGGAAACGCGATTTCGCGTCGGAAGTCTGACAAAGCTGATCACGGCAACGGTTCTCATGCGGCTGGTCGAACAAGGACGCGTGAGGCTCGACGATCCGGTGAGCCGCTATCTCCCCGACTTTCCCCATGGCGCGATCACGCTGCGGCAGCTGGCGGGGCATCTCAGCGGCATCCGCCATTATGGTCAGGGCGAGTTCATCAACTCGACGCACTACGCAAATGCCACCGATTCACTGCGCAAGTTCGCAGCCGATCCACTCCTTTTTCTGCCGGGCGAGAAGTACTTCTATTCGTCGTATGCCTACAACGTCATCGGTGCAGTGATCGAGCGCGTCACCGGCAAATCATTCGACGCGGCGGTGAAGGTGCTCGTCTTCGATCCTCTTCGGATGAGCCAGACTTCCTTCGCCGGCGACGCATCGGCCGCGGCGTTCTACGACAAGGGAACCTCGGGACCTCAACCTGCGCCGCCCGTGGATCTCAGCGATCGTCTTCCCGCGGGCGCCGTCGTGATGACTGCGCGCGACATGGCCCGTCTCCTCATGGCCACAAGCGGTGGACGATTTCTCTCCGATGCAGCGCGCGCGACGATGTTCACGTCTCAGAAGACCAGTGACGGCAAGGAGACTGGCGTCGGCATCGCGTGGCGCGTCGCGGTCGACGGCCAGGGTCGAACTTTCATCCATCACGGAGGCGCCGTGACCGGCGGCCGGGCGATGGTGGTCGTCTATCCGAGAGAGCGCGTCGCCGTGGCCATCGTCACGAACCTCGGCTTCGCCGCGTTCAACGAGAAGGAGGCCGGTTCGATCGCGCGCCGGTTCCTCGATTAGGCGCCGCCGGCGCGCCGCAACATTCACCGCTCCGAGCCGTTCAACCCAACTAAGCAGTTTCTGCGTCGTCGAAGTAGTGTCATCCAGAAGATTGTGAGGGGCAAGGCATGCGTGTGGCGATCGGACTCGCGGTGATTGGGCTTCTGTCTACGGCTGCGGCGGTTGCCGCGCAGGCTCCTGCGGTGGTGGAGAAGCCGGCGGCGAAACAGCGGCAGGCGTCGACGTTCGAGATTCATGAGGCCAGCGGGCCGATCAAGGTCGACGGCAATCTCGACGAGGAGGCCTGGAAGACCGCGGCCAGCATCCCGCTCGCGTACGAATGGCATCCGGGCGACAACGTTCCGGCGCCGACGAAGACCGACGTGCTCGTCACATTCGATCGCCAGAACCTGTACGTCGGTTTCCGCGCGTACGATGCGAAGCCCGCCGCCATCAGCGCGCACCTGACCGACCGCGACATCCCGTTCAGCGACGACACGGTCGGCTTCATGATTGACACGTTCAACGATCAGCGCCGGGCCTTTCAGTTTCGCGTCAATCCGCTCGGCGTGCAGATGGACGCCACCAACAGCGACGTCGATGGTTCCGAGGATTGGTCGTGGAACGCGATCTGGGCGTCGGAGGGGCGGATCACGAGCGACGGGTACGTCGTGGAGATCGCCATCCCGTTCACGCAGCTGCGATTTCCGCGCGGCTCCGGCGTGCAGACCTGGGGATTCATGGCCTCGCGCGACTGGCCGCGCGAAGACCGGCACCGCATGCGCACGATGCCGACCGACCGAGGGGCACCGTGTCTGATCTGCCAGTTCGACAAGCTTTCCGGATTCCGCGACCTCCGGCCGGGACGCAACCTCGAGCTCGACCCGACCATCACCGCGCACCAGACCGCCGAGCTGGCGCAGGACGGTGAGCTCAAAGCCGGCGACACGAAAGTCGATCCGGGCCTTTCCATGCGATGGGGCATCACGCCGAACGTCACGGTTTCCGCGGCGGTGAATCCCGACTTCTCGCAGGTCGAAGCCGACGCCGCGCAGCTTGCGGAAAACCAGCAGTTCGCGTTGTTCTACCCCGAGAAGCGGCCCTTCTTCCTCGAAGGGGCCGATTTTTTCTCCACGCCGATCAACGCCGTCTTCACCCGCACCGTTGCCGATCCGGAGCTCGGCATCAAGGTGACCGGGAAGGAAAACAAGAACGCGTTCGGCGCCGTCATCACGCGTGACCGCGTCAATAACCTGATCTTCCCGGGCTACGACGGGTCGCTTCTCACATCGATCGATCAGAACGTCAACGCGGTCGTGGCCCGCTACCGGCGCGACGTCGGCAAGACGTCATCGATCGGCGTGCTCTTCACGGGACGTTCCGCCAGCGGGTACTCCAATGGCGTCGGAGGCGTGGACGGCCTTTTTCGCTTCACACAGGCCGACTCGGTGACCTTTCAATACCTCCGCAGCGCGACCGAATATCCGCATGACGTCGCGTTCCATTTCGACCAGCCGCCCGGCTCCTTTTCCGACGATGCGTTCAACATCCGCTATAACCACTCGACGCGCAACTGGCAATGGGCTGCGCGCTACTCTGATCTCGGGCCGGGCTTTCGCAGCGACAGCGGATTCGTCACGCGCGTCAACGTCAAACAGCCGAGCGGCTATATCCAGCGAAACTTCTGGGGCAAGCCGGGGCAGTGGTACACGGAGATTCAATTTTTTGCGGGTGCGGACTGGACGACGGACAGCGCCGGCAAGATCAAAGAAAACGGCCAGGACTTCCAGGTGACCTACCTCGGCACGCGACAAACGTTCGTGCAGGCCACCTATTCGCCGAACCATGAATACTTCCGCGGCGTTTATTACAACGATCCGCGCTGGAACTTCTACGTCGAAGCGCGTCCTACTTCGAGCTTCTACGGTTACTTATCCACTCGCGGCGGAAAGACGATCGATTTCTCCAATGAGCGGCAGGGCAAGGTTCTGGTCATCGAGCCCGGTGGGGAGTTGAACCTTGGACGGCGCCTGTCGGTTGCTTTTGACTACACATCGCAGTGGCTCGACGTTGCCGGCGGCCGCCTCTTCACCGCGAACCTGACGCAAAGCACGATCGTCTATCACTTCAACATCCGCACGCTGACGCGCGCCATCGTGCAATACCGCGACGTCACCCGCGATCCGTCGCTCTATCGTTTTACAGTGGACCGCAAGTCGAAAGATCTCTTCACGCAGTTCCTCTTCTCGTACAAGATCAATCCGCAGACGGTGTTCTATGTCGGCTATTCCGACAGTTCGTTCGGCGATGACCGCGTGGACCTCAAGCGCGCCGACCGGACGTTGTTCCTTAAGATCGGATATGCGTGGCTGCTGTGATCAAGGATCGGTGTGGCACAGACGCTCCTGTCTGTGCCTTTGCAAGATGCAGTGCCTGGACCTCGAAGCAACTTCTCAGACGTCCCAAGCCTCACCAGCACAGACAAGAGTGTCTGTGCCACACCATCCTGCCGTAGCGACAGATTGGGCAAATACGGCCGTATCAATCTGACAATGCTTATCCGTACCGCCGACCGCGACGACCGCGACTCCTGGCTGCGCATGCGCGGTGCGCTGTGGCCGTCAACCGATCACGCGGACGCAATCGACCGCTATTTTTCAGGTGAGGCACGCGAGCCTCTTCAGGTGTTGATTGCGTTTGATGAGGATGCCATCGGTTTCATCGAGCTTTCGATCCGCGCGTATGCGGAAGGTTGCGAAACAGATCGCGTGGCGTTCGTGGAAGGGTGGTACGTCGATCCGGACTCACGCGGAAGCGGCGTTGGTGCGGCACTGATTCGCGCGGCGGAGGAGTGGGCGCGGTCGCAGGGATGCACGGAGATCGCGTCCGATACCGAGGCTGACAACGCTTCCAGTGCGGCGGCGCATCGCGCTCTCGGTTTCGAGGAGACCGCGGTCGTGCGATGCTTCCGCAAGTCGTTATGAAGATCCTTGTCCTCAATCCCGGCAGCTCGTCGATGAAGTCGGCGATGTACGCGATGCCGGGTGAGGAGCGTGTAGACGAAAGGGATGTCGATGCCGTCGGCATCCGCGTGGTCCACGGCGGATCGCGATTCGAAACTCCGGCGATCGTCGATGACGCCGTGCTCGATGAGATTCGAAACCTCTCCACGCTCGCGCCGCTGCACAATCCGCTGGCGGTCAAAGCGATTGAAGACGTGCGGCGCGAGCGAAACGGGATCCCGATCGTTGCTGTCTTCGATACTGCGTTTCATCGCACGCTGTCGGATGTCGCATCGGCCTACGCGATTCCGCAGGACCTCGGCATCCGCCGCTACGGTTTCCACGGAATCTCGTATTCGTACGTCTCCAAACGCCTGCACGCCCTGAACGCCGGCGACAAACTCATCGTCGCGCACCTCGGCAACGGTGCCAGCGTCTGCGCCATCCGCGGCGGACGCAGCGTCGACACGAGTATGGGCTTTACGCCGATGGAAGGGCTGGTGATGGGGACGCGCGGCGGCGATCTCGATCCGGGCGCCATCCTTTATCTATTGCGCAACGGCCATAGCGATCTCGACGATCTCCTCAATCATCAATCCGGCCTGCGCGGCCTCTCGGGAATCAGCGGCGACGTGCGCGAGCTCGAAGCGTCCTCGGATGCGAACGCGCAACTGGCGCTCGACGTCTTCGCCTACCGCGCCGCGAAGTACATCGCCAGCCACTGCGCCGCGCTCAATGGCGTCGACGCGATCGCCTTCACCGCAGGTATCGGCGAGCACTCCGTGTCGATGCGCCAGCGCATCTGCGATCGCCTCCGCTTTCTCGACGTGATCCTCGACGACGCCGCGAACCGCGCGCAGCGCACCGACGAACGCCGCATTAGCGCGGGGCGGGTGGGTGTGTGGGTGATTCCGACGAACGAGGAGCTGGAGATCGCGCGAGCGACGTACGAGACGCTGAATTCGCGCGCGTAGTGCGGGCGTCCTCGCCTGCATCCGCCGCGGCGTCTCGCCCGGCGGGGGTGTCTTGAATCATTGCGCGTCCGGCGATTGAATCCCAGAAACCCCCGTCGGGCGAGACGCCCGCCGGATGCAGACGAGACGTCCGCACTACGCTGGCACGATAGAATCGCCTCCGGCGCATGAAGATCTACATCGCTCAGTTGAATCCCACCGTCGGCGCGCTTGCGGCGAATGCGGAGTTGATTCGGCGGGCGTATGCCGAGGGGGTCGGGGCAGGGGCGGATGTCGTGCTGGTGCCGGAGCTGGCGGTGACTGGATATCCGCCGCGCGATCTGCTCGATCGCGAAATCTTCGTCGACGCCGCGCTGCGGACGCGCGATGAACTGGCGGCCATGACCGGCGATGTCACGCTCGTCTTCGGATGCATCACGCGCAACGCCTCGTGGTGCGGCAAGCCGCTGCACAACGCCGCCATCGCTGCGCGGAACGGAAAGATCATCCTCGAGCAGCACAAATCGCTGCTGCCGACGTACGACGTCTTCGACGAGCTGCGCTACTTCGAGCCGGGACGCAGCGTCGGCGTCGTGGAGATCGCCGGCGTCAAGGCTGGCATCGCCATCTGCGAGGACTTCTGGTTCGACGACGAAATCCTCGGCACCAAGATCTACTGCCGCAATCCGATCGACGAGCTGGCGCGGCAGGGAGCGCAGGTCATCCTCAACATTTCCGCGTCGCCGTTCAACAGCGGCAAGCGGCGTTCGCGCTACGAGCTTTTCTCGCGCATCGCCACGCGCTACGACGTGCCGCTCGTGTATGTGAACCAGGTCGGCGGCAACGACGAACTGCTCTTCGACGGCTCGTCAATCGTCATCGACGCGAAGGGACAGACGATTTTCTGCGCGCCGGCGTTCGAGGAGCACAACACGCTCGTGGAGCTTCACGGCTCTCCGTGCGAGTCGGTCCTCGCACTGGAAGAGGATGAAGAAATCGGCGCCGCGCTGATCCTCGGCCTGCGCGACTACATCCGCAAGTGCGGTTTCAAGGACGTCGTCATCGGCCTCTCCGGCGGTATCGACTCCGCCGTTACCGCCGCCATCGCCGTCGAGGCGCTCGGCGCGGAGCACGTCACCGGCATCGCCATGCCGTCGCAGTTTTCGTCGCAGGGTTCGATCGATGACGCGCGCGCTCTCGCCGAAAACCTCGGCATCGCCTTTCACGTCGTTCCGATCTCGCCGATCTATCAGCCGTACGAAGACGCATTCAACGCGCTGTTCGGCAACGAGACGTTCGACCTCACGAACGAAAACGCGCAGGCGCGCATCCGCGGCAACATCCTCATGGCTTGGTCGAATCGCACCGGCGCGATGGTCGTCTCCACCGGCAACAAGTCGGAGCTGGCGGTCGGCTACTGCACGCTCTACGGCGACATGGCCGGCGGCCTGGCGCTCCTCGGCGACGTCTACAAGACGATGGTCTATCGCGTGGCGCGTTGGCTGAACCGCAATCGCGCCGTGATCCCGGAGTCGTCGATCACGAAGCCGCCCTCAGCCGAGTTGCGTCCGAATCAGACCGATCAGGATTCGCTGCCGCCGTACGACGTTCTCGACGGAATCCTGAAGCTGTACATCGAGGAGTGGCTGGAGGTCGACGCCATCGTCGCCGAGGGCTTCGATCGCGAACTGGTGCAGCGCGTCGTGAGACTGGTCGACACGAACGAGTTTAAGCGCCGCCAGGCCGCGCCGACGCTGCGCGTGTCGAACAAGGCCTTCGGCAGCGGACGCCAGATGCCGATCGCACAGCGGTGGCGCCGGGAATGAGGCGCTGTCATCCTGAGCCGCCGCAGCCGGGAGTCGCGAAGCGACGGAACGGCGGAGGACGGCGAAGGATCTCAAGCTTCCCAACCGGCGTTGAATCCCAGTGGGTTTCAGGCGGACTTGGGAAGCTTGAGATCCTTCGCCGTCCTCCGGCATCTCCGCCTGCGGCTCCGTGCCTCCGGCAGCCTCAGGATGACAAATCGTCTCTGCGCCGCTTTGCAATCACAGCATTGTTCCTTCTACTGATCCTCGCCTGTCATCGCACAAATATCGATCGAGCGCAGTGGCAATCGATGTCCGCCAACGAGAAGACGCTCTACGTCCGCACGCTCCTCGGCCACGAGAAAACGAAGGAAGCGAAAGGCGGCAACGACCGCGTGTTTACGCGCTCGGTCGATGAGTACGTGCAGGCAATCGACGATGCGTACGCGCGCGGCGATCAGCGCACGGTGGACGCGATTTTCGAAACGATGGGGAGAAGGCGTTGAACCACAGAGACACAGAGATCACAGAGATTCTTCTTCTGTGTCCTCGGTGCCTCCGTGGTTGAACGCGTCCTGCTTCTCTTTCAAACGCGCGATCTGAATCTGCAGGAACTCGCGCAACGGATCGCGCTGCTCCGGCTCCATGTCCGCGAACGAAATCGCGGAACGGAACACGTACTCCGGCCCGTCGCCCGCGCGCCGCACCTGCACGAGCGAGCGCAGGACTTTGCACGGGATGTAAATGCCGCCATAGCTGGGGAAGACCAGCGTAGCCGGCGCGCCGGCGTTGACCGGCGAGCGGTGGATGACCGCCGCGCCGCTGAGACTGAGGTCGATCAACTCGCCGTCGATGTCGGAAAGCTGCACCGGAATCGACGCCGTCGGAAAGCGCTCGGAACGACGTCTGTCACGGCCGGACGGCATGTTCGTATTCTGCCACGGGCGGCGGTTACGAGTTCAGCATCTGCAACTTGCCAAAGCACAGACAAGAGTGTCTGTGCCACACCAGCACTCCATCAAGCAGCATCCGCGCAAGTATGGCAGGATTCATGTGGCACAGACACTCCTGTCTGTGCTGGTGAGGCTCGGGACGGCTGAGAAGATTCACCGCAACCGCGGCGCCATCGCTTCCAGAAAATCGTGCGCGATCTTGGCGCCGGCGAACTCCGCAGGGCCGGCATCCTCGGCGATCACTCCGAAGGCGATCCTTGGCGACGCCACCGGAGCGAATGCGAGGATCAGCGCTTCGAGGCCGCTTTTGCGTTCGCCGGCAGTGCCGGTTTTCATCGCCAGCGAGATGCCGGCCACCGGCGCGCGGCGGCCGGTGCCTTTTGCTTCGGTCGCAACGGCTTCCATCGCGTGCACGATCGTTTCGGCGGCGGCGGGGGAGGCAAGGCGCGTCGTTCCTTGCTTCGGCGCGGTGTAGACCGCGTCGCCCAGGATGGAGCGGCGGCGCACGAGGAGCTTCGGCGTCGTCAGCTCGCCGCGATTCGCCATCATCGACGCGATCATCGCCACGTGCAGCGCGTTCATCGACTCGTGTTCGAGGCCGATGGCGAAGGAGGCGGTCTCGAAGCGGTTGAAGACCGGGCCGACGATCTTGCCGAGCGGCACCTGGAACACGCCGAGGTTCGCCTGGCCGTTGAAACCGGCGGCGGTCATGAAGCGCGTCAGACGATCGACGCCGAGGCGAAGGCCCACGTCGGCGAAGAAAACGTTGCAGGAGACGGCGAGCGCGTCGTCGATCGAGTTCAGGGTGCCATGGCCGGCGGCGAGCCAGTCGCCGAAATGTCGGCCGTCGACGTCCAGGTACCCTTTGCAGGTGTACGGAAAGAGCGAGGTCAGATCCGCGCCGCCGTTCTCGGCGTTCAGACCGGTCAACACCTTGACTACTGATCCCGGCTCGTACTGATTTTCGAGCGCGAGGTTAGCGAGCGCGCCATTCCCGCGGCTGCTGGCGATGGCGAGGATTTCGTTCGTCCGCGGATCGATGGCCACGAGCGAGCCGCGAAATCCGGACAGCGCTTTCAGCGCCGCCTTTTGTACGAACGGATCGAGCGTCGTCTCGATGGTGTCATTCGCGCCGAGCTGCGGCAGCTTCGCGCCGATGGTCAATGAACCGGCATTGCGATTGATCAGCGGTGCAAAGTCATCGTTGATCGTCACCACGTCGTTCGCGCGAATGGCATCGATGGTGCCGCCGTCGCGGTCGAAGGCGTACGGCGCATCGCCGGATGCGCGCGCCGCGAGATTGCGCTGCAGCGAGGCGTAGCGCGACGCATTCACATGCGCGCGATCGATCGACGCGAACGCCTTCTGCGCCTCGGGGCCGCGATTCATCGCAAGCAGCGCGGCGGCCCGATAGAGCGGCACATCCGCGTTCTCGTGCGCATCGCGCGAGGCGGCGTCGTACGTGAGGAAGTCGCTGTAGCGTTCGCGCGCAAAAAGCCGCCGCGCGACTTCGTCCTTCGGGATGATCGAGAAATGGATGTTGCCGATGCCGCCGAGGTGCGCGTTCGCGGTGTTGCCAGACGTGAGATATGCCGCCGCGAGGAGCTGGTGATACTGCGACGGCCAGAGGTGAAACCGCGACCACTTCTCGCCGATAGCGACGGCCGCGGCATCGTCGCCGCGCAGCCAGGCATCGCGCCCTTGCCGCAGCGGCAGCCACGTCACCACGAACAGTAGTCCGATCAGGATCACGAGCGCGATCAGCAGCGGCAGCATGAGCTGTCGCAGCCGTCCGCGCGGACGGTGCACCTGACGGGATTGCGCGTAGTCGGCGGTCATTTCGGAACGATCGTGACGCGATCGCCGCGCCGAAGTTGCAAGAGCGACGCCGCGCTGCCGCCGGCGACGGAGATCTCGATGCAGCCGGTCGAGCCGATGATGAGGAAGGCGCCGTCGCCAGTGTAGTTCGTGCGGATCTCTTCGAAACGCCGCTCGTTGACGATCACCGCGAACGGCGTCGCCGGCGGAACGAGATCGGTGACGCAGTTGCCGAATCGATCGATGCGGATGATCGCGCCGGGCGTGTAGTCGAGCGGCACGCGATCGTCGACGCGCGGGCCGAGGTCTTCGATGTGAACTCCCATCGCCAGCGCCGCCGCCACCGGCGCGAATCGATCGCGCCCGTGAAACGTGGTCGATCCGTCCGCCAGAAACAGCGACTCGTCCCGCACCTCATACGCCGCTCCTCGGACGAAATGCAGCAACCCGTTATCCGGCGCGAGAAAAATCCGCCCCTCCGATTCGACCGCCAGAATCCGCCGCGCCGTCCCCACGCCCGGATCGACGACGCAGACGAAGATCGTTCCCGCCGGCCAGTAGCGCACGACGTCGCGCAGAAAAAACGCCGCCTCCCAGACATCGAACGGCACGATGTCGTGCGTGAGGTCGACGATGGTGTGGCACAGACACTCCTGTCTGTGCTCGCACCGCGACGCGATCACGCCCTTCATCGCCGCAACGTACGGATCGCGCGTGCCGAAGTCAGTGAGGAGTGCGATGGTCCGCATCGAGCGCGAAACTATACTCGGCGCGTGTTCCCCACCGTCCCTCCGCCCGCGCAGCGCCTGCTCGTCTTCGCCCGCCTGCCCGAGCGCGGCCGCGTGAAGACCCGGCTGGCCGAATCGATCGGCGATGACGCCGCCCTCGCGGCCTACGAGACGATGCTGCGCGATCTGCTGGCGTCGATCGGACGTCCATCGTCCGAAACCGAAATCGAAATCCTCTGGGCACCGATCGAGAACGCGAATGGCGAGTCGTTGGCGAACGCCTTCGGCGATCTCCCCACCGCCATGCAGACCGGCGATACCCTAGGCGATCGCCTGTCGATGGCCTTCTCGGAGCGCTTCTTCTTTCACGCCACGCAAAAAATCGTCGCCATCGGCATCGACGACCCCTCGCTCTCGCGCGAGCTGATCGACCACGCCCTGGCCCTCCTCGACTCCTGCGAATGGGTCCTCGGCCCCGCCGAGGACGGCGGCTACTACCTCATCGGCTGCCGCGCCGCCGCCTTCGATCCCTCGATTTTTCAGGACGTTGCTTGGGGCACGCCCTCAGTCTTCGCCACCACCATCTCGAAAATCGCCGAGTGGCAGAGCAACGTAGCGGTACTGCCCGTTCGATGGGATATCGATGTCGTCGAGGATTGGAAGCGGTATCAAGCCATCTGTCATCCTGAGCCGCCGAAGGCGTCGTAGCCGCAGGCGGAGCGCCGTAGGACGGTGAAGGATCTCAACCTTCCCAATCTGCGTTGAATCCCGAGGGCTTCGGCTGGAACTGCGCGATTGAGATCCTTTGGAGTCCTTCGCCGTTCCGCTTCTTCGCAGCTCCCGTGCGGCGGCTCAGAGTTGGTGAAGAAATCGGTGAACGCGTCAAATTTCACGCGCGTCCCGAGCATCAGCAGCACAGACAAGAGTGTCTGTGCCACATTGACCCTGCCGTTTTGAAGATTGGTAGTACTGGAGGAAGCCAGTTGTGGCACAGACACTCCTGTCTGTTCTTTGGCAAGATGCTGTACCTGATATTGCTAACCCGGAGCTGCGCTCTCGTCACGCGCCTCAGCCGCTCCGGCGCTCAGCCAGATCACGGCGCACGCTAGTCCGTTCACCGCGCATGCTAGTCCGTTCACCGCGCACGCTAGTCCGTTCACCGCGCACGCTAGTCCGTTCCGGCGCACGCTAGTCCGTTCACGGCGCGCGCTAGTCCGTTCACGGCGCGCGCTAGTCCGTTCACGGCGTGCGCGAGCCCGTTGACCGCGTACACGAGGACGTTGGCCGCGTACACGAGGACGTTGACCGCGTACACGAGGACGTTGATCGCGTACGCGAGGACGTTGATCGCGTACACGAGGACGTTGATCGCGTACATGAGGACGTTGATCGCGTACGCGAGGACGTTGACCGCGTACACGAGGACGTTGACCGCGCGCGCGAAGACGTTGACTGCTTACACGAGGACGTTGACCGCGTACACGAGGATGTTCAACACGTACGCGAGCCCGGTGCTCCAACGCCTCCGGTGGCTCAGGGTGACAGCGATCTCCATTTGTCCCTCCGCCCGGTTTTTGCAAAGATGGGCAGTCCGAGGTGACCGATGTCTGATGATTTTGGGACCGTCAATGTAAAGCGGGGGGACCGGGCGCGGGAGATCGAGGTGCTGCGGCAGCATTACCGGACGCATCGGGATGCGCTGATGCGGATGATTCCCGATGCGCCGACCGAGCAGTTGGCGGCGGAGTATCAGCGGCTGGTCGCGTCGATCGATGCCTCGCTGCGCAAGCTCGATGAGCTGGAGGGGAAGGGGACGGCATCCGGGACGGTGGCGGTTCCGGCGCCTGCCTTCGCCGAGACCCAGCGGATGGGGACGGCGCCGGGCAACCGGCCGCTCGTTTCGTCGGAACCGGTAACCGATCACGGCCTCGGCGGCTACGACGGTCCCGTTGATCGTCCGTCGAACAATGGCTCGCGCATGCTGCTGATGGCGCTCATCGCCGTGGCGGTCCTCGGCGTCATCGGCTGGCTGATCTGGCGAGCCAGCTCGGACAAGAAAACGACCACGCCGCAGGTGATCGAACAGCCGGTTTCGACGACGAGCCCCGACACGGGTACGGTTTCGGCCGTGACGCCTGTGCCCGTGCCCGTCGCGGCGTCGATCCGCATCGCCCCCGAGGTCGCGGACTACGGAACGATTCGAAAGGGAACGCGGGCGGTGCGGCAGTTCGAGATCACAAATCTGTCGGCGACGCCGCTATCGATCACGGTGGCGCGCTCGGCGTGCCGGTGTCTCTACTACGAGTACGACGCGAAGGCGAAGCTCGCGCCGAAGGCGAAGGAAGCGCTGACGGTGACCATCGACGGCGCCCGCGCGAAAGCAGGAGCGTTGAACGAATCGATCGCCGTGACGTCGAAGGATGATCCGAATGCGACCGGCACGATCGGGGTGCGGGCGGTGATCAAGTAACGCGTGTGAACGTTCTGTGACTCGCTGATCTCCGCGGGATGGAAACGGCATCCCGTCAGTTCCATCGTCGAACCGAAAGGGGTTGACGATGGCGGAACCGATCGACAGGCGTAGATTTTTGCGAGTCTCCGGGATGTCTCTGGGCGTCGGAGCGCTCATCACCGTTGCTCCTGGGATGGCGGGCGGCGGGACGGCGTCGGCGATGACGCGGTGGTTTCGGCGGCAGAACGGCGAGGCGATCAGTCCGTTTCGGCTCGTGCAGCTGAGTGACGCGCATGTCGGATTTTCGGGGCCGCCGAATCCGGCCGGGACGAAAGCGTTCGAGCGGGCCATCGACATCGTTAATGGCCTCGATCCGCAACCCGACCTGATTCTCTTCACCGGCGATTTGACGCATGAATCGGAGACCGCGGGAGAGCACGCGAAGCGGATGCAGCTCTTCAAGACGCTCACCGCGCGCCTGAAGGCGAAGAAGGTGATGCACGTCCCCGGCGAGCACGATGCGGCGCTCGACGGCGGCGCGCTGTACCGGCAGTTTTTCGGCGAGACCCACTATTCGTTCGATCACCGCGGCGTGCATTTCGTCGCGCTCGACAACGTCTCGCGCGGCAAGCCGGAAGTGGGCGCCGAGCAGCTGGCGTGGCTGGTGCGCGACCTCGCCCGCTATCCGCACACGGCGCCGATCATCGTCTTCACGCATCGGCCGCTCTTCGATCTGCGGCCGGACTGGGAATGGTTCACGCGCGACGGCGACGAGGTGCTCACCGTGCTCGCGCCGTTCGAGAACGTGACCATCCTCTACGGCCATATTCATCGCCACGACGTCCACCAGAGTGAGCATGCGGTGCACTACGCATCGCGGTCGCTGATCTTCGCGTTTCCCGATCCCACGACGTCCGGCGACAAGAAGCCGCTTCCCTTCGACAAGGAGAAGCCGTTCCAGAACCTCGGACTGCAGCGAGTGGCTTCACGCAAAGGCCAGCAGTTTTCCGTCGACGACGTCGAACTGACCCTCCGCGAGTTCGGCGGAACGGACGGCGTTCAACAAATCTCGAAACCAGGAGTGTCGTTATGAAACGGTTCGCAATCCTCATCCTCGCCATCCTCGCGGGAAGCCTCAGCGCCGCACAGGACGCGCCACCGCGGGAGATTTCGATCACCGCGAAGCGATTCGAATTCACGCCGAACCAGATCACGCTCAAACGCGGCGAGCCGGTGACGCTGCACGTGTCGGCGCTCGATCGCGATCACGGCTTCTATCAGAAGGATCTGAAGATCGATCTCGATCTCTCTCCGGAGCACGAGTCGGTGGTGACGATCACGCCTGAGACGGCCGGCCGCTTCGTCGCCATCTGCGACAACTTCTGCGGATCGGGACACGGCAACATGAAGATGGTCATCAACGTCGAGTGAAACGGTGTAGAACGTGTTGATGGAGGAGCGAGGCGGCATCGCGACGTTCGAAGAGCTGGCGTTGCCGCTGCTCGACGCGCTCTATCGATACGCGCGTTGGCTGACCCGCGATGCGGGGGAGGCCGAGGACCTGGTGCAGGAGGCGTATCTGAAGGGGATGCGCGGATTCGGTGGATTTCACGCCGGGTCGAGCATCCGCGCGTGGATGTTCCGCATCCTTCGCAACACGTTTCTGACGTCGCGCACGGGGCTGCGCGCCGTTCCGACGGTTCCGCTGGATGACGAGTCGCCGATTGCTGACGCGGCGACGCCCGAACTGCATCTGCTGCAGCGAGCGGATGCTCAATCACTTCGGCGCGCGATCGAGAATCTGCCGGTCGAGTTTCGCGAGGTACTGCTGATGTCGGACGTGGAAGAGATGAGCTACAGGGAAATCGCGGAGACGTTGTCGATTCCGGTCGGGACGGTGACGTCGCGCCTGATCCGGGCGCGGCAGAAAGTGCGCAAGGCGCTGAGCGAGAAATCATGACCGACCGTCACTGGACCGCCGAAGAGATCGAGGAAGTTTCAGGGGACGACGTCCATCTCAGCGGATGCGTGCAATGCGCGAACGCCGTCGTCGCGAACGGATTGATGAAGCGGCGCGTGCGCGAAGCGATGTCGACCGGCGACGCGCCGCCGCGGCTTCGGGCGCGATTGCAGAAGCAGCGAGTCGTGGCACCATGGTGGATGGCTGCCGCCGCAGTGCTGGCGACGGTGCTCGTTCTATCCGCGCTCGCGTGGCGACGACAATCGCAAACGGCGGTCACGGAGCTCGCCGACATGCACGCCACGATGCTGGCCGGCGCCAATCCGGTCGACGTGATCTCCACCGATCGCCACACGGTCAAGCCGTGGTTCGAAGGGCGCGTCCCGTTCGGCGTGCCAGTTCCCGATCTGGCCTCGACGCCGTTCCGCCTCATCGGCGGCCGCGTCGTCTACTGGCACGCCAGTCAGGCCGCGTACCTTCTCGTCGGAAAAGGCGCGCACCGCATCTCGCTCTTCATCTTCCGCCCGCAGGACGCGCCGCGCGCCCTCGGCACTCCGCCGGCGTCGATGAGCGCGCTGTCGTGGCAGGACAAGGGGCTGACGTTCATCGCCGTCGCCGATGTGCCGGATGGGGATCTGGAGCAGTTGCGCAACGCGTTCAAGCGCTGAGGATTTTTCTCATACGTCGTAATCCTTCTGCTGCCCGTCGACGACCTCGACGTCGATCGACTTGGTGATCCTGTTGTTGTCGTCGAGAACATCCAGCCGGTAGCGGCCGGGGGCCATGTTCTGCAGCGGCAATGTGCCCGGCGGCAGCGTCAGGACTCCCTGGTTGATCGGGTTCAATCCGGCGACCGTTCCCGACGAATCGGTGAGCCGGAAATGGCGCGTCTCCGAGGAGCGCGAGTGGAGGATGAGCGTGCCGCCTGGGGTGAAGCGGACCGTTTGCTGCGACGGTGATGACATCGTGAGCGTCTGCGACGCGTAGTTGCGGGCGGAGACGGTGACGCGGTACGTGCCCGGCGCCAGCGCCAGCTTCACTACCTCGGTGCTGTTGAAGAAGCCCGAGCCTGTCGGGAGATCGTTGCCCTGCGCGTCGACGACGCGGAGCACGTTGACGGTCAGCGGCGTGTTGTCGCGCATGTCGATGGCGCGGATGAGGATGCCGTCGCTCGGCGAGAGGCGGAACTGCACGTCTTCCGGCGTTGAGTCGCCGATGATGACCTGCCGCGAATCGTGGCCGTAACCCGATTTGTCGGCGGTGATCTGATACGAGCCGGAGGCGATGTTCTCGATCACGAAATTGCCACCGGCGTCTGTCTGCCCGCCGCGGCCGCCGAAGATCGTCTGGCCATTGGACGGGCGAAGCTCGACGCTGACGTCTGCGAGCGGACGCGTGTCGGCGGCGTCGACGACATGGCCGCGCAGCGTAACCGTCTTGATGGTGATGTCGAACGTGCCGGAGCCGTGCACCTCGTACTGCGTTGCGAACGGATTGAGGCGCTCCATGTCCACGGCCTGCACCGTGTAGGTGCCGTCATCGAGGCCGCTCAGCTCGTAGCGGCCGTCGGCGTCCGCGGCCACGCTGGCGGAGGTCTGGCTCCTTCCGCCGCGCGGAATGAACATCACCTGCGCGTTCGAAACCGCGGCGCCGTTGCGCGTCACGCGTCCGCGGATGACTGTGCTCGACTTGAAATCGATATCCACCTGCGCCGTGCCGCCGGGCTCCAACTCGACGGTTTTCGGCGCGGCCGACTTGCTCGATCCGCCGAACATCGCCCCGGTCCGCGCGGAGATGCGCACGGTGCCGGACGGTGCTCCCTCGATGCGGAAATTGCCGGCGCTGTCGACCGGTGCCGTCGAGCCGCCCATCGGTCCGCCGGCGTTGCCCGCGCCGTTGGCGTAGACCGTGGTCTGTTCGAGCTCCTGCGCCGTCAGTCCGTTCACGTGTCCGGTAATCACACCGCCGTTCTTGAGGGTGATGCGCACCGGTCCAGAGCTGGCGATATCGACGTCGCGAACGATTCCGGATGTGTAGCCGTTCTTCGACGCGTTGAACGTGTAGTGGCCGGGGGCCAGACCTTCGATCGTGAATGCGCCGTTGCTGTCGCTGCGGCCGCTGCGGCCGCCGTCCATCTCGGAAGCCGACATCGCCCGCACATCCGCCTCCGGAACCGGCGCGCCGGAGTCCGTCACGACGAAGCCAGTGGCGCGCATGCCGGTCGACATCTGCACGTCGAGGCGCGAATCCTTGCCGCCGGCGATCGTCACCGTCTTCTGCTGCGCGATGTAGCCACTGCGGCTGAACGTGAACGTCTTCTCGCCCGGCTCCAGCGTATCGATCGTGTACTCGCCGCTCGGATCGGTGGTCGCGCTGTTGTCGTTCCCGTCGAAGCGCATGACCCGGCCGCCGGCCATCGGATCGCTACGCACTGTGACTCCGGAGAGCGCGCTGCCATCGGGGCCGGTCACGCGGCCGGTGAGTTTCGCGCCCGTCTCGACGTCGACTTCGACGTCGGGCGCCGTCTTGCCGTCTTCGACTTCGATATTCGGAACGCGCGCCGTCGTGTAGCCGGGTGCGTTCACGACCACCTGCGTCATGCCGGGCTTGATCCCTTCCAGCACGAACGAGCCGTCATCGCTCGTGAACTGCTTCTGCATCGGCGGCATCATCACCATCATGCCGCCGCCGCTGCGCGACGTGGTCACGCCGGCCATGAACGACGTCACCGGCTGATGCGAATTCTTGTCGAGCACGCGGCCGGTAATGCGCCCGCCGGAAGGGAGCTCGATGACGAGGTCGCGCATCGGCGCGGTCACCGAACGCATCTCCTGGATGAACGACTCCTGCTTGTTGACGTTGAGCATCATCTGCCCGGGCGTGAGGTCGGTGAGGCGGAAGGCGCCGTCCGGACCGCTGACCGCGTTCGAGAAGCCGTCCTGCGACATCGCCCGCACGTTCACGCCTTCCACGCCCGCGCCGCCGCGCGTGACGCGACCGCTGATCTCCACGCCGGGGTCGAGCACGACCTCGATCGGCTTCGTATTCGCGTCGACCTTCGTTCCGCGCACGTTTTTGGCCGAATACCCCTCGCGCTTGAAGCTCAGGTCGTACGTCCCTTCCTTCACGCGGATTGAGAACGTGCCGTCGCTGCCGGTGCGGTAGGTGTCGTCGTTGCGCGGCTGCAGGTTCGAGATGACCATCCGGCGCATGCCGCCCATGGCATCGTTGGCCGCCTCGATCGCGTCCACGCCCACGCCGGACAGCGGTTTGTGATCCTTGTCGGTTACGCGGCCGGTGACAGCCACGCCGCGCGGGATGGTGAGCATCACGCCGGTCTTCTTCTCGCCTGCGGCCAGTTTCATCGACGACGACTTGGCGCCCGGATAGCCGCGCTTCAGCGCATCGACCTGCAGGTCGGAATCGATTTCGACGTCGCGCAGTATGAAACGGCCATCCGGCGCGCTGTAGCCGTCGGCCGTGTTTCCGCGCCCGGGCATGAAGTTGAAGTTGAACATGTCGCCGCGCGCCGTGGCGCGGGTACTCAGATGCGCCGCCGCAACGGGACGCTTGTCCTCGTCGACCACCGAGCCGCTGATGCGTGCGCGCGCGGTGGCGTAGAGCGCCTTCTGCACCGAATCGGCCGCCTTGACCGTCACCGATTGCGCGCCGTTGATGCTGAAGCCGGGACGCGACGGCCGTATGTCGTACGTTCCCGCCGCGAGCGGCGCGATGGTGAAGTTCCCTTTCGCGTCCGTGATCGCGTCGGCGGCGGAGTCGCGGCTGCCGAAACGTCCCGACGGCGCGACGGCGACCTGCGCGCCGGCCACCGGCAATTGCGACTTCACGTCGCGCACGTTGCCGCTGATGGTGCCGCCTTTCGCCAGCTTCAGATTCGCCGAGGCAGTCGTGTGCGCGCGCTGGGCGATGCGGTTCCCGCTGCGCGCCTCAACCGTCTGCCAATCCTTTTTGGCGTGTGCGATCGCGAATGTTCCGTCGGCGCCTGACTTGCCCGCCGGCCAGCCGTCGATCGAGATCTGCGCGTCCGCCACCGCTGTCTGCCCATCCTCGGACACGACACGCCCGTTGACCGGCACGCCCGCGGTGAGCGAAAAGTCCGGCCCCTTCTTCGTTCCACCAAACCCGAGGAACTCCTCGGCGATCGCATAGTCGGGATGGATGACGACGACTCGAAACGCCCACTTCGATGGATCGGGCGCCGTGTAGTGGCCGTCGGCATCGGTCTTCGTCGTGAACTCCGCGCCGCCCAGGATTGTCACGGTTGCATTGGGGACAGGCTTGCCGTTGGCGGTGATCGTGCCGCGGACGCTGGGTGCCTGCGTCAGCAACATCGCGCCGGCGTCATCGTCGGCCAGGAGCCGAATGCCGGCGGGCGCGTAGCCGGGAGCGTCGATACGGACGTCGACGACCGTCTGATCCTTCGGCACGTCGATGGTGAACTTGCCGCCGGAATCGGTCGTCATCGTCGTCAGCGGCTTCCGCTGCGGTTCGGCGGACGTCAGCCGCAGTCCCTGCGCCGCGACCAGCTCGGGCGCGAAGAGCGAGACCTTCGCCCCGCTGACCGGTTTGCCGTCGATGTTGATGGCAACGCCGGTGACGGCGGCGTGCAGCGATACCGCGAACGATAAAACGAACGTAACGCAGAGCAACCGGCGGATTGCGGGCATGACTAGTCCTCCCGAGTCGAACGAATGTACGTCCTTTAGACGAAGAATGCTGAACCGGGTTTCGGCGTTCGGGCTACCACATGCCGAGAATGCCGGTTCGTGGGGAAATGCTGCGGCAGCGGCTGGACGCGCTCGTAGCCACGTTCGACGTGACCACGATCGAGCCCGATCCGCTGCAGCTCGTGCTTCGCTACTCCGATCCGCGCGACCAGGAGGTCGCCGGCATACTGGCTGGTGCGTTCGCATATGGCCGGGCCGACATCGTGGTGAAGAACGTCGGCGGCGTTCTCGACCGCATGTTGCCGTCGCCGTATGAATACCTTGTGAATTTCGATCGGGCCGAAGCCAGGCGCCGCCTCGCCGGATTCACGCATCGCTTCCACAAGACTCCGGAGTTGATCGATCTGCTCACCTGCCTCGCCGCCGCGATTCGCCAGCACAACACGCTCGGCGATCTTTTCCTCGTCTGCTACGACGACGCGGACCGCGATATCGGTCCATCGCTAGCGCGCTTCGTCGACGCGCTGATCGGGCCTCGCCGTACGAAAGCGCTCGACTACCTTTTGACATCCCCTGCCAATCACTCAGCCTGCAAACGGATGAACCTCTTCCTGCGCTGGATGGTCCGCCGCACCCCGCCTGACCTCGGCATCTGGGCATTCGTCGACCCTTCGAAACTGGTCATGCCGGTCGACACGCACATCCACCGCATCGCCACGTTCCTCGGCCTGAACAACCGCAAATCCGCCGACTGGAAAGCCGCCCGCGCCCTCACCGACCGCCTCGCCAAATTCGACCGCACCGATCCAGTCCGCTACGACTTCGCCATCTGCCGGCTGGGAATCCTCGACCTCTGCAGCCGGAGACGACGGAAGGAAAACTGCGACGTGTGTTTGCTGAGGGATGTTTGTCGGTTTCCGGTGGTGTAGGAATTGACCTCGGCGAAAAGACAACCGTCGGCGAAGCCGGCGTAAGAACCGTAGCCCCCAGCTTTGAGCTGGGGGATCCGAGCGTGCGGCGGAGATTGTGAGCCCGTTTTAACGGGCGAAAGAAAGCTTTCTCTCGCCCGCCAAGGCGGGCTCACAATCCGGGAACTCTCGCGGTCCCACGCTTGAAAGCGTGGGCTACGGTTCTTACGCCGGCTACGCCGACGGGAACGTAATCGACAGCATCGGTTCACGCGTCGGCCTTCCTTTATCAACTCTTAATGCGCCCGCCAATCGGCCGCGCCATACACTCCGCGATTGCGCCGCCCGGCGCGGGGGGAATGGTCTGGGTCCGGAACATCACGCACGCGAAGAACCAACCGGCCGCCGTCTTTTTTCACTTTCGCTGCTCGCGCTCGGCATCGTCTACGGCGACATCGGCACCAGCCCGCTGTACGCCATGCGCGAATGCTTTTACGGCGCGCATCCCGTCCCTCTCACACAGCCGAACGTCCTCGGCGTCCTCTCGCTGATCTTCTGGTCGCTCGTGATCGTGGTGATGGTCAAGTACCACATCTACGTCCTGCGCTTCGACAACCGAGGGGAGGGCGGCATCCTCGCCTTGATGGGGCTCGTCGGGATGGACAAATCGCGCCGCGCCGCCGTCCGCTCCACGCTCATCGTCCTCGGCGTCTTCGGCGCCGCGCTGCTGTATGGCGACGGAATGATCACTCCCGCGATTTCCGTGCTCAGCGCCGTCGAAGGCCTCGAGATCGCCACGCCGATGTTCAAGCAGTACGTCATCCCGCTGACGATCCTGATCCTGATCCTGCTTTTTTTCTTTCAGCGCCGAGGGACTGCAGGAGTGGGCGCGGTTTTCGGTCCGATCATGCTGGTCTGGTTCTCGACGCTGGCACTGATGGGGATCCGCGGGATCCTCTGGCAGCCGTCGGTGCTGTTCGCGTTGAATCCGATGCATGCGATCCGATTCTTTACGGCCAACGGCCTGCACGGATTTCTCGTCCTCGGCGCCGTCTTCCTCGTCACTACCGGCGGCGAAGCGCTCTACGCGGACCTCGGGCATTTCGGCGAGAAACCGATCCAGATCGATTGGTTCAGCATCGTTGGGCCATCGCTCGTCCTCCACTACTTCGGCCAGGGTGCGCTGCTGATCCGCAATCCCGGCGCGGCGCACAATCCGTTCTACCTGCTCGCGCCGAAATGGGCGCTCTATCCGCTGGTGATCCTGGCCACGATGGCCACGGTCATCGCCTCGCAGGCCATCATCTCGGGCGTCTTTTCGCTGACGCGCCAGGCCATCCAGCTCGGCTATCTGCCGCGCATGGAAATCGTCCACACGTCGCGCGCGGAGATCGGACAGGTCTACATCCCCTCGGTCAATTGGGCGCTGATGTTCTGCACGATCGCGCTGGTGATCGGCTTCCGGAGCTCGACCAACCTCGCCGGCGCGTACGGCCTGGCGGTGAGCACGACGATGATCATCACTACGATCCTCGCCTACGTCGTTGCGCGCGACCTTCTCGGCTGGAGCGTGGCGTTCGCGTCGTTGATTACCATCGCCTTCCTGATTCCCGACGTGGCGTTTCTTGGAGCGAATCTGGCCAAGATCGCCGACGGCGGCTGGTTCCCGCTGCTCATCGCGTCGATCGTCTTCCTCATCATGACGACGTGGCGCCGCGGCCGTCAGATTCTCAACGCCCGGCTTCGCGAAGGAGCGCTGTCACCCGAGGACTTCGTCAAATCGCTGGGCGGCCATCCTCCGGTGCGCGTTCCGGGCACCGCGGTCTTCATGCATCGATCCGGCGGCGTGATTCCGCCCGCGCTGCTGCACAGCCTCAAGCACTACAAGGCGCTGCACAAACAGGTGATGCTGCTGACGGTGATGACCGAGGAGGTGTCGCATCTGAACGATGACGAACGCCTGCTGATCGAGAACCTCGGCGAAGGCATTTTCCGCATCACCTGCCGTTACGGCTACAT
>Ga0157375_10000717_pt1 | contig 29235 bp, 30 predicted proteins | sample M35metaG_FD_115311 | JGI IMG/M metagenome (GOLD analysis project Ga0157375, IMG submission 115311) | Miscanthus rhizosphere microbial communities from Kellogg Biological Station, Michigan, USA - M3-5 metaG | ecosystem: Host-associated > Plants > Roots > Rhizosphere > Soil | place: USA: Michigan... | reverse complement strand
GAGCCCTCCTCGGCGATGATCAGCGTGCGCTCGAACTGGCCCATGTTCTCGGTGTTGATCCGGAAGTAGGCCTGCAGCGGCATCTCGACCTTGACCCCGGCCGGCACGTAGACGAACGAGCCGCCCGACCAGACGGCCGAGTTGAGCGCCGCCAGTTTGTTGTCGTTGGGCGGGATGATCGTCGCCCAATGCTCGCGGACCAGGTCCTCGTGCTCGCGCAGCGCCGTGTCCATGTCGGTGAAGATCACGCCCTGGGCTTCGAGCTTCTCGTTGACCTGGTGGTAGACGACCTCGGACTCGTACTGGGCGCCGACCCCGGCGAGGAATTTGCGCTCCGCCTCGGGGATGCCGAGCCGGTCGAAGGTGTTTTTGATGTCGTCCGGGACCTCGCTCCAGTCGCGGCTGTTCTTCTCGGAGGCGCGGACGAAGTAGTGGATGTCGTCGAAGTCGATCTGGCCGAGGTTGCCGCCCCAGGTCGGGGTCGGGCGCGAGTAGAAGTGCTCCAGGGCCTTGAGCCGGAAGTCGCGCATCCACTGTGGCTCGTCCTTGTAGTCGGAGATCGATTCGACCACCTCGCGGGAGAGGCCCTTGGGCGCTTTGTAGGCGTAGCCGCTCTCGGGATCGTGGAAGCCGAACTTCTCCTTGTAGTCGGCATTGATGCCGGCGAGCTCTCTTTTCTCCGCAACTGCCTCGGGCGTTGCCATGGCTAATCGACCTCCAGGAAGATGGTGTCGTCGACGACGGCTGTCGCGAACGTCCGCACCGGAGCATAGGCGGGGAGCGTCTTCGGCCTGCCGGTGGTCAGGTCGAAGAGCGAGCCGTGGCGGGGGCACTCGACGGTGCAGGCCTCGGGGCTGAACTCGCCCTCGGCGAGCGGGCCGTCGTCATGGGAGCAGCGATCCTCGATCGCGTACAGCGTCCCGTCGCAGTTGAAGACCCCGATCTTGGTCCCGTCGTGCTCGACCAGGCGCATCGCGCCTGGCCCCAGCTCGGCGAGCGGGCAGACCTCGATCTTGGTGGTTGTGCCGTCCGTCACGTTATTCCTAGTGTATCGGTCGGGATTTTAGCGAGCGGGCCGGATCGGCCGCCGTCCCGTAACAGACGCTTGACCACGCGCGCGATCGGGAATGAGAGGATCGAGGTCGACCTTCGACGATTGGAGAAGCGGATGAGTGAGAGAACCAGCTACGACCCGGGCGCCCCTTCCTGGGTCGACCTCGGAACCCCGGACATCGAGGCCGCGGCCGCCTTCTACGGCGGCCTCTTCGGCTGGGACGTGCCGGAGTCCGAGAACGCCGAGCAGACCGGCGGCTACCGGCAGGCGATGCTGCGCGGCAAGCCGGTCGCCGGGATGATGCCGCTGATGCAGGAGGGCCAGCCGCCCGCCTGGTCCACCTACATCTCGGTCGCAGACGCCGACGCGACCGCTGCGGCTGTGAAGGAGGCGGGCGGCAACGTGCTCGCCGAGCCGATGGACGTGATGGAGCTCGGTCGGATGGCGATCTTCGCCGACCCGAGCGGGGCCGTGTTCGGGATCTGGCAGCCGGGCGCCTTCGTCGGCGCCGAAATCGTCAACGAGTCAAACGCGGTCGTCTGGAACGAGCTCAACGCGCGCGACCCCGAGGCCGCCGGGTCGTTCTACGGCGCCGTATTCGGCTGGAGCTTCGAGGAGCGCGAGTTCGAGACCGGCGCCTACACCAGCATCAAATCCGGGGAGGACTCGGTCGGCGGCATGATCGACATCAGCGGCCGCGCTCCCGACGAGGTTCCGCCCCACTGGCTCGTCTACTTCGCCGTCGACGACGTCGACGCCACGGTCGCCAAGGCGAAGGACTCGGGCGGCGATGTCGCGCTGGAGCCGTTCGACATCGCCGAAGTAGGCCGCATCGCGATCGTCAAAGACCCCTTCGGCGCGGTCTTCGCCGTGATGACGCCCGACCCGAACATGTAGGCGAGCGGCTATGTAGGCGAGCGGCTCAAGCTGGCGCCGCCCGTGCCGTCGTCGCCTCGTTCCACCTGGTGGACCAGCCGCCGATTGCAGCATTGTCCCCCTATCGTGGGGGAAATGCTGCAATCGGCGGGCGGATCACGGTCTGAGGTCCGCGGTCGCCTCCGAGGGGTCGCCGGCCTCGCCCTCGTCCTCCCAGTCGGCGGGCTTGCCGAGGCCGGCGCTCTTGACCACCTTGAGGCCGAGCATCGCGCACTTCATCCGCGTCGCCGAGATCTCGATCCCGAGCAGGTCGAGCACCTCCTCTTTCGGAATCGCCAGCAGCTCCTCGCGCGTCTTGCCGACCAGCTCGTCGGTGAGCAGTGAGGTCGCCGCGGTCGAGATCGCGCAGCCCTGGCCCTCGAAGGCGATCTCCGCCACCCGTCCCCCCTCGTCGAGGCGGATCGTCACGTGCTGCTCGTCTCCGCAGAAGGGGTTGGTGTCCTCGAACTCGAGGTCGGGATCCTCGATCCGGCCGAAGTTGTGCGGCCGCTTGTAGTGGTCGAGGATCTGCTCCCTGTAGAGCTGGTCTTCCATCAGAGGCCGAAGACCTCGCGGGTGTCGCCGAGGCCCTCGACCAGGCGGTCGATCTCCTCGCGGGTGGTGTAGACGCCGAAGCTGGCGCGGGCGGTCGCGGCTACGCCGAGGCGATCCATCAGCGGCTGCGCGCAGTGGTGGCCGGCGCGGACGGCGACGCCGTGGCGGTCGAGGATCTCCGAGACGTCGTGGGCGTGGACGCCCTCGAGCTCGAAGGAGACGGGGCCGAGGCGCTCGGGGCCGCGCGGCGGTCCGAAGACGCGCAGGCCCGGGACCTCGCCGAGTCGCTCCAGCGCGTAGTCGGCGATCTCGCGCTCGTGGTCGCGCACAGCCTCCATGCCGAGCCCGTCGAGCCAGCGCAGGGCCGAGGCCATGCCGATCGCCTGGGCGATCGCCGGGGTCCCCGCCTCGAAGCGGGCGGGAGGGTCGGCGTAGGTCGTCCCCTCCCTGGTCACCTTGCGGATCATCGAGCCGCCGCCGAGGAAGGGCGGCATCGCGCGCAACAGGTCCAGCTTGGCCCAGAGGGCGCCGATCCCGGTCGGGGCGTAGAGCTTGTGCCCGGTCAGCGCGTAGAAGTCGACGCCGAGCCCGGCGACGTCGAGCGGCAGCTTCGGCGCCGCCTGGGCGCCGTCGGCCAGGACCAGCGCCCCGGCCTCGTGGGCGAGCCGGGCGATCTCGGCGACCGGGTTCTCCGTGCCGAGCACGTTGGAGACGTGGGCGACGGCGACGAGCTTCGGACCGCGCTCGAGCAGCGCCGCGTAGACGTCCATGTCGAGGAGGCCGTCCTCGTCGACCGGCGCCCAGTCGATCTCGGCGCCGACCCGCTCGGCGAGCTGCTGCCAGGGGACGATGTTGGAGTGGTGCTCCATCTCGGTCAGCACGACGCGGTCGCCGGCGCCGACGTTGGCGTCGCCCCAGGCCCGCGCCACCAGGTTGATCGCCTCGGTCGCGTTGCGGACGAAGATCACCTCGCGGCGGTCGGCGGCGCCGAGGTGGTCGGCGACCGTCGCCCGCGCCCCCTCGTAGGCCGCCGTCGCCTCGGCCGAGAGCGTGTGCGAGCCGCGGTGGACGTTGGAGTGGTGGGCGCGCTCGTAGCGGTCGACCGCCTGGATCGAGGCCAGCACGCGCTGCGCGCTGGCGCCGCTGTCGAGGTAGGCGACCGGGCGGCCGTGCACCTCGCGCTGCAGCGCCGGGAAGGAGGCGCGGACCTTCTCGATCGGGAAGGCCGACGCCGAAGTGGTCGTGGTCGGCTCCATCTCCCCGAGGCTAGGCGCTCGCGCCTGCCTCCACCTCCTCGCGGATCCAGCCGTAGCCCTTTTCCTCGAGCACGCCGACCAGCTCCGGGCCGCCCTCCTTGACGATCCGGCCCTCGAACATGACGTGGACCGAGTCCGGCTTGACCATGTGCAGGATGCGCTGGTAGTGGGTGATGATCAGGACGCCCATGTCGGGCCCGGCGAAGGTGTTGACCCCGTCGGCGACGACCCGCAGGGCGTCGATGTCGAGGCCGGAGTCGGTCTCGTCGAGCACCGCGATCTCCGGTCGCAGCAGCGCCAGCTGCAGCAGCTCCATCCGCTTCTTCTCGCCGCCGGAGAAGCCGTCGTTCAGGTAGCGGCTGGAGAAGTCTTTGGGGATGTTCGCCAGGGCCATCGCCTCCTGGGCCACCTTGGCGAACTCCTTGATCTTGATCTCGGCCTCACCGCGCGCTTCCCGTCTGGCGTTGAGGATCATCCGCAGGTACTTGCTGACCGAGACGCCGGGAATGGCGACGGGGTACTGGAAGGCCATGAAAAGGCCGGCGCGCGAGCGCTCGTCCGGGTCGGCCTCGGTCATGTCCTCGCCCTTGAAGACGATCGAGCCCTCGGTCACCTCGAGCGCCGGGTGGCCCATGATCGCGTTGGCGAGGGTCGACTTGCCCGACCCGTTGGGACCCATCAGGGCGTGGACCTTGCCCTTCTCGACGTCGAGGTCGAGGCCGCGGAGGATCTGCTTGTCCTCGACGCTCACATGCAGGTTGCGTATCTCCAGCTCAGCCAATTTCGCTCCGTTCGTCTGATTCGGTTGGTGGTGGGGGTTCGGTGATTCGGGATCAGGCGGCGCTGCCGACGGGCGCCTTGGCGGCGCCGGCCGTCCCGCCGGAGAACTCGACCAGCTCGGCCAGCGTCGTGCCGGCGAGCGCCTTGGTGACGCCGCCCTGGACACGGGTCCAGAGCAGCTTCGTCGCGCAGGCGCGGTCGCCGTCGGACTCGTGCGAGCAGAGGACCTTGCCCTCCGGGGTCTCGTGGAAGCACTCCATCGGGGCGATCTGCCCTTCCAGCGCCTCGACGACTTCGTCGAGCGTGATCGCCTCCGCCGGCTGGGCCAGCCGGTAGCCGCCGTGGGCGCCACGGGTCGAGCTGACCAGCCCGGCGTTGCGCAGCTTGGCGACCAGGTGCTCCAGATAGGAGAGCGGCAGCCGCTCCGCCTCGGCGACGGCGCTGAGCGAGACCGGGGCGGACCCGGGCTGGCGACCCAGCTCGACCATCAGCCGAACTCCGTACTCCGCTTTCGTCGAAAACAGCATCAGGGCTAAATCCTACTAAAGCGGTCGGTTATTCGGATCGGTGTTCCTTGCGCCAGCGCTCGAATCCTGGATGCCGCTCCCCGCGGTAGCACGTTTGCTCCAGCGCTCGACGCGGGGGCCGCGCACTGGACCCGACAAGGACCACCGGGTACCAGAGACCTGGGTCGGGGTTGCCAGGGGCGGTGTCTCCAGTCGAGATCTCGACCTCGTATCGCTCACCGAAAACCGTCAGGTTCACAGCCTCCGGAAGGGCCGCGCTTGGTGTGAGCAGTCCTCGGTAGCCGGCGTGTGACAACTCGGCAGATAATTTGTGGGATGCATCCCATCCAGCGATTGCTATTCGGGGGTCGAGACCGCATTTCTCAAACTTCTCGAAGCTGGAGAGATCCGCGATGTTCGTCTCCTCCACGGTCACCCGCCAGAGGTTTCGGCGCCCCGCGCGGCGACGGTCCTCGTCGCGAATCTCCTCGCGCCGGATGAACTCCGCCCAGGCGGCCGTCGGGTCCAGGGACATGTACTGCGCATATCCGTAACCCTGCCGATGCCAGCGTCCGGACTCCTGTGAGGGAATCGCCTCACCCGCACCGCGGTACAAGGGAGGCCAGCGCGGATCGACCTCCCTGTAGGCGAGCCAGCGACCGCCTGCCCGTTCGGGCTCAGTCTGCCAGCTGGGACCGGGAGCCACGCGCCAACTCGCGAACTTGCTCCCACGCCTCGGCGTTCTCCGAATCGATCAGCTGCAGCGGAGCTTTGCCTGCCAGTCGCTGGCGAGGAGTTTCAAACCAGGCCAGGATGCCGTGAGGCGTCCAAGTGCTCTGTAGGTAGCGAGTGACCTGAGCGACGAAGACGACGCGACCAGGAGCTTTCTTGATCGTCGAGACTTTTCCACCCCGCCACTGGGAGACCGTTTTCGGGCTGACACCGAGGAGCTTGGCGACACGCTGAACCTCGACGTTTTGCAGCGCTTTGATCACAAACGAGGCCGCCTCTGCGGGATCCTCCAAATTCAGGCGGGAGAGTCGCCTTTCCATCAGGTGGACAGTGTCTTTGAGGTCTCTTGCCGCCTGTCGCACCATCCAATTGGGGTCGGTGCCCGCAGGGTCGTTGCTCGCGGCTCGCTGTAGCTCCACCGCGCGACTGAGCATCCTGATCACCCCCGGGTCATCGACTCCCTCGGGCATCCCGTTGGCGATGTCGAGGATGCAATCGATGATCTCCTCGATCAGTCGCGCGCGCTTGACGACCCATCCACTTTGATGATCGGCATCGGCGTAGGTGGAGCCATCCTCCACGAGCACCCGCGGAACAATCTTCGGCAATTGAGCAGAGGTCTTGCGCTGCCAGCTCTGAATTGGGTCACCGTCAGGTGGCGCTTCGACTGCGGTCATCCATTCTCCTTAAGTCCGGCGAACGTAAATCGTATATGAAGTGTAACGGACCGACCTGGCGTCAAAAACGGGAGCCGTGAGCGGTCGGTTATGCGGACGCGGCCTCCGTCGCCTCCTGGTCGCCGGCCTCTTCTACGACCTCGCTGCCCAGTTCGACGTGAGCCCTGCTGTCGCTGCCGCGGATCAGCACCAGGGTGAGGACGAAGCCGAGCGCGGCGATCGCGGCGCCGCCGAGGAAGGCCGCCTGGAAGCCCTCGGTGAGGCCGTTCGCGAGGCTCGAGCCGCCGGCCGACATCACGTCTTCGGTGCGCGAGGTCGCCAGGGTCGAGAGCACCGCCAGCCCGAGCGCGCCGCCGACCTGCTGCGAGGTGTTGATCAGGCCGCTGGCCAGGCCTGCCTCGCGCTCCTCGACGCCGGAGACGGCGGCGATCGTCGTCGTCACGAAGGAGAAGCCGAGCCCCGCCGCCGCCAGCAGCGACGGACCGAGGATGTCGGTGGTGAAGCCGCCGCCGACCGAGACGCGGCTGAACCAGACGAGGCCGGCGACGATGAAGAGCAGTCCGGCGGCGAGCGCCGGCTTGTAGCCGAAGCGGGTGACGAGCTGGGAGGCGATCGCCGCCGAGGCCATGATCGTCAGCGCCAGCGGCAGATAGGAGAGCCCGGCGTGGATCGCGCTGTAGCCGAGCACCTGCTGCATGTACAGGGAGATGAAGAAGAACATCGAGAAGAGCGAGGCGCCGACCAGGAGCCCGACGACGTTGGCGCCGGTCAGGGTGCGGATGCGGAAGATCGAGAACGGCACCAACGGCTTCCTCGCGCGCAGCTCGATCGCGACGAAGGCGGCGAAGAGGACGAGGGAGAGCGCGATCAGGCTGAGCGTCTTGGTCGATCCCCAGCCGGACGCGGTCGCGTCGACGACCGCGTAGACGAGGATCGAGAGCGCGGCGGTGACGGTGACCGCGCCGGCGACGTCGAAGGCGCGGGTCTCGTGCTCGGCGCGGCTTTCGGCGATCAGCCTGGGGGAGAGGGCGAAGGCGACGAGGCTGACCGGGACGTTGACCCAGAGCACCCACTCCCAGCCGAGCCCGTCGGTGAGGATGCCGCCGAGCAGGACCCCGGCGGCGCCGCCGGAGCCGGCGACCGCCCCCCAGACGCCGAGCGCCTTGTTGCGCTCGGTGCCGTCGCTGAAGGTGGTGGTGACGATCGAGAGCGCCGCCGGCGAGATGATCGCCGCGCCGAGGCCCTGCGCCGCCCGCGCCGCGATCAGCTGCCCCTCGGTCGAAGCGAAGCCGGCGGCCAGCGAGGCGGCGGCGACCAGCAGCAGGCCGCCCATGAAGACCCGCCGCCTGCCGAGCAGGTCGGCCATCCGGCCGCCGAGCAGCAGGAAGCCGCCGAAGGTGAGGATGTAGGCGTTGACGACCCAGGGCAGGTTCTCCTGGGAGAAGTCGAGCGCCTTGCCGATCGTCGGCAGGGCGACGTTGACGATCGAGGCGTCGAGCACGACGACGAACTGCGCCGAGCAGAGCAGGACGAGCGCCAGCCAACGCTTCTCTTTGAACTCTTGGGAACTGGTCATCGGACGGGCCTCCCAGTCAAGCAAATCGGCCTCGCCGGCGGGCCGGGCTCAGGGCTCGATCAGGCCGCGACGGATCGCGTAGCGGACCAGCTCGACCCGGTCGCGCATGCCGAGCTTGCGCATCGCGTTCGCGCGGTGGTTCTCGACCGTCTTCTCGGAGAGATGGAGGATCGCCGCGATCTCCTTCGTCGTGTGCGCCTCGGCGACCAGCTTGACGATCTCCTCCTCGCGCGGCGTCAGCGTGCCCTGCGCCGCGGGGGCGGGGAAGGGCTCGCCCCGCTCGACCGCGCGGATCGCCGCGACAAGGTCCGTGTCCGCCTGGGTCTTGACCACGTAGCCCGACGCGCCGGCCTTGAGCGCCTCGGAGACGTAGCGCTCCTCGTCGTGCATCGAGAGGATCAGGACCGCGACCTCGGGCGCCTGCGCCTTGATCTCGCGCGTCGCCTGCAACCCGGTCAGCTTCGGCATCTTGACGTCGAGGATCGCCAGGTCGGGCCGCTCGCGGATCGCCAGCTCACGCGCCTCGGCCCCGTCGGCCGCCTCGGCGACGACCTCGATGTCCGGCTGGCGCTCCAGCAGCAGCCGCAGCCCGGAGCGCACGATCCCATGGTCATCGGCGATCAAGACCCGCATGGCCTCAGTCTTCCAGGCCTGCGATCCTGGGTGTGCCGATCTTGACTTGTACAACCAGTGGTACCCTTGTTGCATGGCCGCCAGAAGAGAGAGACCGATGGCGTTGGGCACGAGCGAGGCGCGACGCAGCCTCCCGCTTTTGGTCAAGAAGGCTTCTTCGCGGCGCAAGCCTTCGTCCGACCTCGAGGGCAACGCGATCCGGATTGCCGCTAGGGGCCAGGAGGGGTCGGCATCGTTGGTTCCCACGATCGACTTGATTGCTGCCAAGGATCGGATCGAGGAGCTGGAAGAGGAACTGGAGAACGCCGGCTTGGCACTGTTCCTGCAGGAACGCTTAGAGCACGCCGGGGGTAAACGCTTGAGCGCCGGAGACTTCTTGCAGGAGATCGGGATGGGGGAGTTCGTTGAGCAACTCCCCGGAGGGTGAGCACAAGGTCGAAGCCTTAGCTGAGGCTACGACCGACGCAAACCAACTGAGTCAGGGCTTGAGGCGCGCGGTCGCGCGGATTGTGGTGGAGCTTCACCACAATCCGCATCATGGTGAGTTGATGGGTGACAAACCGCCTCGGGTGCTCAAGGGTTGCCGCAAGGTCCGATTTGACGAATCTGGTTGGAACAGCAAGCCGCGCTACCGATTTGTCTATCGCAACGAGCCCGCCGACGGGGCACCCGCGACGAGTGTCGTCCTGGCGATAGGCCGCCGTGACCGGATGATCGCCTATGCGAAGGCCGCCGGCCGCCTCAAGGAGCGAGCGGCACAGGAAGGTCGGGCTGTCGAGTAGCCCTAGCCCGGGACCGAGAGTCGCACCGTCGTGCCGTGGCCCGGGCGCGACTCGATCGTCAGCTCGGCGCCGATCAGCAGGGCGCGCTCGCGCATGCCGCCGATGCCGAGGCCGCGCTCGGACTGCTCGAAGGCGAAGCCGCGGCCGTCGTCGGCGACCTCGAGCTCGACCCCGTCCGCGGAGCGGCGCAGGGTGACGGCGATCCGCTGGGCCTCGCTGTGGCGGCCGGCGTTGGTCAGCGCCTCCTGGGCGACGCGGTAGACGACCAGCTGCACGTCGTCGTCGAGGTCGGAGAAGTCGCCCTCGGCGGCCAGCTCGGCCGGCAGTCCTGAGCGCTCGAGCTGCTCGACCTGGCCGGCGACCGCCGCGGCGAGGCCGAGGTCGTCGAGCGCGGTCGGCCGCAGCTGGCGGGCGAGTGAGAGCAGCTCGCGCATCGCCTGGTTGGCGAGCGTGCGGGTCTCGGCGAGCTCTGGCTCGAGCTCCGGCGGCGCCGCCTCGCGCACCGCCTCGAGGCGGAGCAGCAGCCCGGTCAGCGACTGGTTGACCTCGTCGTGCAGGTCGCGCGCGACCCGCGCCCGCTCCTCCTCCTGGGCGCGCAGGGCGGCGCTGCCTGCGCGCCGCCGCTCCGCTTCGAGGCGGCGGATCATGCGCAGGAAGGCGAGCTCGATCCGCTCGACCTCCTCGGTCTCGCCGACCCCGTCGATCGAGCTCGGCAGCAGCGGTCCCGGCCGGCTCAGGTCGACCTTCTCCATTTCCTCGATCAGGTCTTCGAGCGGCGCGAAGCGGCGCCGCAGGCGGATCAACGCGAAGGCGAGGACGACGACCAGGCCGGCCAGGGCGGCGAGCGCCACCGTCGTCATCTCAACCGCCCGAATTGCACGTGTCTGACTTTATGGGGGTCATGACCCCCATAAAGTCAGACACGCCTGAAATAGGGGGTGGTCCCTATGGTCGATATGGCGCTTTGCGGCGATACTTGACGCCCGCCCGACCTTCAACCGACTGACAGGAGCGAATGCGATGAGCACTACCAAGCAGTCCACCTGGGGAGCCACCCTGCGCACGACGATCCTGCTGGCGTCCCTCTCCGGGCTGCTGGTCGTGATCGGCGCCCTGATCGGCGGCCCGAGCACGGCGGCGCTCTTCCTCGGCATCGCCCTGCTGATCAACCTCGGCTCCTACTTCTTCAGCGACAAACTCGCTCTGGGAATGAGCCGCGCCAAGCCGATCGAGGAATCGGAAGCGCCGCGCCTCTACGAGATCGTGCGCGAACTGACGACGCGTGCCGACCTGCCGATGCCGCGCCTCTACATGATCCCGCAGGACCAGCCCAACGCCTTCGCCACCGGCCGCAACCCGAAGCACTCCGCCGTCGCCGTCACCCGCGGGATCACCAAGCTGCTCTCCGAGGACGAGCTGCGCGGCGTCCTCGCCCACGAGCTCACCCATGTGCGCAACCGCGACATCCTGATCCAGTCGGTCGCCGCGGCGATCGGCGCCGCGATCACCTACCTCGCCTACATGCTGCTCTGGTTCGGCGACGACGACAACTCGCCGCTCGGCCTCGTCGCCTCGCTGGCGATGGTCCTGCTGGCGCCGCTCGCGGCGACGATCATCCAGCTGGCGATCTCGCGCCAGCGCGAGTACGCGGCCGACGCCGGCGGCGCCGAAATCTGCGGCAACCCCGAGTCCCTGGCCAGCGCCCTGCTGCGCCTCGAGCAGGGGGCGACCGACATGCCGATGCAGGTCAACCAGGCCGCCGAGCCGCTCTACATCGTCAAGCCCTTCTCCAGCAAGGGCATCGCCGGCCTCTTCTCCACCCACCCCCCGATCGAGGAGCGGGTGAAGAGGCTGCGCCAGATGCGGCCCAGCCTGGGCTGACGCTGCAGCGTCCCGCCCAGCAAGATCCGTGCCGAGGCCGCTTTGTGGTCCGGCGGCGTACCATTAAGCAGATGGCGTCTCAGCCAAAAAAACGCCCCCTTATGGCTCCCGGCAACGAGGCCGAGTGGGCTGAGCTCAATTCCGAAAAGCGACGGGCGTTGACGCCTCCACCGGACACCCCCATAGGCGAGTTGCTGCGGCGCGGTCAGCATCTCTCCGCTCAGGGCGCAAAGCTGCTGCGCGCGGTCGAGCGAGCCGATGGGCATCGCCGATCCTGAGCTCGACGTCGCCGTCGCGGCGATGGTCGCCGAGGATGCGCGCTTCGTCGTGATCGGCGGCTTCTCGGTCATCGCCAACCGGTTCGTCAGAGCCACCGAAGACATCGACTTCCTCGTGCCCGAGGATGCCGAGAACGATCGGCTTGTGCTTGCGGCGCTTCGCGGGCTCGACGGCGTCCGTCTGCGTGACGACGAGCCACTTCGAGAGGAGCACCTCGTCAACCAGACACACCTCCGCGCCAACACCCGGGCGGGGGTGATTGACATCATGCGAGGCGGTCTTCCGCCGCTCGACTATGAGACCGTCGAGGAACGGGCCATGCCTGCCGATTACGGCGATGTCGAGTTTCTCGTCGCAAGCCTGAGCAGCATCGTCGGATTCAAGCGCCTTGCCGGTCGAGCGCGCGATCGCAACGACCTCATAGGTCTCGCGGAAATCCACGGCGAGCTGCCCAATGAGCCGATCCCCGGCCTCGACGAAGACTGAGCGCAGTTACCGATGACCGTTGACCAGCGGGGCATTTGAGAACTACACTGTACCTTCGACGGGTACGTAGGTGTTCCGATATGGCAAGGGTCAGCGCCGGGTCCAGAGCAGCCGCGCCGCGCCGCCTTCCGCGCGGCCGGCACGCGCTCGCACCTGAGGAGGTGCTGCGCGACCAGCGCGAGCGGCTGATCGCGGCCGTGCCGGGCGTTGTGGCGGAGAAGGGCTACGAAGCGATGTCGGTCGCCGACATCGTCAGGGCAGCGGCGGTCTCCCGCAACGCCTTCTACGAGAACTTCGCCGACAAGCGGGAGTGCTTCGCCGCCGCCCACGAGGCCGGCCACGAGCGGTTTTTCGAGATCCTCACCGGGCCGTGCGAGGGCGGCGGGACGATCGAGGAGCGGGTGGGGGGGTCGCTCACCGTGGGGTTGGCGGCCCTTGCCGGCGAGCCGGCACTGGCGCGCACTCTCTTCGTCGAGGCGCCCGCGGCAGGAGAAGAGGCCGCCCTGCGCTACCACGAGTGGCTCGGCCGCTACGGGAAGCTGTTGCGCGCGGCGGCCGCCGAGCTGTCGCCTGACGCGATCCCGCCGGCTGAGCTCGAGCCGGTGATCGTCGGCGGCATCGCCGCGCGAATCGGGGGTGAGATCCTGCGTCGAAGGACGGGGCGCCTGCCGGAGCTGCTTGCTCCGATGGTCGACTACGTGCTCGCGTTCTATGCCCCCGCCGGCACGGTTTCCTCTGCATCCTCGTCGGCCTCCGCGGCGAAGCCTGGCGCGGCGCGTTCCCAAAGGCGAACGGCCGCTTAGCTGGGAACTCTCGGAGTTCCCTTTCAGCAAGGGTATTCGTAAGTCCCTGCAATTTACGCACTTTCTCATGAATACCATGTGCGTATCTTGACAACGCCGAACCAGAGTGTTTACATCTGATCGCGTCTTCGATTGGGAACCGCACCGGTATAGCCAGCGAAGTACGCAAGAGCAGTCACAGGGACAAACGAGCGCCAGGAGGGTCGCAAGGGAAGCGGCCGGCAGAGGGGCTCACGGGACAAGGAGAAGAGATTCGATGCTCTCGCCACTTCGCAACCGCGCCGGCAAACGCCTCCGCGAACCCTTCGGCAAGGCGGGCCTCACGGTAGCCGTGATCGCCCTCGTCTTCGCCATGCTCGGCGGCGCCTACGCGGCTTCTAATAACGGCGGCGGCAAGGCCGTTGCCTCGAAAGCCAAAGCGGGGCCGCGCGGCCCGCGCGGCAAGACCGGCCCGGCAGGACCCGCGGGCCCACAGGGCCCCGCCGGCGCCAACGGCAAGGACGGCGCCAACGGGAGCAACGGCTCCGCCGGAACGAACGGGAAATCCGTCACGGTCAGCGCGACCTCCTGCGGCGGCCTCGGAGGCGCCCTGGTCAAACAGGAAGGCGCCGCCTCGGGCGTCGAAGTCTGCAACGGCGAAGAAGGTGGGCCCGGCGCAGACGGCAACTCCGTCGTCACCAACGAACTGCTCGGCGAACCCGGCGAAGAATGCGAAGGCGTCGGCGGCACCGAATTCGAAGTCGCAGGTCAGGGCAATCCCGAAGTCGTCTGCAACGGCGAAAAGGGTGAAAAGGGCGACGCCGGCCCCGAAGGCAACATCAAGTCGACCCTGCCCACAGGCGTTCTCGAGACCGGCTCGTGGTCGTTCTACCAGCAGGGTGGTTCCCGGATCGTCGTCACGATCTCCCTTCCAATCAAACTGGGAGGCAATGTGGCATCCGAACATATCCACTTCGCTACTGATCCAGACTTTTCGACCTTCTGCGGAGGCTCGACCGGAAACCCGAACCCCTTGAATTCGTCCGAACTCTGCATCTACAAGATCCAACTTTCGGAAACCACCTTCGAGTCCGTGTACGGCGCCGGCAACGGGATCGGGGAACCCGACGCGTCGCGCAGCCTCAGCAGAACGGGCGGAGCCATGAGCTTCAGCGCGCCGACCGGGCTGGCTCAGGGCATGGGCACCTGGGCGATCAAGGGCTAGCGGAGCGGCCGCGTGCGCCGCGAGCGCCTAAAGGACGAGATTGCGATGGCGTTCGCCGCCAGACGCTCAGGGCGGGGCCTTCTGGCCCTCGCCCTGAGCGCCGCGGCCCTCGCCGCTCCGTCCGCCGCCTCCGCCGCCGCCCCCACGGTCACCGCCACCTCGGTCCTCGCCGCCACCGAATCGACCGCCGCCGTGCGGGGCAAGGTCGACTCCGGCGCCCGCGCCACCGAATACCGCTTCGATTACATCCCCCTCGCCGCCTACGTCGAAGACGGCGAACAGTTCGGCGAAGGAACGAAAAGCGCCCCCGAACCGGAAGCAAAGCTCCCCGCCCACCCCAAGGCGACCGGAGATCTCCTCGCCGGCTCGGACACCGTCACCAACCTCACCGTCACCGAAGGCGCCCTCGACGTCGGCCAGGCGGTGGCGCAGATCAGCGGCGCCATCCCCGCCGGCACGACGATCAAAGCACTCGACCTGGAAGCCGCGACCCTCACCCTTTCCAAACCCGCCGAAAAAACCCAAGCCGCTTTCACGCTCACCACCACCGGCCCCCAGCCGGTCTCAGCCCAGCTCGAAGGCCTCGCCCCCGGCACCGCCTACCGCCTGCGCCTCACCGCCCACAACGGCGTCAGCCCACCGGCCGAAGGCGCCACGATCTCCTTCGCCACCCTCGCTCCCCAACCCGTCTATGGCCCCTGCCCCAACGACCCCTTCCGCAGCGGCGCCTACGCCGCCCTCGGGGCCCCCTCGGCCCGCTTGCCCGACTGCCGCGCCTACGAGCAGGTCAGCCCCACCGAGAAGGACGGCGCCGATGCGGTCGGCGAACCGAACACGGTCGGCGCCGCCCCCGACGGCGAAGCCGCCAGCTTCCTCTCCTCCTTCGGCATGCCCGGCGGCGAAGGCTCCCAGACCTTCCCCCCCTTCCTCGGCTCGCGCTCGGGCTCAGGCTGGTCCTCGGCCGGCCTTTTGCCTCCCGCCGCCGCCGGCGCCACCGGCTACGTGATCGGCCACACTCCCGACTTCTCCTACTCGCTCACCGAAGCGCGTCGCCTCGACCCGCAGGGCACGCGCTTCGAAGCGGCGCTCTTCCTGCGCGAAGGCGCCTCGGGCCCGCCGCGCCAGATCGTCGCCTACCAGCCCGCCGACATCAAGGAGTTCTTCTTCTACGTCGGCGCCTCGGCCGAGGGCCGACAGCTCTTCTTCGAATCGCCGCTCGCCCTGCCGCCCGAAGAAGGCGCCCAGGCGCTGCAGGGAGCGATCGAAGGCGCCTCCAACGTCTATGCCTACGACACCGAGACCGGCCGCCTCAGCCTCGCAGCGCAGCTGAACAGCCCGTCCGAAACCGAAGCGCTGCTGCCCCACGGCGCCTTCGCCGGCCCCTACGAATGGGCTCGCGGCAGCAGCGCCCAGAGGCTCTCCAAGGGTGGGGCCCAGGCCAGCTACTACACCCAGGACACCCACGCGGTCGCCGCCGACGGCGCCCTCTTCTTCACCGCCGCCGGCTCGGGCCAGCTCTATCAGCGAATCAACCCGACCGAGCCGCAGAGCCCGATGACGCTGAACGGGCAAGGCGAAGAAGAATGCGAAGACCCCACCAAGGCCTGCACCTACCACGTCTCCGCCACCCACAAGACCAACGGGGTCGGCACCGAAGACGGCTCAGACCCCGCCGGCCCCGCCCCCGCCGCCTTCATGGCCGCTTCCGAAGACGGCTCCACCGCCTATTTCACCTCCCCCGAGAAGCTGACCGACGACGCCAACACCGGCCCCGAAGTGTCTCCCGCCCAGATCGGCCGCGCGGTGGCCGGCGAAGCAGAAGCCGGAGAACCCGAAGAAGGCTTCATCCCCGCCCACGCCCTCGGCACCGCCGTCTCTCCCGACGGCGAATACCTCTACTGGGCCAACCCCACCGACGGCACGATCGGCCGCGCCAAGCTGAACGGAGCCGGCGAAGCGACCCAAAAAGACCCCGACTTCATCGAACCGGGCGAAACCGAAGCCGAAACCCACCAACGACGCGAACCCGGGGTCATGCACTCGGCTCCCTCGCGGCCCCGTTACGTCGCCGTCGGCCCCTGCGCGGGGGGCGGCGAATGCGTCTACTGGACCAACACCGGCCCGCTCGGCGAAGCCTCCTTCTCCGGCTCGGAAGGCACTACCGACATTCCGGTCAACGGCGGTGGCTCGATCGGTCGCGCCAAGCTCGACGGCTCGGGCGGGCTCATGCCCGGCAGCGTCGAACACGAATTCATCCCTGGCCGCGTCGAAACCGGCCCCGGGCAGTTCAGCCGCCAGGTCTTCAACCCCCAGGGGATCGCCGTCAACGAAAGCCACATCTACTGGGCCAACGCTGCCACGCCGAGTGAACCCGGGGAGGCGTCGATCGTCCAGGCGACGATCGCCGGGTCCGAAGTGAAGCCGAAGTTCTTCGAAGCTGGGAGGGACACCTCTGTCCCCACTGGGGTGGCGCTGAGCGCGAGCTACGTCTATTACGGACATAACGCCGATGTCGCACGGGTTCCACTGGAAGGGGAAGCCGAATTCGCAGAACAAATCTACCTCGGCCAAGCGACCGACGCGCGCGGCGTCGCGGTGGACGGCTCCCACATCTACTGGGCCAATCGGCAGAGCGGGGCGATCGGGCGGGCTGCGCTGACGGCATTCGGCAGTGGCGAATGCGAAAGCGACATTCCCGAATGCGAAAAGCACTATCTACCCCTCCAGGGCGCCCCCGAGGGCCTTGCCGCCGGCCCCGAATCGCGCCTCTACTTCTCGGTCAACGGCGAGGCCCCGACCAACCCCGGCAACGACCTCTATCGCTTCCAGGCGCCGGGCGCCGGCGGCTGCCCCGAAGCCCGTGGCTGCCTCACCGACCTCAGCGCCGAGGCCGGCGGCGACGGCGCCGAAGCGCTCGGCGTGCTCGGCGCCTCCGCCGATGGCTCCTACCTCTACTTCGTCGCCAACGGCGTGCTCGCCGCCAACGCCGTGGACAACGGCAACGGCCCCGAATCGGCCCAGCCCGGCGACTGCCACACCGGCGTCCCGCACGGCCCCCTGGACTCGCTCAGCGGCGACTGCAACCTCTACCTGGCCCACGAAGGCCAGCTGCGCTTCATCGCCCACCTCGAGGTCCCCAGCAACAGCTTTGAATCTGGATTCGACGACGCGGCCGACTGGGCGCCGACGCCGAACCTGGGCGCGGGCATCGAACTGTTCCCTCGCCTCGCCGGTGTCAGCCGCGACGGCCGCGTCCTCTCCTTCCTCTCCTCCGCGCCGCTCACCGGTTATGACACCTCCGCCCCCTGCACGCCCTTCGGAAGGAACGGATCCCTCCAGCCCTGCCCCGAGTTCTACCGCTACGACGCCGACGCCGGCCACGTCTCCTGCCTCACCTGCAACCCGACCGGCGTCCCGCCCACCGACCCGCCGACCCTCCACAACTACAACACCCCCCTCTCCGGCCGCCCCGGGGGCTCCGCCTACAGCGCCGCGGTGCTGGCCCGCAACCTCACCGGCGAAGGCACCCGCTTCTTCTTCCAGAGCACCGAAGCGCTGCTCGGCTCAGACACCGACGGCCAAGGCGACTGCCCCACGGTCGAGTTCGGCCTCTACCGCTACCCCGCCTGCCAGGACGTCTATGAGTGGGAGGCGCCAAACGCGCCCGGGGGCAGCTGCAGCGAAGCCTCCGAGGCCTACTCCCCCATCGACGAAGGCTGCCTCTACCTGCTCAGCCCGGGCAACGACGCCCAGCCGGCGCTCTTCGCCGACGCCGACGAGTCGGGGAACAACGCCTTCCTCTTCACCCGCGACCCGCTCGTCGGCCAGGACCAAGACCAGCTCTTCGACCTCTACGACGCCCGCGCAGAAGGCGGCCTCACATCCCAGAACCCGCTGCGAGAAGAGGGGTGCGAAGGCGAAGCGTGCAAGCGCGGCGCCAACGCGGCGCCGAGCCAGCCCTCGCCGGCCACCACCCTCTTCCAGGGCGAAGGCAACGTCAGGGGAAAGCCGCCCCGGCCCCGCTGCCCCGCGCACAGCCGCCTCGTGCGCCGCAAGGGCCACACCCGTTGCCTGAAGCCCCATCGCCGCCGCCACGCCAAGCGCCATCACGGGAGGAGCCACCGATGACCCGCCGAGCCCGCCTGCTCGCCCTCGCCGCCACGGCGCTCGCCCTGCTCTGGCCCGCGGCCGCCTCGGCCTCCCCCACGGCGCCGGCCTGGACGCTAAGCGCCTTCCCAGCTCCCAACAACGTCGCGCCGGGGGACAAGGGGGTGTACGTGCTGCTCGCGATCAACGTCGGCGGCGCCGACACCACCTCGGACCCCACCCACCTGCAGCTCACCCTGCCTCCCGCGGTCGTCGCGCTCGGGATCGCCTCCCAGGACTCCGACAAGCGCGCCACCGAAGGCCCCGCCTGCACGGTCGAACCGGAGCTGCTCGACTGCGAAACCACCCAGCCGGTCGGACCCGGGCGCCGGCTCGAAGTGAGGCTCTCCTTCGAAGCCCCCGGCGCCTCCCCGGGGCAGGCGCTCGAAGCCCACGGCGCCGTCGCGGGCGGCGGCGCCCCCCAGGCGGCCACCTCGACCGCCACCGCCACTGTCAGCGCCGAACCGCTGCCCTTCGGCTTCACCCTGCCGCTCGCCGCCCCCGCGGTCGGCGCCGACGGCGCCCCCGCCGCCCTCGCCGGCTCCCACCCCTACCAGCAGCAGGTCGACTTCGGCTTCCCGGTGCGCTCGGGCCCCCACTTGGTGCTCGACACCGCCGGGCACCCGCGCGAGATCCGCGTCGAGCTGCCCCGCGGGCAGGTCTTCGACCCCGCCGCCACCCCGCTGCTCTGCACCGAGGCCCAGCTGCTGAGCGAACACGAGTGCCCCCAGGCCTCCCAGCTCGGCCTCATCGACTTCACCACCACCGTGATCGGCAGCGACGTCACCTTCGAGCAGCCGCTCTTCAACATGGTCCCCCCGCCCGGGCACGCGGCCGAGCTCGCCTTCGACGCCGCCGCCACCCCGACTCCCGTCCACATCCTCGGCGGCGTTCGCACCGAAGCGGACTTCGGCCTGGAGGCGATCACCCCCGACGTCCTCTCCTTCGCCAACACCACCGTCTTCGACATCCACACCCAGCTCTGGGGGGATCCCTCCGGCCACGAGCACGACGAAGTGCGTGGCCTCTGCGGGGCTGGCTTCGGCACCTCCTGCCCCGAAGAAGCGGGCAAGACCGCGCTGCTGAGCGCGCCCGGCGACTGCTCGGGGAGCCCGCTCGGCTTCGAGGTCGCCGCCGACACCTGGGAGCAGCCGGGCGTCTTTCATACCTCCAGCTACGAATCCGCCGACCTGGAAGGCAACCCCGTCTCGATCTCGGGCTGCAACGGGATCGAATACGAGCCGACGATCTCCTCCCAGCCGACGACGAACCTCGCCGACAGCCCCTCGGGCCTTGACTTCGACCTGCGCCAGCCCCAGCAGGCTCCCCACCTCGAACCGCTCTCCGGCCGCGCCACCGCGGAGCTGCGCGACGCCCGCGTCACCCTGCCCGCCGGGATGGTCGCAAACCCCTCCCAGGCCGACGGGCTCGAAGCCTGCACCGAGGAACAGATCGGCTACCTCTCAGAAAAGGAAGGCGTTCACTTCTCCAAGCAGCCGCAGAGCTGCCCTGACGCGGCCAAGCTCGGCACGCTGGAAGTCAGCTCGCCGCTCCTGGCCCAATACGAAGGCACCGCGGCGGGCGAAGGCACCAAGCTCGTCAAGGATCCCGAAACCGGCGCCCCGATTCCAAGGCCCCTGCAGGGCTCGGTCTATCTGGCGAAGCCATTCGAGAACCCCTTCGGTTCGCTGCTGGCGATCTACCTCGCGGTCGAAGACCCCACCTCGGGCATCGTCGCCAAGCTCGCCGGCAGAGTCGAACCGGACCACAACACCGGCCGGCTGACCGCGGTCTTCACCGAAAACCCCGAGCTGCCCCTGGAAGACGTGGCGCTCCACCTCTTTGGCGGCGCCCGTGGATCGCTGATCACCCCGCTCACCTGCGGGACCCACACCACGGCCTCGACGCTCACCCCGTGGAGCGCCCCCGAAGGCCTCGACGCCCATCCGACTGACTCCTTCCAGACCAGCGCAGAGCCCGGGGGAGGAACCTGTCCGCAAAGCGACGGAGCCGCCGCCAACAAGCCGGCCTTCCAGGCCGGAACCCTGGCGCCTCAAGCGGGCGCCTACTCGCCCTTCGTCCTCAAGCTCTCAAGGGAAGACGGCTCGCAGAGGATCGCCGGGATCGACACCCTCTTGCCTCCGGGGCTCTCGGGAAAGCTGGCCGGGATCGCGCAGTGCTCCGATGCCCAGATCGCCGCGGCCAAGGCGAGGGAAAAGCCGAACGAGGGAATCTTCGAGAAGAACAATCCCTCCTGCCCGTCCTCCTCTGAAGTGGGAAGCGTGGACGTATCGGCGGGAGCCGGCCCGACCCCCTTCCACACTCAGGGCCACGCCTACCTCTCAGGCCCCTACAAGGGTGCGCCGCTCTCCCTCGCCGTGATCGTCCCGGCTGTGGCCGGTCCCTTCGACCTGGGAGCGGTGGTCAGCAGAGTCGCCCTCTACGTCAACCCCGACACGGCCCAGATTCACGCGGTGAGCGATCCGCTGCCGCAGATCCTCGACGGCATCCCGCTCGACGTGCGGAGCATCGCCCTGACGATGGGAAGGCCCGAGTTCACCCTCAACCCGACCAGCTGCGATCCGATGCAGGTCACGGGATCTGCCACCTCGGCCCTGGGCCAGAGCGCCGCCCTCTCCAACCCCTTCCAGGTCGGCGGCTGCTCATCGCTCCCCTTCAAGCCGAAGCTCAGCCTGAAGCTGAAAGGCGGCACCAAGCGCACCGGCCACCCGAAGCTGATCGCCAACCTGAAGGCGAAAGCGGGCGAAGCCAACGTCGCCCAGGCCCAGGTCAAGCTGCCGCCCTCGGCCTTCCTCGACCAGGCCCACATCAGGACGGTCTGCACCAGGGTGCAGTTCGCCGCGAACGCCTGTCCACAGGGCTCGATCTACGGCACGGCGACCGCGGTGACGCCGTTGCTCTCAGACCCGCTAAGCGGCAACGTCTACCTGCGCTCCTCCAGCCACAAGCTCCCCGACCTCGTGGTCGCGCTCAAAGGCCCCGCATCGCTGCCGATCGAGATCGACCTCGACGGCAAGACCGACGCGGTCAAAGGGGCGCTCCGCAACACCTTCGAAGCCGTCCCCGACGCCCCGGTCTCGAGCTTCCGCCTCGAACTCTTCGGCGGCAAGAAGGGGCTCGTGGTCAACAGCCGCAACCTCTGCGCCCACCCCTACAAAGCCGAAGTGAACCTGACCGGCCAGAACGGCAAGGTGTTCGACACCGAACCGGCGGTGGGGACGGACTGCAAGGGCAAGGGGCGCAAGCGCCACCGCGGCAAGCATCGCTAGTGGCGTCGATATGTCGGCCCTCGGTCCGCACCTCGAGCAGCTGGCGGCAGCGGTTGCGGAGGCAACCAGGGGGAGAACGGCGTGGGAGGAGTGCGTCGAAGCCGGCCTGGGCGCCGGCCTCGCGTTCATCGCAGGCGACCATCGACTCGCCGGCCTCCTGGCCGAAGCGCCTGGCGCCGATCCCAGTGCCCGCGTCGAGTACGACGAGGCCCTGATCCGCCTGGCGGAAGCGCTGCGTGCCGCGACTGCGGAGTCTCCCGATTCCGATGGGGGGCAGATCTCGATAGAGCGCGCGCGGCTGCTTGCCGGGGGGCTCGCCGCGCACGTCGTCGGTCGGATTCGCTCCGGCGAGGCCGAGAGCCTGCCGGGAGACCGGGATCTCCTGTTTCGATATCTCCGCTCCGGCAGCCGGGAAGCGTGAGGGCGATTTTTCCTCGCCGGTCGAGCGACCCTGACCGCGACTTGGCGCGCGGTCGACTCGCTTTCCCTCGAGCTGCAGCCGACCGAACACGCGGTGGTGGAGAGGGCAAAGGCCCTGATGGCGCAACCTGGGCTGGCGCCCCGAGACGCGTTCCATGCCGCTCACGCGCTCGAGGCGGGCTGTGGCCTCATCGCCGGCTCCGATGCCGATTTCGATCGTATCCCGGGGTTGCGGCTTCTCGCTCCCTGACGGGTCGGTCGGAATGACGACTGTCAGCGCAAACCCATGTCTTCGAGCATCAACTGCCACTGCTCGAAATACGTCGGATCGGTTGCTCTCCAGCGCTCGATCAACCAAGACCCGGAGTTCCAAACTTCCTTGGCGGCATCGCCAAAGAATTCCTTGGTGATGCGTTTGTCGAGTAAGCCCTGGTTGTACATGCCGCCCATCTCCTCGAACAGGTTCGGCACCACCAACGCGGCGAGTTGGTCTGCCCTCCCCATGGACAAGAAGTCTTGATACCGCTCGTCCGCCCCGATGTGGGCTGGTTTGAACAACTCGCCAGTCTTCTCGTGATACGGCAACAACTCGGGACTCGAGAATCGATGCGTGTAGTTGTAGGTGAGTTCCTGGCGGGAGGACGAACGGGTCACGACAATCTGCGCGACGCCGACGACGAGCGCCGACAGGGCCGTGGCCGCCAACACGATCTGAGCAATTGCCGACCAGTCGGCCAGAGTCAACGCCCCCGTGGTGCAGCCCTCCATGCTTGCTAACTTACAAGCATGACGACTGCTCCGATTCTGGTTCCGCCCAGCAAATAGCCCTCCTTACGCCCGGGCCTTCGCTCTCGGCCATGGTTGTGAGCAGCGCTATACTTTTTGAAGTAAAGCCGGATCGGAATTAGGGTATTTCAGCCCTGAAGCCCCTAGGAGAGCGATGGCGACGCAGATCAAGCAGCAGGTCGAGGAGATCGAGCCGTTCGAGGCGGCGGGGGAGATCGAGGGCGGCGACGTCGTCCTGGTCGACACGCGCGAGCCGCACGAGTACCAGGAGGCTCACCTCGAGAACGGCAAGCTGGTGCCGCCGGGGCTGCTCGGCGATGAGATCGCCGCCGCCGCGCCCGACAAGTCCGCGCGCACGATCCTCTACTGCCGCAGCGGCAACCGCTCCTACAAGGCGGCCGAGCAGCTGCAGGCGCTCGGCTACACCGACGTCGCCTCGATGGCGGGCGGGATCCTCGCCTGGCAGGAGCAGGGGCTGCCGGTCGTCTCGGCGAGCGGCATGACCGCCGAGCAGCGCGAGCGCTACTCGCGCCACACGCTGCTGCCCGAGGTCGGCGTGGACGGCCAGCTGAAGCTGCTCAACGCGAAGGTGCTGCTGCTCGGCGCCGGCGGGCTCGGCGCGCCGACCGCGCTCTACCTCGCCGCCGCGGGGATCGGCACGCTCGGCCTGGTCGACGACGACGTCGTCGACGCCTCCAACCTGCAGCGCCAGGTGATCCACAACACCGAACGGATCGGCGAGCCGAAGACCTCCTCGGCGCGGGTGACGATCGAGGCTCTCAACCCCGACGTGAACGTGGTCGAGCACAACCTCCGCCTCGACGCCGGCAACATCCTCGGGCTGATCGAGGACTACGACGTGATCGTCGACGGCGCCGACAACTTCCCCACCCGCTACCTGCTCAACGACGCCTCGGTGCGGCTGCGCAAGCCGGTCGTCTCGGCCTCGATCCTCAGCTTCGACGGGCAGATCTCGACCTTCGTCCCCTTCGAGGGGCCCTGCTACCGCTGCCTCTACCCGACCCCGCCGCCGGCCGAGCTGGCGCCGAGCTGCTCGGCCAACGGAGTGCTCGGCGTGATGGCGGGGACGATGGGCACCCTGCAGGCGAACGAGGTGATCAAGCTGGTGCTGGGAGTGGGGGAGCCGCTGATCGGCCGCCTGCTGCTCTACGAGGCGCTCGGCACGCGCTTCACCGAGCTGAAGGTGCGGCGCGACCCCGAGTGCCCGATCTGCGGCGAGAACGCGCCGCAGATCGAGGAGTCGGAGATGGGCAAGTTCCCGGACTACCAGGCGTTCTGCGCCGGATAACGACCGCTCGCCGACTCGACTAGGATCGCGCCGATGGCCACCGTCCGCATACCGCCCGTGCTTCGCCCCCAGACCGGTGGGCAGCCAGAAGTGGAGGCCGCCGGCTCGAGCGTCGGCGAGGTGCTGCGGGCGCTGACCGCCGCGCACCCCGCCACCGAGGAGCAGCTCTTCGGCCCCGAGGGCGACCTCAACCGCTACGTCAACGTCTACCTCAACGACGAGGACGTGCGCGTGCTCGACGGGCTCGACACCGCGGTCGCCGACGGCGACACCGTCGTCATCCTGCCGGCCATGGCAGGCGGCTGAGCAGACCTGCATCACCGCGTCGGAAGCGCCGCATCAAGATGCTACGCTTGGTGCATGCGCACGACGATCACGCTTGCCGACGACGTTGCCGCTGGGGTCGAGAAGATCCGCCGCGAACGAGATCTGGGCCTCAGCGAGGCGGTCAACGACCTCATCCGGGCCGGCCTCGCCGACCGCGGCGACCGGCCCTTCGTCAATTTTCCGACGTACGACATGGGTATGAGGATTGACGTCTCCAACGTGGGTGAGGCGATCGAGGCGATTGAAAGGGCCGATGGGTCCTTTCCTTCGTCCATCTGATGCTCGTCGACGTCAACCTGCTGGTCTACGCGGCTGATACGCGCAGCAGGTTCAATCGGACCGCTCGTGAGTGGTTGCTTGGGCAATTGAATGGCAGCCGCCGCGTTGGTCTGCCATGGCAGAGCCTCGCCTCTTTCCTTCGTCTGGCGACGCATCCTCGCGCCTCTGACCATCCCCTCTCACCGACGGAGGCATGGGAGACGGTCTCCGCCTGGCTCGAGTCTCCGGCCGCCTGGATCCCCGAGCCTGGGCCCGGCTACGGGGCGATATTCGGCGACCTGCTTCTTCGTCACGAAGTGACGGGCAATCTCGTCCCCGACGCCCAGCTCGCCGCGCTCGCCCTCGAGCACGGCCTCACCGTCTGCTCCGCCGATTCCGACTTCGCTCGCTTCACCGAGGTCAGCTGGGTCAATCCGCTGGTGTAGTCGCCCGTTTGCGACTCCCCAACCGGGTCCTTGATCCATGGCTATACTTTTTGAAGTAACGGGAGATCGAGATGGCGCGCGAGCTACTCAACAGACCCTGCGGGGGACGCTTCGGCGACATCGTCGAGTCGATCGGCAATACGCCGCTGGTCGAGCTGCCGCGCCTCTCGCCCAAGCCGGGCGTCCGCATCTACGCCAAGCTCGAGGGCCGCAACCCGACCGGCTCGGTCAAGGACCGGGTCGCCAAATCGATGATCGAGGCGGCGGAGGCCGAGGGCGCGATCGAACCGGGCCAGACGATCCTCGAGCCGACCTCCGGCAACACCGGCATCTCGCTGGCGATGATCTGCCGCCGCAAGGGCTACGACCTCAAGGTCGTCATGCCCGACAACGTCACCGCCGAGCGCACCCAGCTGCTCGAGATGTACGGGGCGGAGATCGTCTACTCCGAGGGCGCCAAGGGCTCCAACGGCGCGGTCGAGGTGGCGCTGGAGATGGCGCAGGACCCGCAGTACTACATGCCCTATCAGTACGGCAACGAGGCCAACCCGAATGCCCACTACAACGGCACCGCGGTCGAGATCCTCGAGGAGCTCGACGAGGTGACCGCCTTCGTCGGCGGGCTCGGCACGGGGGGGACGCTGATGGGCAACGGGCGGCGGCTGAAGGAGCACGACCCCGAGACGCTGCTGGTCGCCGCCGAGCCGATGCAGGGGGAGATGGTCCACGGCCTGCGCTCGCTCGACGACGGCTTCATCCCGCCGATCATCGACATCGCCCTGCTCGACCGCAAGATCATGGTCTCCAACCGCGACGCGATCGTCTGGACCCGCAAGCTGCTCGACGAGGAGGGCGTCTTCGCCGGCGTCTCCTCCGGCGCGATCGCCCGCATCGCCGTCCGCATCGGCGAGGAGCTCGACGGCGGCAACGTCGTCTTCCTGATCCCCGACGACGGCTGGAAGTACCTCTCCTCCGGCGTCTACACCAAACCGATCGACGAGATCGAGAACCTCGACTCGACGGTTTGGTGGTAACCCGTCTCGCCGACGCGATGCGCATCCCGCGGGCGATGATCGACGAGATGGTCGCGCACGCGCGCGAGGATCTGCCCAACGAGTGCTGTGGGCTGATCGGCGGAGCCGACGGCCGGGCGCTGACGCTCTACCGCGCGCGCAACGCCTTCGCCAGCCCGTTCAGCTACCGGGTGGACCCGGGGGACCAGTACCGGATCATCGAAAAGGAGATGCGCGGCGGGGGAGAGGAGCTCGTCGCGATCTACCACTCGCACACCAAGAGCCCTGCGTACCCCTCGCAGACCGACCTGAACGAGGCGGCCAGCTGGCCCGAACAGGCCTACCTGATCGTCTCCCTCGCCGATCCGGAGGCCCCCGACGTGAAGGCGTTCTGGCTCAGGGACGGGAAGATCGCCGAGGCCGAGCTTGTCGTCGAGTAAGGGCAAGCTGGTCAAGGTCGGCTACGGCCAGCAGCAGGCCGAGGCCGAAATGATCCAGGGCCTGCTCTCCGAGCACGGCATTCCGAGCATGCTGAGGCGGGCGGCCGGCTGGGACGTGCCCGACTTCCTCGCCGCCGGCCCGCGCGAAGTCCTCGTCGCCGAGGAGCTCGCCGCGCAGGCGCGCGAAGTGCTCGAGGGGACTCCCGGCACCGAGTAGTGCGGCTCGGTTTGCGGGAGCCGACCTACGCCGCAGCGGCTGCGACCGGATCGCGACCGTCCCAGCTGCCCACAGAGGCATAGGGACGGAAGCGGATGAAGGCCGATTCGCGGTGGAAGGGATGCCGCCGGTCGACGCGCACCGCGGCCTGGTGGGAGCCGGACTTGCCGAATGCGTAGTCCCGCATCTCGGCGAAGCTGCGCCAGACGCTGAAGGTCGAGACCAGCCGGGGCGGCGTGAAGCGGCCGAACCCGATCGCGACGGCGACCGCGGGATTGGCGATCGCGTCACGTTCGGTGGGCCGGGCGCTCTTGAGGAAGTCTCTGGTGCGAGTGAGCCGGAGGCGTCCGAGGGTCAGCGCGGCCACCGGCTCGTCGTCGCGCACCGGCGCGCTCGCCGCCGCGACCTCCTCCATGCCCGCCCACGAGCCGAAGCAGTGCAGCGGTTCGAGCCGGGTATGCCAGCCATCCGAGAGGCGCTCGGCGAAAGGGTGTGCGGAGAGGAAGCGATCGAGCGCCGCGTCGTCCCGCCAGCCGGCGATCAGCCCGACGCGCCCGGGACGGGGTCGCGGAACGCGGTTCCCGAACCTGGCCGGGAAGACCACTTCCGCGTAGCTCATGCCCGGCACCGCCGAGGCATCCAGGCCGCCGAGCAGCATTCGCTGCGCCTGCCAGCGTCCGACAGTGGCGAGATGGACGGAGAGGATCATGGCGCGACCTCCTTCGCGAAGCTAACCTAAGGCTGACTAGGATCGAGGCCCAACCGTACTTAGGAGTGACAGGTTGTCAACCGGAGGCGAGGAGACAGGGCGACCACGGCGGCGGATGACCGCCCCGGCACGTCGCATGGTGATCGCCGACGCCGCCGCGGTCCTGTTCGCCGAGCACGGCTATCGGGGCGCTTCGATCGACGCGATCGCCCGCGCCTCGGGCGTCACGCCGCCGGTCGTCTACGAACACTTCGACTCCAAGCGCGAGCTCTACCGCGAGCTGCTCGAGCGGCATTTCGCCGAGCTGCGCGAGGTCTGGCGCGAGCACTTCGCCGGCGAGGGGCCGGCCGCGGAGCGGGTCGCGCGCTCCTTCGACGCCTGGTTCGCCTACGTCGAAGTGCATCCCTTCGCCGGGCGGGTCCTCTTCCGCTACAGCACCGACCCGGAGATCGAGGCCGTGCACGCCGAGGTGGCGGCGCGCAGCCGCGAAGCGATCCTGCCGCTGTTCGCGGCCGAGCCGGGGGCCGAGAATCTGGCCGGGTCGGTCGGGGGCGAGGGGATCGAAATGGTCTGGGTCGTGCTGCGCGGCGTCCTCCAGGGCCTCGCGGTCTGGTGGTCGGAGCATCCGGAGGCGCCTCGCGAGCGGGTCGTCGCAACCGCGATGAACGCCCTCTGGATCGGTTTCGAGCGCGCCCAGGCGGGCGAAGTCTGGGGGTCGTCAGGCTGAAGCGGAACATTGTGTCCCCTGGAGGGGAGTCAGTGCTCCATCTGGCGGAATCAGAGGGGAGAGGGGCGGGCGATGGCGCGCAGGTAATCGCGCCAGGCGTCCTCGATTTCGCCGGCGCTCGCGTCGAAGGCGGCTTCGAGCGTGGGTGTCGTGCCGCCGGGGAGGATCGTCAAGGCGAGGCGCTCGCAGGCCTCGGGGCCGCGTTCGGTCTCGAGCAGGTCGAAGAGGGTGCCGCCGAGGATCACGGCGTCGCGCCGGGAGGGGGGGAAGGATGGGCGCGAGCTCTCGCGCAGGCGCCTGATCACGGCCGCCCGGTAGAGGCCGACCTGGCGGGCGAAGTACTGGGCGCCGCCCTCGACCAGCCAGGCCCAGCCGAGGTAGCGGGCGAAGCGCCGCGGCGTCCACGAGGGTGGGAGGTCCGGGTTGTTGGCTGCGATCACGAGCTGGGCGTAGAGGCGCTCGGCGGTGCCCCGCAGCGCCTCGCGGGAGTCGTCTCCCGCCGCGCGCCGCTCCATATGGCGGTCGTTGAGCACGTGCAGCTCGGTCGCCATCGCCCAGCCGGCGAGGTAGCGGCGCCCCGCCGGGGCGGCCGACCAGCGCGCCGCGGGCAGGAAGGGGTGGGCCAGCGAGAGCAGCGCCGGGTTGGTGTGGATGACGACGGTGACCTGGCCGGGGACCGTCGCGAAGCGCTCCTCGAGGCGCAGCCGCAGTTCCTCCATGCGGTCGAGCGTGCGCTCGGCGAACGCCGCGTCACCGCTGTCATGGCGTGCGGTGAAACTCAAAGAATGCGTCTCGACCCAGGGCATCTAAGGCCGCCTGGCCGGCGCATATCGGCATCCTCGGTCGCTCGCGTGCAGAGCACGCCACGCTCCCTGCGTCCTTGATCTGCTTGGCCAGTCGACCTTAGAGCCTGTCTCATAACCTGCGTGTGCGACTGGCGAGTGCCGGACCGAGCGGGGGTAGGACGCAGGGAGGCCGAATGGCAGCGCCATTTGGCCGACCGAGGACGCCGCCCCGCGAAGTGTGTC
>Ga0157375_10000716_pt1 | contig 29254 bp, 20 predicted proteins | sample M35metaG_FD_115311 | JGI IMG/M metagenome (GOLD analysis project Ga0157375, IMG submission 115311) | Miscanthus rhizosphere microbial communities from Kellogg Biological Station, Michigan, USA - M3-5 metaG | ecosystem: Host-associated > Plants > Roots > Rhizosphere > Soil | place: USA: Michigan... | reverse complement strand
CTTAGTACGAGAGGACCGGGACGGGCGAACCTCTTGTGCACCGGTTGTCGCGCCAGCGGCACGGCCGGGTAGCGAAGTTCGAAAGGATAACCGCTGAAAGCATATAAGCGGGAAGCCTTCCTCAAGATGAGATTTCCCGGGAGCAATCCCCTGAAGGCCCGTGGGAGACGACCACGTTGATAGGCGGGGTGTGGAAGCGCTGTGAGGCGTGAAGCTGACCCGTACTAATCGGCCGTGCGGCTTGACCATAAAATTTTTAAGCCGCGAATCGTCGGTACATACCCCGTATGTACCTCTTCTGCTCGACTCTCTTGATAGCGACGCCCCTTTCGTAGGGGCGGGGCTCGACCCCGCCCGCGAAGGGAGCGCCACGGAAAACTTGTAACAGAGTTTCCCGGTGACCTTAGCGAAGGGGCCACACCCGTTCCCATTCCGAACACGGCCGTTAAGCCCTTCAGCCCCGATGGTACTTCGCGGTAGACCGCGTGGGAGAGTAGGACGTTGCCGGGGATTAATTTTGGAAGCCCAGGACGAGTTCCTGGGCTTTTCTTTTTCTCCCCGAACCGCCGCCGGTCACTTGCGGGAGTAGACTCCGCCCCCAGGAGGCCCACCATGATCCTGGGAAGGCGCCTCGCGGTTTCGTTCCTGCTGGCGGCGACCGTCGCCGTGCTCTCTCCCCGAACCGCATCCGCGACGGTCGAGGTGTATCCCGGGCCGGGACTCGAGCTCGTCCGGTCCGGTTTCTTCCGGGTCGAAGTCCTCGACGGCTCGAACTGGACGCCCACCTTCGTCTATTGGTTTGCGCGCCCGAGCGTGTGTCACTGGCACCCCGGTACCAAGCCCACCGTCAACTTCCTCACCTTCGGCACGGACGGGCCGGTCAGTGTCCGGGTCTCAGGAATTCCTGAAACGATCACCTCGATCGACGTGAGCCCACACGGCAAGCACATACCGGTTCAGCTCGCCGGAGGGCAGGCGGTGCTCACGCTGAATCCCAACGACAAGGTCTGGATCACCGCGAACGGCGCGGATGGATACCCGCTGTTCATTTTTGCCGATGGCCTGAAGCCGCCCGTTCCGCCGGGCGCGACGTACTTCGGTCCGGGCGTGCAGGAGATCGCGCCGGCAACCAACGACCATTACAAGGCCTCGACGGGTGAAGCGATCTACCTCGACGGAGGAGCCTGGGTCCGCGGCAACATCGACGTCAGCGGCACCCGCAACGTTCGGATCATGGGGCCCGGCATTCTCTCGGGGGATCTGTGGACGGCCGAGACCGTCAACACCGTGCCCTTTGCCCCACGCATGCAGTACGCCATGATCACCGGCGATTATTTCGGCGGCGACGGCGCCGCCGTCCGAGGCATCACCATCCTGGATTCGCCGACCTACAACTTCTTCGGTGGCGCCGAGATCGTCGAGAGCGTCAAGATCCTCTCGCCCTGGTTCTACTCGACGGACGGCTTCCAGGGCGTCAGCCACGTCGATCAGAGCTTCATCTTCAACGGCGACAACGCCTTCGCGACGGGATCAGCCGGACTCCAGAAAGACGACGTCACGATCACGCACTGTTTCGGCGGAACGAGCAACAACTCGGTCTTCACCGGAGGTTACTGGGGGTACGAGTCCCACCCCGGCTATACCGCATTCGTCGACGACGTGGACATCAAGACCTACGAGAACGGCGACTGGATCACGGACCCTGAAGACAGACTGGCCGGGGCGCTCTCGGTCTTCGTCGACAACAGCGACCCCTCGAAGGGATATTCGAACCAGACCTACCAGAACGTCCGCGTCGAGGGCAGCTTGAGCGCTCCCTTGCTGATCCTCAAGAACCTCGTCTACATGTTCGATCCCATGCACAACCCGAATCCGCCGCTCGGGAACAGCTACAACTTCACGTTCCGAAACGTCAGCCTGGAAGGCACGCAGAAATACCCGAGTGTCATCCGCGGGTGGGACGCCAACAACGAGTTTCACAACGTCGTGCTGGACAACGTGACGATCGATGGGAATCTGGTCACGACGGCGAACGCCGCCAGTTACTTCGACAGCGGCAACGTGTCCGGCTCGATAACGGCGTATGCGGACTACGTTGCGAGCGTGCTCCCCGTCGTCGGATCCGCGCCCGGCAGCCACGGCTCCTACTTCAAGACGTCCATGCAGGCCTATAACCCCAGCGCGACCAATTTTCCGATCCGGCTCGTGTTCCATCCGGCCGGAGCCCCGGCGGGCGCCTCGGATCCGTCCAAACAGATCACGATCCTGGCGGGCCAGGTGCTCTATGTTCCCGACCTGCTTCCCGTGATGGGCGTCGCCAGTGGTCTCGGGAGCCTCGACGTGTACTACGCGGTGGGCGAGACCCGCAAGCTCGCCACGACGTTCCGCGTGTACAACGACGGCGGGGCGGCGGGGACGAGCGGCTTCAACGAGGACCTCGTTCCCCTCAACAAGGTCTTCGTGTCCGGCGCCACGCTCCTGCTGACCTGCCCGCCGGATCCCGCGAAGTCGCGTCTCAACGTCGGGGTCCGCACGCTCGGCGACGGCGCCACGATCACGGCGACGCTTCGCAACGCGGCGGGCGCGACCGTCAAGACGGTCACGAACACGTACGCGGCCAACTACTTCGAGCAGAAGACGCTCGACGGCTTCCTGGGCGGCGCGACCGTCACGGGCAACGAGAGCCTGACGCTGCAGATCACCGCGGGCGAAGCCGTCGTCTACGGCGCGACGGTCGACAACACGACCAACGACTCGAGCGCGAGCCTCGCGGTGCGGCAGTGAGGGCGGGACGATTCTCGAGCGCCGGGCGCGGCGTCAACGCCAGCGAATCTGCCACGCCGCCCCGACGGTCTCGAAGTTCGAGCCGAACCGGACCGTGGCGCCGCGGCTGTAGGCGATCTTGACGGACTGACTCCGGCTGAGCGGGACCGACAGCGTGACTCCCACGCGCGTGTTGTCGAGCCGGCCGGTCCCGGGGCCGCCGTTGACGTGGGTGTCGCCTCCGCCGTACCACGTGCCGTCCACGGCCAGCCAGAGACCCGGACGGAACGTGTAGCTGGCGTGCGCCTGGACGGTCGCGAGCGGGTCCTGCTCGCGGGTCGAGGAGCCGGGAAAGAAGCTCGGGTTGCGCGTGAAGAAGATGACGCCGGCATAGGCGTCGAAGTCGAAGCTCTTCCAGGGAATCGAAACGCCGACCTCCGGCTTGAAGGCCCAGCGATTGGTGCCCAGGTTGATCAGCTTGGTCGAGTCGTACTGGCCGCTGGGTGCCGAGATCGTGAAGCTCGCCCCGACGAGAATCCGGTCACGGTGCGATCGCGCGAACTCCTCGGGCGTGACGGCCGGATTGCCGACGAGATTGACGGAGAGCTTCGCCCTCAGGTCCGCGAGCCCCGACCGGGTGACGCTGCGCCGCTGCTCCTGCACGTCGCCCGACACGTCGCCCCACGCGTAGGGCAGGCCGGCCGTGACGAGCGCCTGCCGCCCCAGGAGAGCGAACGTGCGCCCGTAGCCCAGAGTGAACGCGTTGATCTGGGCCTCGACGTTGGTCAGGGGAAGCGACGGATCGGTCACGACGCCGCCCGTCGAGCGCGAGAACGCCACGAGGGCGAAGTTCAGCCCGACCGGGGAGGCCGAGTAGGCGCGCGGCTCGAGGTCCTGTGCCCGACAGGGCGCCGCCACCGTCCCCGCGAGGACCGCCAGCGATGCGAGGAGAAGGGACCGGATCGAGATCGGCTGGCGCATGGCGGGGGGATTGTGCTCGGACGGGGCGCCGGGGACAAGCTTTCTCCGCCCTTCCGGCGAGCCGTTTGACCTCCCGATTCCGGCCTGAAATCATCGAACCATCACGGAATTTGCCGGGGAGGACGCCATGAAGCGTGGAATCGTCCTGGGTCTTCTCCTCTGGGCCGTCGCGACGGCCGTTCTGAGGCTGGCGCCCGCCCGTCTGCTTCCGCCCGATCGGCCCGGCGTCGTCCTGGCGCTCTATGTCGCGAGCTTTCTTCTCTTCTTCGTCCTCATCCGGAGACTCCCGGCGGCCGCTCCGGACGCGCCGAACGCACGCGAGCGGCTGCGCGCCGGCGTGGCGCTGTTTCTGCCGACCCTCGTGCTCGACGCGTTGGCGTCGGCCTTTTTCCCAATGGCGTACCCGAACCTCTCCGAGGCGGCCGCCGGGATCTTCGGCGGCTGGATGCTCATCTGCTGTGGCGGCGGGCTGGCGGGACTGGTCTCCAGGGGCTAGGCGCCGCGGACTCGCTTGAGAGGTCGCGCTCAGCGCGCAGGGGGAGACGGCGCTCAGCGCGCGTGAGAGGCCGCGGTCAGCGCGGGTGCGTGGGCAGCCTCGCCGGCGCCGACTGGACCGTCGGGGGCGGCTCGGTGCCGCGCAGGCGGTAGAGCGCTGTGCGCCGCTCTCCGCACGTCTCGCACGTCCCGACCGGCTCGCCCGAGCGCAGGCCGTTGCGGATGCGGGCGAGGGGCGCCCCCTTCTCGATCCGGGCGAGCGAGTCGGCCGGGTAGAAGCCGATCGGATCCTTGTCCCAGTAGATGCAGGGATTCACGGCGCCGTTGGGCCGGATGACGTAGTTGCGGTCCGGGTAGGCGCAGCCGAAGAGCGACTGGTACCACCCGTAGCGGAAGTACTCGGGCCGGTCGATTCCGGCCTTGAGCCGCCACACCCGCCGGCGCACACGCGCGATGGCGCCCGTCGGCTCGTCCTCCTCGGTCTCGAAGACCGGGTAGGAGGACAGCTTCAGGCCGCGCCGGACGGCGTCGCGCGCGGCGGCCGCGAGCTCCGCGTTCAGGACGCGCGGGTCCTCGTCCGAGAGGAGCTCGGGCCCGACGTCCACCCCCGACGTGGGCGCGACGAACCGGACGTCGAGCTCCTCGGCGCCGTGGTCGGCCGCGAACTCCGGGAGCACGGCGAGGTCGGCCCGGTTGGACCGCATCCACGTGAAGATGATGCGCAGCCGGGGATTCTTCGAGCGCGCGGCCTTCTTCACGCTGCGCAGCAGCTCGAGGCAGGCGGTCAGGCGCTCCCACTTCGCGGGCACGCGGATCTTCTCGTACGTCTCCTTGCGCATCCCGTCGATCGAGGCCGCGACCGTCCGGACGCGCGCCGCGATCAGCGCCTGCGCCGTCGGCTCGGTCAGGGCCAGGAGGTTCGTCGGGAACCAGAGGTCCGGCACGCCGTAGCGGCCGGCGATCCCGACGATCTCGCGGAACCGCGGGTGGATCATCGGCTCCGCCGCGCACGCGAGCGCGACGCGCCAGGCCCTCGGGAAGAGGTCGGCGGCGATCTTCTCGAAGACCTCGACCGGCATGTTGCCGTCGTCCGACAGCGGCGGGGCGTCGAAGGGCGGAAAGAGCAGACGATCGGTGTTCGCGAAGTAACACATGACGCACTTCAGGTTGCAGCGCGCCGTCAGGTCGAGGATGACGTTGAGAGGCCGGGGCACGCGGTCATTATGCCACCCGGGTTTCGGGTTTTTGGACGAGCCGCCGTGCGTTCCGACCGTGGACGCGAGCCGACGACTTCTCGCAATGGGACCAAGGGGCAATGGCCCCGGACCGGCAGAATGGTTCGCTTCCGGCCCGGACTTCGATATCGTTGCGCCGCTGTATCCAGAGGAGGCGCAGATGGCTCCGTCGAAGAATCGGCGGCTTGCGGGAACGGCTCTCGCAAGCCCGCTGCTCGCCGCGGTTCTCGCGGTGATGGCGGGAACGACCGCCTGCAAGAAGAAGGAAGAGGCGCCGCCTCCTCCGCCTCCGACCGTCGAGGTGGCGACGGTCACCCAGAAGGATGTGCCGGTCTACTCGGAGTGGATCGGGACGCTCGAAGGCTACGTCAACGCCGAGATCCGCCCGCAGATCGAGGGCTACGTGCTCCGGCAGGTCTACCGCGAGGGCTCGGTCGTCGACTCCGGCGACACGTTGTTCGAGATCGACCCGAGGGAGTTTCAGGCGCAGTACGACCAGGCCGCGGGGAGCGTCTCCCAGTACGAGGCCACCCTCGCCAACGCGAGAACCACGGTCGCGCGCTACAGGCCCCTCGCCGCACAGAAGGCGATCAGCCAGCAGGAGCTGGACGACGCCGAGACGAAGGAGCGCACCGCCGAGGCCAACCTCGTGTCCGCGAAGGCGGCGCTCGAGCGCTCCCGTCTGAACCTGGGCTGGACGAAGGTGATGTCCCCGATCCAAGGCATCGCGGGCGTCGCGAAGTCGCAGGTCGGCGACCTCGTGAGCCGGACGACGGTCATGACGACGGTCTCCCAGGTCGATCCCATCAAGGTCTATTTCAACCCGAGCGAGCAGGAATACCTCGCCTGGGTCAACAAGAACGGTCCCGTCGAGAAGAGTCTGGCCACGCAGAACCTGGAAGCGGGCAGGCTCGAGCTCGTCCTGTCCGACGGTTCGACCTTTCCGCACCGCGGCAAGCCCTTCCTCGTCGGCCGCGAGGTGGACGTCAAGACCGGCACGATTCAGCTCGCCGGGGCGTTTCCGAACCCCGGCAACCTCCTACGACCCGGGCAGTACGCCAAGGTGCGGGTGGCGACCGACGTGAAGAAGGGCGCCATCCTCGTGCCGCAACGCGCGGTCAACGAGCTCCAGGGCAGCTATCAGGTCGCGGTCGTGGGAGCCGACAACACCGCGACGATCAAGGTCGTCACCGTCGGGCCCCGCGAAGGCAGCATGTGGGTGATCGAGAAGGGGCTGAGCCCGGGCGACCGGATCGTGGTCGAGGGCCTGCAGCGTGTTCGGACCGGAATGAAGGTCGCGCCGAAGGAGGCGGCGGCCGCGGCTTCGACGGACGCCGCGAAAGAGTCCGGGAAGTAGCGACGTGGGCGCCCTCTTCGTACGCCGTCCGATCGTCGCGATCGTCATCGCGATCCTCACGACGATGGCGGGCTACGTCGCGATGACGAAGCTCCCGACGGCGCAGTACCCGGACATCGTCCCGCCCCAGATCCAGGTCTCGACGACCTACACCGGCGCCGACGCGATCACGATCGAGCAGTCGGTGGCGACCCCGCTCGAGCAGCAGATGAACGGCGTCGACTACATGATCTATATGCAGTCCACCAACGCCAACGACGGGACGATGACCCTCAAGGTCACGTTCGACGTCGAGACCGACATCAACCTCGACCAGGTCAACACGCAGAACCGCGTCTCCCAGGCCCAGCCCAACCTTCCGCCCGATGTCAACCAATTCGGCCTGACCGTCAAGAAGGCGACCAGCAACCCGCTCCTCGTCGTTTCCCTGTATTCGCCGAAGGGCACCTACGACGCGCTCTTCTTGGGCAACTACGCGACGATCAACGTCAACGACGCGATCTACCGCGTCCCGGGCGTCGGCCAGATCCAGAACTACGGCACGGCCGACTACGCCATGCGCATCTGGGTCAACCCGGCGCGGCTGGCGAGCCTGGGCCTGACGGTGCCGGACGTCATCGGCGCGGTGCAGCAGCAGAGCACGGTGAACCCCTCGGGCGGCATCGGCACGGAGCCGGCGCCCAAGGGCCAGGAGTTCACCTACACCGTCCGGTCGCAGGGACGCCTGGTCTCCCTGGAGGAATTCGGGAACGTCGTCGTGCGCCTGAATCCGGACGGGTCCGTGGTCCGCCTCAAGGACGTCGGCCGGATCGAGCTCGGCGCCCTGAACTACCAGCAGCGGGCGCGCCTCAACGGCAAGCCCTCCTGCCCGATCGGCGTCTTCCAGGTCCCGGGATCCAACGCCATCGCGGTCGCCGACGGCGTGAAGAAGACGATGGAGGAGCTCAAGCAGCGCTTCCCGGACGACCTGGAATACGTCGTCGCCCTCGACACGACGCTGCCGGTCACGGAAGGCATCAAGGAGATCACCCACACGCTGCTCGAGGCGGTCGTCCTCGTCATCATCGTCGTCTTCCTCTTCCTCCAGGGCTGGCGCGCGACGCTCATCCCGCTGCTCGCCGTGCCGGTCTCCCTCATCGGCACGTTCATCTTCTTCCCGGCGCTCGGCTTCTCGATCAACACGCTGTCGCTATTCGGCCTGGTCCTCGCGATCGGACTGGTCGTCGACGACGCGATCGTCGTCGTCGAGGCGGTGGAGCACCACATCGAGCACGGCCTCCCCCCGAAGGAGGCGACGCTGAAGGCGATGGAGGAGGTCACGCAGCCGGTCATCGGCATCGCGCTCGTCCTCTCCGCCGTGTTCATCCCGGTCGCCTTCATGGGCGGCATCCAGGGCCGGATGAACATGCAGTTCGCGATCACGATCGCGGTCTCGGTCTGCATCTCGGCCTTCAACGCGCTGTCGCTCTCGCCGGCGCTCTGCTCCCTCCTCCTGAGGCCCAAGAAGCCGGCGAGGGGGCCGCTCGGGAAGTTCTTCGGGTGGTTCAACAAGGTTTTCGGGAAGCTGACGGACGGCTACGTCGGCTTCTCGCACCACCTGGTCCGCAAGATGGTGGTGAGCGTCGGCATCCTCCTCGGCTTCGTCGCGCTCTGCGCCGTGCTCGGGAAGCGGCTGCCGGCCGGGTTCCTGCCCAACGAGGACCAGGGCTACTTCTTCATCAACGTCCAGCTGCCCGACGCCTCGTCGCTGCAGCGCACGGACGAGGTCTGCAAGCGCATCGAGGAGATCCTCGGAAAGACGAAGGGCGTCAAGTACATCACGACGGTCGCGGGCTTCAGCCTCCTCTCCGGAGCCTCGGCGCCTTACACGGCCTTCTACTTCGTCTCGCTCGATCCCTGGCACGAGCGCGAGGACAAGAACATGTGGGTCACCCCGATCATGGGGCGCATCAACGCCCAGTTTCGGAGCGAGATCCCCGAGGCGAACGTCGTCGCGTTCCCGCCGCCGGCGATCCAGGGCCTCGGGACCGGCGGAGGTTTCTCGTTCTGGATCCAGGACCGCAGCGGCGGCACGGTCGACTTCCTCAACCAGAATCTCCAGAAGTTCCTGGAGGCCGCGCGCAAGCGGCCCGAGCTCGCCAACGTCAACAGCGTGTGGCGGCCGTCGGTGCCGCAGATCTTCGCCGAGGTGAACCGGGACAAGGTCATCAAGCAGGGCGTCGCGATCAAGGACGTCTACCAGGCGCTCCAGGCCTTCCTCGGCGGCATCTACGTCAACCAGTTCAACCGCTTCGGACGCCAGTGGAAGGTCTTCCTGCAGGGTGAGTCGACGGGCCGCGTCCGGCCGGAGGACATCAACCAGTTCTACGTCAAGAACAACGACGGCAAGATGGTGCCGTTGTCGGCGCTCGTCACCACCCGGAACGTGCAGGGGCCCGAGTTCACGAACCGCTTCAACCTCTTTCGCGCGGCGCAGGTCACCGGGATTCCCGCGCCCGGCTACAGCTCGGGGCAGGCCACGGCGGCTCTCCAGGCGGTCGCGAAGGAGGTCCTGCCGCGCGAGATCGGCTACGACTGGGCCGACATGTCGTACCAGGAGGTCAAGGCCGCCGGCGCGGGCGGGAAGGTCTTCATCCTCTCGATCATCTTCGTCTTCCTGATCCTCGCCGCGCTCTACGAGAGCTGGTCGCTTCCGTTCGCCGTTCTGCTCACGGTGCCCGTCGCGGTTTTCGGCGCGTTCCTCGGGCTGATCCTGCGGAAGTTCGACCTGGACGTCTACGGCCAGATCGGCCTCGTCATGCTGATCGGCCTCGCCGCGAAGAACGCCATCCTCATCGTCGAGTTCGCCGTGCTCCAGCAGAAGGAGAAGGGCATGGGGCTCGTGGACGCGGCCCTCGAGGGCGCGAAGCTGCGCCTGCGGCCGATCCTCATGACCTCGTTCGCCTTCATCCTGGGTTGCGTGCCCCTCTACACGGCCACCGGCTCCGGCGCGGAGTCGCGCAAGATCCTCGGCACCGTCGTCATCGCCGGCATGCTCGCCGCGACCGGGCTCGCGATCTTCCTCATCCCGGCGCTGTTCGTCCTGGTCGAGAGGATCGCGCGCAAGGACAAGCCGAAGGAGGCCTCGAAGGAGTCCGCGCCGGCCGCGGGCGGCCATGGGGCGGCCCCGGAGCCGCAACCCTCGGGCGGAGGGCACTGACGTGAGGCGCCTCGCTGCGGCCGCGTGCCTGCTTTCGGTGCTGACCGGCTGCGCCGTCGGCCCCAACTACAAGCAGCCGCCGGTCAACGTTCCCGACGTCTATCGCGACGTGCAGGGACCGCCGCAGCCCGCGGCGTCGCTCGCCGACCAGCCTTGGTGGGAGGTCTTCGGCGATGCGAAGCTCCAGCAGCTCATCTCCGAGGCGCTGGTCAACGGCTACGACGCGCAGCTCGCGGCGTATCGCGTCGAGGAGGCGCGCGCGCGGGCCGGAATCGCGCGCTCCGAGTTCTTCCCTCAGATCAACTACGGCGGAGACTGGTCGCGCGGCCGCAACTCCGGGGTGGTCTTCCCGAACAACACCGCGACGACGAACCTCTACACGGTCAACGTCAACTTCGGCTGGGAGCTCGACATCTGGGGCCGGATCCGCCGGCTCAACGAGGCGGCGAAGGCGGAGTACCTCTCGAGCGAGGAGGCGCGAAAGGGCGTCCTCCTGAGCCTCGTCTCGGACGTGGCGCGCAACTACTTTCTCCTTCGGGAGCTCGACCTGGAGCTCGAGATCTCGAGGAACACCGTGGCGGCGTTCAAGGAGACCGCCGACCTCTTCGAGCGCAAGCTGCGCGAGGGCGCGGCGTCGGGCCTCGAGACGGCGTACGCCTCGGCCGCATACAACCAGGTCGCCGCGACGGTGCCGGACATCGAGCGGCAGATCGAGGCCACCGAGAACGTGATCGCGCTTCTGCTCGGGCACAACCCGCAGGCGATCGAGCGGGGGCTGGAGCTGGACTCGCAGCCGATTCCGCCGCAGGTGCCGGCGGGGCTTCCCTCGACGCTCCTCCAGCGCCGTCCGGACGTGCGCGAGGCGGAGCTGGATCTCATCGCGGCGAACGCCCAGGTCGGCGTCGCCACGGCGAACTTCTTTCCGACGATCAGCCTGACCGGCCTCTTCGGCGCGGTCAGCCCCGACGTGTCGAACCTCTATCCCGCGGGCAAGGTCTGGACGATCGCCGCCAGCCTTCTCGGCCCGCTCTTTCAGGGCGGCCGGCTGCGCAGCAACTACGACGCGACCTACGCCCAGTGGGAGCAGTTCCGCGTCCGGTACGAGCAGACGGTGACCTCCGCGTTCGCGGAAACGACGACGGTCCTTTATGCGCGCGACAAGATCGCGGCCTCCGTCGCGGAGCTCCAGCAGACGGTGGACCACTACCGCGAGATGGTGAGGCTCACGAACCTCCGCTACAACAGCGGCCTCTCGAACTACTTCGAGGTCCTCTACTCGATGCAGCAGCTCTTCCCGGCCGAGATCGCTCTGGCGCGGTTCCAGCTGGCGCTGCTCAACAACTACGTCGACCTCTACAAGGCGCTCGGCGGCGGCTGGACGATCGAGACGCAGGACTGGGAGCCGTCGAACGCGCCCGCGGCGTCCAACCCGTCCAACCCGGCCTCGGCATCGCCCTAGGAGCCGAAACGAAATGGCCCCCAAGAAGGAGAAGGCCGACAAGCCGCGTCTCAAGAACAAGGCCTACACGAAGGAGCTGCGCCGTCTGCAGGCCGAGCTCTGCCTCCTCCAGGAGTGGGTCAAGCGGGAGAAGAAGCGCGTCATCGTCGTCTTCGAGGGGCGCGACGGCGCCGGTAAGGGCGGGACAATCCGAGCGCTGACGGAGCGGGTGTCCCCGCGCGTCTTCCGCGTCGTCGCGCTTCCCGCGCCGACCGAGCGCGAGAAGACCCAGATGTACATCCAGCGGTACATGGCCCACTTCCCGGCTGGGGGAGAGATCGTGATCTTCGACCGGAGCTGGTACAACCGGGCCGGCGTCGAGAGGGTCATGGGCTTCTCCACAAAGGAACAGCAGAAAGACTTCCTCCGGCTCTGCCCGCTGTTCGAGAGGCACCTCGTCGAGGGAGGGATCCTGCTGCTCAAGTACTGGCTCGAGGTCGGAAACAAGGAGCAGGAGCGCCGCTTCGAGGCCCGCATCACGGATCCGCTGCGACAGTGGAAGCTGTCCCCCATGTATCTTCCCGGCCGCACCAAGTGGTACGAGTACTCCCGCGCCCGCGACCAGATGCTGGAGGCAACGGACACGAAGCTGGCGCCGTGGCACATCGTGCGCTCGGACGACAAGAAGCGCGCGCGGCTCAACCTGATCACGCACTTCCTGAAGCAGATCCCGTACGAGCGGGTCAAGCGCGAGAAGATCAAGCTTCCGAAGCGCTCCAAGAAGGGCGCGTACGACGATCAGGCGTCTCTCCGCGGCCGGCGGCTGGTCCCCGAACCGTACTGACCCGACTCCGCACGCGTCCCCGTCCCCCGGGTCAGGGGACGAAGGCGAGGAAGAGGTACGCGGCGAACAGGACCAGGTGGACGGCGCCCTGCATCAGGTAGGTGCGCCCGGTCCCGAGCGTCACCGCGCTCACCAGGAGGGTGACCGCCAGCAGGACGAGGTCCTTCGGGGCGAGGCCGAGGTGGAGCGGCAGGTGGAAGAAGATGGCGGCGGCCGCCACCACCGGGATGGTCAAACCGATCGACGCAAGCGCGGAGCCCAGGGCGAGGTTCATACTCGTCTGGAGCCGATTCGCGAGGGCCGCGCGCGTCGCCGCGCCGGTCTCCGGCAGCAGCACGAGGAACGCGATCACGATGCCGATCACGGCCTTGGGCGCGCCGGCCTCGAGCACCAGGCGCTCGACCATCGGGGACAGCATCTTCGCGAGACCCACCACCGACACGAGGCACACGATCAGGAGACCGAAGCTGGCCGCGGCCTGCCGGGCGGTCGGGGGAGCCGCGTGGGCCTCGGGGTTCGCCGGGTCAGCGGCCGGCAGGAAGTAGTCGCGGTGACGGACGGCCTGGACGAACACGAAGATGCCCCAGAGCGCGGCCGACGTCGCCGCGACGAACCCCAGCTGGCTCGTGCTGTAGGTGCCGCTCGGCGTCGTGGTCGTGAACGTCGGGAAGACCAGCGACGTCGACGCCATGACGATCAGCGCGGCGAGCGCGCCGCTCGAGCCCTCGACGCGGAAGACCTGCTCGCGATGCTTCAGGCCGCCGACTAAGATGCACAGGCCGACGACGCCGTTCAAGATGATCATCACTGCGGCGTAGAGCGTGTCGCGGGGGAGGACGGCGGCGTCCTCGCCTCCGGCGAACATCATCGCCAGGATCAGGGAGGCCTCGATCACGGTCACCGCGAGCGCCAGCACGAGCGTGCCGTAGGGCTCGCCCACGCGGTGCGCGACGACCTCCGCATGGTGCACGGCCGCCAGCACCGCGCCGATGAGGCCCGCGGCGCAAAGAACCGCGACCGCCGGTCCGACGCCGAGCACGATCGCGGCGACGAGGAGAAGGAGCGCGAGAGCCGGAATGAGGATCCATCGCATGCTGGCGGCATTCTAAGCGGGGCGTCATGCCGACTCCCCGCGCCGGTGCGATAGCATCCGTCGCCGAAGGAAGCCGAGCAGCGGAGAGTCGATGACGGCGAAGATCAAGCCGGGGGATACCGCGGAGGGCCGACGCCTGTCGGAGAACGATCGGCGTGCGGCGCATTGGAACCGCTGGGGCCCCTTCCTCTCCACGCGAGCCTGGGGGACGGTGCGGGAGGACTACAGCGCCGACGGCGCGGCCTGGGACTACTTCCCGTTCGAGCAGGCGCACGCGCGCGCCTATCGCTGGAACGAGGACGGGCTCGCCGGGCTCTGCGACCGCCACCAGCTCGTCTGCTTCGCGATCGCGCTGTGGAACGGGAAGGACCCGATCCTGAAGGAGCGGCCCTTCGGCCTGTCGAACTCGCAGGGCAACCACGGCGAGGACGTCAAGGACTACTGGTTCTTCCTGGACGCCACGCCGACGAGCTCCTACCTGCGCTGCCTCTACAAGTACCCGCAGCGGGAGTTCCCGTACGCGCAGCTGCGCGCCGAGAACGCGCGCCGCACGATCCAGGACCCCGAATTCGAGCTCCTCGACACCGGGATCTTCGCCGAGAGCCGCTACTTCGACGTGACCGTCGAGTACGCGAAGGCCGCGCCCGACGACATCCTGATCGCGATCACCGTGGCGAACCGGGGCCCCGAGCCGGCGACGGTCGATCTCCTGCCGACCCTCTGGTTCCGCAACACCTGGTGGAAGCCGGGGCGCAGGACGCCGCGGCTGGCGGGGGCGGATCGGCCGGACGGGCGTCCCGTCATCGAGCTCGACGAGTCCTACATCGGCCGGTACTACCTGCACGTGGAGCGGGGCACGGAGCTCCTCTTCACCGAGAACGAGACCAACGTCGAGCGGGTGTTCGGCGCCAAGAATGCGTCTCCCTACGTCAAGGATGCCTTTCACGAGTACGTCATCCGGGGGAACCGCGCGGCGGTGAATCCCGAGCCGAAGGGGACGAAGGCGGCGGCACGCTACCGGCTTCCCCTCGCCCCCGGCGCCGAGGCACGCGTCCGCCTGCGGCTGACCGACGGCCCGTGGCTCTCGGACGATCCGTTCTCCGAGGAGTTCGACCGGACGTTCGCGCTCCGCAAGGCCGAGGGCGACGAGTTCTACGCCGCCGTCCTGCCGGAGGGCCTGACGGACGCCGAGCGCAACGTGTCGCGCCAGGCGTTCGCCGGGATGATCTGGTCCAAGCAGTTCTACAAGTACGACGTCCGCCGCTGGCTGCTCGGAGATCCCGGCCAGCCGGCTCCGCCGCCGCAGCGCCTCGAGGGGCGCAACAGCGACTGGCAGCACGTCTTCGCGGCGGACGTGCTCTCGATGCCGGACACCTGGGAGTTCCCGTGGTTCGCGGCGTGGGACCTCGCGTTTCACTGCGTCGTCTTCGCGCTCATCGACCCGCAGTTCGCGAAAGACCAGCTCGTGCTGATGCTCCGCGAGTGGTACATGCACCCGAACGGGCAGATCCCCGCCTACGAGTGGAGCTTCGGCGACGTGAACCCTCCCGTTCACGCATGGGCCGCGATGCGGGTCTTCCAGATCGAGCGCTCGAAGACGGGCCGGGCGGACTTCGCCTTCCTCGAGCGCGTGTTCCACAAGCTCCTGCTGAACTTCGATTGGTGGGTCAACCGCAAGGACGCGCTCGGCAACAACATCTTCCAGGGCGGGTTCCTCGGGCTCGACAACATCGGGATCTTCGACCGCAACACGCCGCTGCCGGCCGGCTGGATCCTCGGGCAGGCCGACGGCACCAGCTGGATGGCGATGTACTGCCTCAACATGCTGGCGATCGCCCTCCAGCTCGCGTCCGAGGACCCCGTCTACGAGGACGTGGCGAGCAAGTTCTGGGAGCACTTCGTCTACATCGCGTACGCGATCCAGCGTCCCGACGCGCCCGAGAACGGCCTGTGGGACGAGGAGGACGGGTTCTTCTACGACAATCTGCACTCCCCGGACGGCCGGAACTTCCCCATCCGGGTGCGCTCCGGCGTCGGCCTGATTCCGCTCTCCGCCGTGGCGTGGGGAGACTCGAAGCTGATCGACCGCTTCCCCGGGTTCAAGCGGCGGATGAGCTGGTTCGTGAAGAACCGGCCCGACCTGACCGAGGCCTGTGCCTCGATGACGACGCACGGCCAGGAGCAGCGGCTCCTGCTCTCCGTGGTCAAGCCGGAGCAGCTCAAGCGGGTGCTCGGGCGCATGCTCGACGAGAGCGAGTTCCTCTCATCGTACGGGATCCGCTCGGTCTCCCGCTTCCACCTCGAGCACCCCTACGAGCTTCACGCGCGGGGAATGGACTACCGTCTCGACTACGAGCCCGGAGAGTCGCGCACCAAGCTCTTCGGCGGGAACTCCAACTGGCGCGGACCGATCTGGTTCCCGCTCAACTACCTCATCATCGAGTCCCTGCATCGGTTCCACTCGTACTTCGGTGACAGCTTCCAGGTCGAGTGCCCGACGGGCTCGGGGCGGATGATGAACCTCCGCGAGGTCTCACTCGAGCTGGCGCGCCGGCTCTCGCGGATCTTCCTTCCGGGAGACGAGGGGCGGCGGCCCGTCGCCGGCCCCTACTCGATCTTCCGCGACGATCCGCACTGGCGCGATCTGATGCTCTTCCACGAGTACTTCCACGGCGACACCGGCGCGGGTCTGGGCGCGAGCCACCAGACCGGCTGGACGGGCCTCGTCGCCAAGCTCCTCGACGAGCTGGGCCAGGGCGAGCACTACGTGCCGGCGGGCGGCTAGCCCCCGGTATTCCGCCCTCAGCCCTCGCGGCTCGAGGAGATCTGCATCGACACCAGGCGCGCGATCAGGATCGCGGGGTAGAGCTGTCCGATCAGGGCCTCGGCCATCGCGAGGCTCCGCGCAATCGCGTGGATCGGCGTGATGTCCCCGTAGCCCACCGTCGTCAGCGTCACGAAGCTGTAGTAGATCAGCGGGTCGCGCGAGTGGGCCGGGCCCGGATCCCCCTGCGCGAAGGAAAACGCCGCCGGGACGACCGCGTGGACGAGCTGGTACGCGACGGCCCACGTGAAGCCGATCAGCAGATAGACGAGGATCGAGCCCTGGATCCGGTACGTCGTGATCGGGCCCTCGCGGAAGACCTGGACGAGCACGAGGGCGGTGAACGTCGAGAGCGAGACGATCGCGAGCGCGTCGCTCCAGCTCCGAAGCGCGGACTCGGGGGAGCGAAAGCTCGCCCAGCGGAGGACCACCGTCGCGGCCGCGACCATCGAAACGGCCACCGTGAGCAGCCTCCGGTGGGCGACGGTCACGGCGCCCGTCACGAGCAGGAGCGAGAGGAGGATGCCGAAGATCAGATCGCCCTGGCTCGTCTGCGACAGCGGCACGCCGACCAGGATCGTGAGCGCGAGGAGGACGAGCATCGCGGAGAGTCCCTTGTCGGTCCGCCAGACCGCGCGGAGCGGCGGGGGGCGCTTGACCCTCACGAGCCGGGAGGGGGATAGCCCGCGAAGAGCCGCGCGAGGATCTCGCGGAGGCGGTCCTCGCGCTCCGCGTTCTCCTTGTTGGACTGGATCTCCTGGCTCGCGGTGCCGCGCCAGACGATCTCCTTCTTCCCGACGTCCACCAGGTCGACGATCATCGTGCCGGCGGGGATTTCGTACACCGTCGTCATCGCGGGCGCGGCCCAGTAGGGGCCGTAGCCGTAGCCCCACACCGCCGGGCTGTACGAGGAGACGTGCTGCTCCGTCGTGAGCCGCCAGTGAACCGCGAGCCAGAGGTCGGCGTTCGGCTCGGACCGCGTCAGCCCGTGCTTCGCGAGCTCGTCCTCGAGAACCGCCTGCACGCGCCGCTTCCAGACCGCGTCGCGGATCGACCCGTCGTCCTTCCAGGACCACGTCTTGTACCGCGCAAAGTCCGCCTTCTGGTCGTGGCCCACGTTCGTCTGGAGCGTCGACGCCGCGGAGCAGGCGAGAGCGGAGACGAGCGCGAGGGCAGCGAGTATTCTCTTCATGACGATGCTTCGAATCCCTGCCCGGCATTCTCTCACTGGAGGAGCCCGGCTGCTCGCCGCGGCGCTCGCGCTGTCCTCGGCGGCCGCGCCCGTGCGGGCCTTCGACAGCAAGGGCCACGTCGTGATCGAGGCGCTCGTGTATCGCTCCCTCGCCGAAGGGCACGACGGGCGCCCCCCGCGGCCCGAGATTCTCCGGGACCTCTTCAACGACGGCGACCTGACGCCGCCGCTCTGCTTCGGCTGGGGAGAGAGTCCCCCGGGATACTGCGTCGATGCCAAGATCGCGAACCCGCTCCTCGCCTGGCCGAGGCCGCTGACGGACCAGCCCGACGCGGCCTTCCGGCGCCAGTTCAGCGACGCCGGGCAGTGCTTCCACTTCATGGCGACGCTCGAGGACGCCGAGAGTCCGGCGATTCCCGGCACGAGCGTCCCGCGGGGTCTCGCGACCTCCGCGCTCGTCCGTTGCCGCGGCCTGCTCGACGACTTGATGCGTCAGGTCGTGATCGACGGCGGTCCCGGGACGCGCCGCAGCAGCTACGGGCTCTACGAGCTGATGCACGCGGCCGGCGACTCGTTTTCCGGCGCCCATACCGGGCGGCGGCCCGGTACGCACGACATCGACGAGCTGCGGGTCTGGAAGCCGCTGACACGGCTGCCCGGGCTGACCCCGGAGAGGGTCGCCGCGATTCCGGACTCCGCCTTCCACAAGTGGGACGACCGCCGCGACAAGACCTACGTCGTCGAGGATCGCGTGACGGCCTCCGGAAAGAAATGCGGATCCCTCACCGACACGCCTTACGCCGTGCCCTACGAGTGCCTCTCGGAGAACGGGGATCTCGCCCGGCAGGCCCTCGTCGATCTCCTCGTCACGGTCCACGATCTGCGCGAGGCGCGGCTCGCCGCGCCCGCGACGGCGCCGCCGCCCGTCCCGGAGACGGCCGAGGCGTGGCGGGCATGGAAGGAGCGGTGGTTCGCGGCCGCGTATCCCTGCGAGGGCGAAGAGTGCAGCGCGCGGCAGCCCACGGACGTCGCCCCCGGGTCCTACGGCTTCGTCGGCCTCGACACGACTTACAACGGCTCTCGGAAGTTTTTCGACGTCGCGGCAAAGGGGACGCTCATGAAGTACAGCGTGACCCTCAACCCCTTCGTCTACGCGCTCGGCGCCGAGGTCGGCTACCGGCACTTCGACGACGGCGGCGGCTCCGCGCTCGTCGGTCTGGACCTCGACCTGATCCTTCCGATCGGCAAGCGTGCGTCGCTCGGCTTCGTCCCGGCCTCGTGGCGCGTCGCCTTCGGCGGCGAGAGGACCGGGACCGAGCTCACGACGGGATTCTTCCGTTTCGATTACCTGATGACGGACCGTCTCGCGCTGACGTTGCGCGGCCCGCTCGAGATCAACTGGCGGAGACCCGCCGCCGAATGGTCGGTGGGCGTGGGTCTCTCGTATGCGCTCAGCGCGGCGAAGCTCGCCGGCGGCTCACTGATCGAGCGGCACGAGGAGAAGGTCGACCGGCGAGACGAGACCTGGGTTCCGCCCGACGCTCCGTACGGCCGGCTCGAGGGGCGCCGTCCGACCTGGTATCTCGTGACCAACGCGACGGCCGTCGAGACTCCGGCCGACGCCGCCGAGGGGGTCCTCTACGGGGACGGCTCGATCGGCGGAGGGGTGATGTGGGACCGCGACCGCTGGGGCGGTCGGTTCGTCTGGGCGCCGGGGGCGTCGCTCTCGATCGGCGCGCGCCGGACGTCGGGGGAATCGGCGTACCTGACGGGCGTCTTCGACGCGAATCTGCGCTGGTACGCGCTGCGCGTCCTGGGGCTCTCGCTGACGCCCGTCCGCCTCGAGGGCGGGCCGAAGATCCGCGGCGACGGCGAGCTCGATCCCTCGCCCGACGTGCACGGCCCGCTCGGCGGCCAGTACTACTTCCAGGCCGGCTCGCGGCTCGGCGTCGCGTTCAACGCCGGGATCATCGACCTGCTCGTCGAGGCGCCGACGCTCGCCTGGAGCGCGAAACCGTTCGCGGCGCACGAGGTCCTGAGCGTCCACCTCGGGATCCGGCTGAATTAGAGTCGGTGCCGACATGCACGCCGAAGCGGATCCCTGGCTGACCGCCGTCCTCGTGGCCGCCCTGATGGCGGCCGCCTGGGGGATCGGTTGGCGGGCCGGAAGGGGCATCCGCGCCCGGGGGGAGAAGCCTCTCGAGACCAAGCTCGACGACGCCGCGCTCGCGCTGCTCGGCCTGCTCCTGGCGTTCACGTTTTCGATGGCGCTCAACAAGTACGAGAGGCGGCGCGAGGCGATCGTGACCGACAGCAACTCGATCGGCGACTTCTACACGTGCGCGAGTCTGATCCCCGATCCGCTCCGGCCGAGGCTCCAGGGCGTGATCCGGGATTACACGCGACTCCGCCTCGAAATCGGCACCATGCCCTCGCCCTCCCGCGAAGACGTGGCGCGGGCGCTCGCCCGGTTCGACGCGATGCACGGACGCATGACGGAGCTGGTCGACCAGGCGATCGTGGCCGGGACCCCGATCGCGGTCCCGCTCACCAACACTCTCAACGGGGTGACGAGCAGCCAGGCGTCGCGGCTCGCCGCGCTGCGCGACCGCGTTCCGCCGAGTGTGGTGTTTCTGCTCGCGATCACCGCGACGCTCGCGGCGGGACTGATGGGCCGCGAGCAGGGCTCGTCTCCCAACGCCTCGCTGGCCGGGACGGCGGCCTTCGTACTGATCGTCGCGCTGACCATTGGCGTCTCGCTCGACCTCAATCACCCCACGGCCGGAGTGATCCGCGTGAGCCAGGAGCCGATGGAGCGCCTTCTCGCCTCGATGGGGGGCTAGGAGGCCGCGCCGCCCTGGTTCACCCGGATCGTCAGCAGCGTGATGTCGTCGTCGTGTCCCTGGGCGGGCGAACGCGCGGTCCAGTCCTTCACCTTCACGAGGACGCGGTCGGCGAACGCGTCCGACGTCAGGTTCGGATCCGCCTCGACGAGCGCCTGAAGGTTGTCGAGGCCGAACTCCTCGGCCTTCGGGTTGCGGGCCTCGGAGATCCCGTCGGTGTAGACCACGCAGCGGTCGCCGGCGGCGAGCGGGATCTGGATCGCGGAGTACTTGGCCTGCGGAAACATCCCGAGGAAGAGCCCGTTCTGCTGGTGGGCGCGCGCGCCTCCTGCCGACCTCGAGTAGACGAGGATGGGCGGATGCCCGGCGCCCGCGTAGTCGATCGTCCCCTTCTCCGTGTCCACGAACAGGTACGCCGCGGTCACGAAGTGATCCTCGAGCTTGCCGCAGAGGGCGAGGTTCAGCCCGCGGAGCACTTCCGCGGGGTCGCGCGCGTGCGCGGCCTGCGCGGCGAACGCCATCTTGACCATCGACGCGACGAGCGCCGCGGGCACGCCGTGGCCCGAGACGTCCGAGACGAGGACGCCGAAGCGCTTCTCGTCGACGGGGAGGAAATCGTAGAAGTCCCCGGCCACCGACGTCATGGGGACGTAGCGCGCCGCGATCTCGAGGCCCGCGACGCTCGGGACCGAGTGGGGAAGGATCGAGAGCTGGATCTTGCGCGCCATCTCCAGCTCCTTCTGGATCTCGGCCAGCCGTTCGGCGATCTCTTCGCGGGCCGCGCGGAGCGCGAGGTGCGTGTGGACTCGCGCCTTCACGATCGCGGGCACGAACGGCTTGTGGATGTAGTCGACCGCGCCCGCCGCGAAGCCGCGCGTCTCGTCCTCGGCCTCGGTCTTGCCCGTCAGGAAGATCACCGGGATGTCACGGGTCACCTCGTCCGCCTTCAGGCGCGCGCAGACCTCGTAGCCGTCCATCTCCGGCATCCCGATGTCGAGGAGGATCAGATCCGGCACCGGCCGCGTCTTGACGAGCTCGAGCGCCTTGGCGCCGCTCGTGGCGACGCGGACGCGGTAGTCGTCCTTCAGGATCGCGTTCGCGATCTGGATGTTCGCCGGCGCGTCATCCACCAGGAGCAGCAGCCTTCGGTTGTCGGTGTCGGTCACGCGGGTTCCTCGGTTGGGATCGCCCCGCATTCTCTCGCGATGGCGTCCAGCTTCGACAGGGCCCCTTCGAAATCGAACTCGTCGATGGACCGCTCCAGCTCGTCGAGGCGCGGACGTCCGACCGCCCCCGCCAACGCGCCCGAGAGGCCGGCGAACGCGCTCCCGGCATTCCCGTCGCTCGCCGCGAGGAGCTCCCGGAGCCGCCCGATCGCCGCGCGCGCGGCCCGGACGTCGAACGGGGCTGAAGAAGGCGGACGCGGCGGGGGACCTCCCGCTGCCGGGCGCGCCGCACCGAGCGCGCGGCGGACCGCCTCGACCTGGGCGGCGAGCCGGGACGAGAACTCCGCGGCCGCCCCGGCCGGAACGGCGCCGGCGCTCCGCAGAGCGCGCTCCAGCGTCTCCGCCGAGGCGTGCAGCCCCCGCATGCCGAGGTTGCCGGCGACTCCCTTGACCGTATGCGCCGCGAGCGCGGCGGCTTCGCGGTCGCCCCGCTCGAGGGCGTGCGCGACCGCGGCGCCGGCGTCGCCCTGCTTCTGTGCGAACTGCGCGAGCAGGCTCCGGTAGAGGCGCGCGTTGCCGGCGACCCGGGCGAGACCGTCCGCGGCGTCCACGCCCTCGATCTCGGGCAGGCCCGTCTCGGCGCCCCCGGGAGCCGGAGCCGGAGCCGCGGGGGGCGCGGCCGGAGCCGCCGCCGCCGCGGACCGGGCGGATCCCGGGACGGCCGGCGCGGCGGGTCTCGCCCACCGCTCGACCGTCGCGAAGAGGATCTCCGGCTCGATGGGCTTCGCGACGTGGTCGTTCATCCCCGCATCGAGGCAGCGCTGGCGCTCCTCCATCGTGGCGTGCGCGGTCATCGCGACGATGGGAAGGCGGGCGAAGCGCGCGTCCGACCGGATCCTCGCCGTCGCCTGGTAACCGTCCATCTCGGGCATCTGCAGGTCCATCAACACGAGGTCGTAGGGCGGCGGGAACGGGACGCCCAGGAGCTTGCGGACGGCCTCCGCGCCGTTCTCGGCCGTCTCGACGCGCGCGCCGGCCGACTCGAGCAGCTCGACCGCGATCTGCTGGTTGATCGGGTTGTCCTCCGCCAGCAGCGCGCGGACTCCTCTGAGCCGCTCCGGCTTCGAAATCTCGCTCGAGGGGCGCCTGTCCTCCGCCTCCTTCGGCGCGAAGATCGAGACGAGCGTATCCACGAGCATGGACTTCGTGACGGGCTTCAGGAGGAACCCCGAGACGTGGATCCTCTCCGCCTCCTCGCGCACCTCCTCGCGGCCGAAGGCGGTGACCATCACGACGTCCGGGATCTTCCTGAGCGTCGGATCCCCCTTGATCCGGCGCGCCGCCTCGAGCCCGTCCATCTCCGGCATGCGCCAGTCCATGAAGACCACGTCGTAGGGATCCTCGGCGTCGCTCCGCCGCACGGCCTCGAGCGCGTCGGGGCCCGACGGGACCGCGTCGACGCGCTCGGTCAGGTCGCGCAGCGCGTCGACCAGGATCTCGCGGGCCGCCGGGTTGTCGTCCACGACGAGCGCGGAGAGGCGCCGGAGGGTCGTCGGGTGGAACTTGCCCGTCGGCGCCTCGGCCCCCGGCCCCAGCCAGACGGTGAAGAAGAAGGTCGAGCCCCTGCCCGGCGTGCTCTCGAGCCAGATCTGGCCGCCCATCAGCTCGACGAGGCGCTTGCAGATCGTGAGGCCGAGTCCCGTCCCGCCGTGCTTGCGCGTCGTGGACATGTCGGCCTGGGTGAAGGGCTGGAAGAGCCGCGCCGCCTGCTCGGGCGTCATGCCGAGGCCCGTGTCGCTGACCGAAAAGCGCAGGTGCACCCGCTCGTGCGACTCCTCGAGGAGCTCCGCCTTCATGCGGATCTCGCCGCGCTCGGTGAACTTGACGGCGTTGTTGACGAGGTTCGTCAGGATCTGGCCGAGTCGCAGCGGGTCGCCCAGCAGCGACTGCGGGACGCTGCCGGGCACGTCCGCCAGGAACTCCAGTCCCTTCTCGTTCGCCTTCTGCGCGGTCACGGTCGTGACGGTCGAGATCACGTCGTCGAGGCGGAAGGACGTCTTCTCGAGGTCGAGCCTGCCGGCCTCGATCTTCGAGAAGTCGAGGATGTCGTTGATGATCCCGAGGAGCGAGGTCCCCGCGGCGTGGACCTTCCCGACGTAGTCCCGCTGCTTGGGCGTGAGGTCGGTCTTCAGCGCGAGGTGCGACAGGCCGATGATCGCGTTCATCGGCGTGCGGATCTCGTGGCTCATGTTCGCGAGGAACATCGACTTGAGCTCCGTCGCCTCCTCGGCCTGGTGCTTGGCGGCGAGGATCTCGGCCTCCTGCTTGCGCTGGAGCGTGATGTCGCGGATCGACACGGCCACGCGGAGGCCCTCGTCCCCCCGCGCCGGCAGCGGGGAGAGCCCGATCTCGACGGGGAAGAGGGAGCCGTCGCGCCGGCGGGCGCTCAGCTTGCGGCCCGAGCCCATGCGGCGGGCTCCGGGCGAGCGGTAGTAGCCCTCCCGCAGCGACGGGTGCGCCGGGCGGACCTCGTCGGGGACCAGCATGTCGACGAGCTCTCCGACGAGCTCCTCGCGCGTGTATCCGAAGAGCTCCTCGCACTGGGCGTTCGCGAGCTGGATGGCGCCGCGCTCGTCCACGACCATGAGGCCGTCCGGCGCGAGCTCCAGCACGCTGCGGAAGAACTGCTCGGTCTCCTGCAGACGCCGCTCGGCCTGCTCGCGCGCCATGGCCCCCTGCTTGAGGACCTCGATCGCGCGGGCCAGCTCGCCGGTCTCGTCGGCCGCGTTCGTGAACGGAACCTGCTTCGCGTAGTCGCCCCCCGCGATCGCCTCGACGCTCGTCTGGAGGGCCTGGATGGGGCGGACGATCCTCCGGAAGGTCCAGTATCCGAGGAGGCCCGAGAGGAGAACGGCGGCGGCTGCCGCCAGAAGCGTGTCGCGCCTCGCCTTGTCGATGCTCGCGACGAGGCTCGCCCCGGCGCGCGTCGCGAGCTCCTCGTTGTGCCGGATCCATTCCTGGGAGATTCGGAAGACCTGGTCTCCCAGCTGGGTCGCCACGCCCCGGAGAAGGGCGCCCGCCTCATCCGGTTTCCCGTCGTCCGCCAGCGACATGACCCTCCGGGCGGCGCCGTTCCATTCGCCGCTCGCCGCCCGATAGGCCGACAGGAGCTCTCCGTCGCGGACGTCCGAGATCAACGACGCCGCGTAGTCCTGGAGGCGGCGTGCCGAATCCGCGCTGCCGGCTTCGAAGGCGGCGCGCACCTTCGAGCGGCCCTCCGGATCGGCGCCCAGGAGGAGGTAGTCGCGAAGGGCGATTCGAAGCTCTCCGTGGGTCCGGGTGATGTTCCCCAGGGCCGCGAGACTCCGAACCTGATACTCGGCGACGAAGCGGCTCCGGGACTCGATCCGCGAGAGCTCGAGCATCGAGAAGACGCCGAGCGCCCCGAGGACGAGGAGAGGGACGGCGACGAGGAGCGCGAGGCGGCGGGCGATGGTCATCGCGTCATGGCTTTCCGGACCCGAATCGCGCGAGGGCGGCCTCGAGATTGAAGTGCATGCGGTCCCGGCCCAGCGCCGCTCCCAGGGGGGAACGCTGGACCACCGCCAGGACGTCCGGGTTCAGGTCGACGAGCCACAGCTCGACGCCCTTCTCGCGGACCCGCTTCTCGCCTTCCGTCAGCATCTTGAGTGCGGTGTACTCGAGGTCGAAGACCGCGCTCATGTCGAGCACGACGACGCGCGGGTTGGCCTCGGCGACCAGCGCCTGCATCTTCGCGCCGATCCGCTCGGCGTTGGCGAAGAACACGCGCCCCTCGGTCTGCAGGATCAGGAGGCCCGGAAACGTCTCATCGTCGGGATGCTCCTTCGAGCGCGGCCGGAAAACGTTCGTCCCGCGCTTGCGCACGAGCACGCGGACGGGAGGGTCCGCGACCTGATGCGCGAGCGCCACGAGCGACAGGACGATCGCGACGAGGATGCCCTTGAGCGTGCCGAAGAGCATGACGCCCGCGAACGCGGCCAGCGCCCAGACGAACTCCATCCGCCGGATCTTCAGGATCGCGCGGAACTCCGCCGGCTTGATGAGCCCGACCGAGTAGACGACCACGACGGCGGCCAGCGTGGCCTGAGGCATGAGTCCGATCAGCGGGGCGAGGAAGAACATCGTCGCGAGGGTGGCGCCCGCCGTGACGATCTCGGCCACCTGCGAGCGGGCGCCGGCGAGCCGGTTGACGGCGGTCTGCGAGGTGCCGCCGCCCGACGCCATCGCGCCGAAGAAGGCGCCGGCGGCGTTCGCGACGCCGGTCGCGAACAGCTCCCGGTTGGCGTTCGGCGCCGGCTCCTCGCTCCGCGCGAACGCGCGCCCCGCCGCGACCGTCTCGGTGAACGACATCAGCGCGATGCCGATCGCGGCCGACCAGAGCGTCGCGGCGAGGGAGAGGTCCGGCCGCGTCAGCGGCGGCAGGCCGGTCGGGATGTGGCCCACGAGCTCGACGCCCCACTCCTTCAGGCCGAGCAGCGCGGCGCCCGCGATCCCGGCGGCGACCGCGACGAGCGGAGCCGGCACGCTCGGGACCACGCGCTCGAGGCCGACGAGGAGGGCGATCGTCGCGGCGGCGACCGCCAGCGTCGGCAACGAGGTCTCGGGCAGGTGCTGCAACGTCGCGGCGAGCTTCTTGAGGAACGAGCCGCCCGAGACGTGGAAGCCGAGCAGCTTCGGGATCTGGTCGCAGACGATGACGACGCCGATCCCCGCCTTGAAACCGATCAGGACCGGCTCCGAGATGAAGTTGGCGACGAAGCCGAGACGGAAGACCCAGGCGGCGGCGAGGATCCCGCCGACGAGGAGCGTCAGCGTCGCGGAGGCTCGCAGGAGGGCCGAGGGATCGCCGGCCGCCACGGTCTCGGCGAGGGCCGCTCCGGTCAGGATCGCCATCGTGGTGGTGGTGCTGACGCTCAGCACCCGCGAGCTGCCGAGGAACGCGTAGACGAGCATCGGAGAGAACGCGGTGTAGAGGCCGACCTCGACCGGCAGGCCCGCGATCGTGGCGTAGGCCATCGCCTTGGGGATGACGATGGCAGCGGCGGTCAGGCCGGCGATGACGTCGGGCCTGAGCCAGTCCTTCCGATACGCCGAGATCCAATTCGGAAGGAGCGGCGCCCTCACGGCGAGGCGGCCGCGGGGGGCGCGGCGGCCCTCTGCGCGAAGCTGTCCATCCATTCGCGGAAGAGGTTGTACGCGACGGTCAGGAGCACGGGGCCGATGAAGAGTCCGAGGAATCCGAAGGCCAGCACGCCTCCGATCACGCCCAGGAAGATGATGGCCATCGGGGCCTCGGTTCCCTTGCCGATCAGGAGCGGTCGGACGAAGTTGTCGGAGCCGCCCACGACGATCAGCCCCCAGAGTCCCAGGAAGATCGCGTGCCCGCCGGAGCCCTTCGCGTTCAGCCACAGCGCCGCCGGGAGCCAGAGGACCGTCGGCCCTCCGGGAACGACCGACAGGAAGAAGGTCCCCATGCCGAACAGGAAGACGTGCGGGACTCCGGCGATCCAGAAGCCGATCATCGCCAGCACCGCCTGTACCGCGGCGGTCCCGAGCAGGCCCCGGAAGACGCTGCGCACGGTGGCGCGCACCACCGCGACCTGACGTTGCGCGAACGAACCGCCCAGGCGCTCCGCCACGCGATCCATGACCTGTGCGAATCGATCGCCGTTGACGTACAGGAGCGCGGCGACGAACAGCGAGAGCGCGAACTCGAGCACGCCGATGCCGATCCCGCCCGCGGCCGCGACCAGGAAGTCCTTCAAGGGTCCGAGGTACGGCCGCAGCTGCTCCCGGAGCCTCTCCGGATCGGCCGCCATCTCCCGCCACCAATTCGCCGCGCGGGAGCCGAGGAGCGGGATTCCGGTGATCCACGCGGGCGGCTCCTGCAATCCGCCGGCGAGCACGGCGTCGATCTTTTCCTTGACCAGGGGGACGGCGTCGGTCAGGTTTGCCGCGAGCGCGACGGCTGGAAGCAGCAGGAGCGCCACGAGGCACAGAGCCGTCAGGGCGGCCGCGATCTTGGAGCGTCCCCCAACGAGCCCGAGGCACCGGCGGTAGAGCCCGCGGGTCGAGAGCGAGATGATGCCGCCCCAGAGGAACGCGGTCAGAAAGGGCCGCACGATGAGGTAGCAGCCGAGCACCAGCAGGAGCACCGCGGCGAGCGCGGCGTAGCGCTCGAGCTCGAGGGATCGCCGGGGCGTCTCGACGACGGGGTTCATGGGCAGACTCTACTGCGGCGTCTCGGGTTTGCCCCGGCCGTTCTTCTTCGGGCGGCCAATCGCCTCGGCGATGGCCTTCAGGAGCGTCTCCCCGTCCACGGGCTTGCGGAAGTAGGCGAAGGCCCCGCCGTCGATCGCCAGTCGGTGGGCCTCGGGCGAATCCCAGCCGGTGAGGACGATGACCGGGATGTTCAGCCCCGCGCGCGCCAGCCACGCCTGGACCCGAAGCCCGTCGACGTTCGGCATGTGGAGGTCCAGGACGACGCAGTCCGGCCGGTGCTCCGTGACGGAGTCCAGGAACTCGTTGCCGCTCGGAAACGTCTCCGCGTCGAAGCTCGCGGACCGGACCAGGCGGTCCAGCGCGCGTCGAATCGGCTCTTCGTCGTCCACGATGGCAATCAGCGGCTGACGTGGCCCCACGACGAAACAGTCCCCCGCGGAGACGACTCGGCGCAATGGGACCTTGGGGCTAACGGCGAGCGATGAGAGGGAGCGGCGCGCGCCGCCGGCTCACGGCAAGATTCCCGCCCGTTGCGCGACGTGGACGAGAGCGGCCAGAGAGTCGACGCCCATCTTCTCCATGACTCGCCCGCGATGCACCTTGACCGTCTTCTCCGTGATCCCCAGCGCGCCGCCGATCTGCTTGTTCAGCCGGCCCGCGATGACGCCGTCCAGGACCTGGCGTTCGCGCTCGGTGAGCTTCCCGAGACGCCGGCGGATCTCGACGACCTCCGTCCTCACCGCCCGGCCGGCGCGGTCCGCGTCGAGCGCCTGCCGGACCGACCGGATGAGCTGCTCCGCGTCGACCGGCTTCGTGAGGAAGTCCACGGCGCCGTCCTTCATGGCCCGGACGCTCTTCGGAACGTCGCCGTGTCCCGTGAGGAAGACGATCGGGAGGGAGATCCCCCGGGCGGCGAGCTCGCGCTGGACGTCGAGGCCGTCGAGCCCCGGCATGTGGACGTCGAGCGTCGCGCAGCCGGAAGCGTCGGGCGGCAGACGGCGGAGGAAATCCTCGGAGGACGCGAACTCGAAGACCTCGAATCCCGCCGCGCGCAGGAGTCGCGAGAGCGCCTTGCGCACGGCGGGCTCGTCGTCGACGACGAAAACGCGTTCTCCGGGAACGCTCACGCGCGCTCCTCCGCCGCGGGAAGGGTGAAGTGGAACGACGCGCCTCTCTGCGCGTTGTTGTCCGCCCAGATGCGCCCGCCGTGGGCGCCGACGATCGTCCGGCAGACGGCGAGGCCGAGTCCCAGGCCGTTGGGCTTGGTCGTGACGAAGGGCTGGAAGAGGCGCTCGACGGCCTCGGGCGGGATCCCGGCGCCGTCGTCGGCCACGGAGACCTGCACCGCGCCGTCGGGCTCCCGCCGGGCGCCGATCGCGAGGTGGCGTCCTGCCCCGTTGGCTCCCGCCATGGCGTCGCAGGCGTTCGTCGCGAGGTTCAGCAGGACCTGCACGATCTGAACGCGGTCTCCGCGGACGGACGGCAGGTCCGGAGCGAGGTCGGCCGAGAACGAGACGCCCTGGCGCACGAAGTCGCGGTGGAGGATCCTTCCGACCTCGT
>Ga0157375_10000712_pt1 | contig 29330 bp, 24 predicted proteins | sample M35metaG_FD_115311 | JGI IMG/M metagenome (GOLD analysis project Ga0157375, IMG submission 115311) | Miscanthus rhizosphere microbial communities from Kellogg Biological Station, Michigan, USA - M3-5 metaG | ecosystem: Host-associated > Plants > Roots > Rhizosphere > Soil | place: USA: Michigan... | reverse complement strand
CGCGGGGTCAGCGCGCGTTCTCGCGCATTACCTGCATCACGATCGACCCGTAACGGGAGAGTTTCGCCGCGCCAATCCCGCTGATCGTGCCGAGTTCCGCGATCGTCTGCGGGCGCTCGCGCAGCACCTGCAGCAATGTCGCGTCATGAAAGATGACGTACGCCGGCACGCCCTGCTCGCGCGCCAGCTGCGCGCGCAGTTCGCGCAGCGATTGCCACAGGGCTGTTTCGTGTGGAGCGATCGCCAGATCGGTCTGTCGTGACTTCGCGCGCGTCGACTTGCGTGCCGCGCGCCGTTCTTCGCGATCGGCGACGCGCCGCAGATTGACTGTCGTTTCGCCGCGCAGCACGCCGCGACTCGCCGCCGTCAGGCGCAGCACGCCGAAGCCGTCGTTATCGGTTGCCAGCAGGCCGCTTGCGACGAGCTGCCGAAATACGCTGCGCCATTGCCGCGCGTCGAGATCGGCGCCGATGCCGAATGTGCTCAGCGCATCGTGGCGCAATGCCTTGACGCGTTCGTCGTCGTCGCCGCGTAACACGGCCACGAGATGACCGACGCCGTAGCGCTGGCCGGTGCGGATCACGCACGACAGCGCCTTCTGTGCCGCGACCGTGCCATCCCAGGTCTGCGCCGGCTCGAGGCAATTGTCGCAATTTCCACAAGGCTGCAACATCGTTTCGCCGAAGTAGCCAAGCAGGCGCTGGCGCCGGCACGAGGTCGACTCGGCGTAGCCGAGCAACGCATCGAGCTTGGCGCGCTCGTTGCGCTTGCGTTCCTCGCCCGATTCGGATTGCGCGATGAAGCGCGCGAGCGCGACCACGTCGCCGAGGCCGTAGCACAGCCAGGCCTCGGCCGGCAGGCCGTCGCGTCCGGCGCGGCCGGTTTCCTGGTAGTAGCCTTCGAGGCTCTTGGGCAGATCCAGGTGCGCGACGAAGCGCACGTCGGGCTTGTCGATGCCCATGCCGAACGCGATCGTCGCGCACATGACGATCCCGTCTTCGCGCAGAAAGCGCTGCTGGTTCGTGCTGCGCGCGTCCGCATCCATCCCGGCGTGATACGGCAGCGCCGCAAACCCGCGTTCATTGAGCCATGCTGCGGTTTCTTCGGTCTTCTTCCGCGACAGGCAATAGACAATGCCGGACGAGCCCGCGTGATCGGCGAGAAACGTTTCCAACTGACGGCGCGAGTTGTCTTTTTCCACGACGCGATAGCGGATGTTCGGCCGATCGAAACTGGCGATGAAGCTGCTCGCCGACTCGAGCTTCAGACGTTCGATGATCTCGGTGCGCGTGCGTGCGTCCGCGGTCGCCGTCAGCGCGATGCGCGGCACGTTTGGAAAGCGCTCGTGCAGGATCGTCAGCTGGCGGTACTCCGGGCGGAAATCGTGGCCCCATTGCGACACGCAATGCGCCTCGTCGACCGCAAACAGCGCCAGCGGCACGCGTCCTAGCAGGTCGAGGCAACGCTCGGTCAGCAGGCGCTCCGGCGCCACGTACAGCAATTTCAGGGCACCGGCGGCAAAGCGCCGCTCGACCTCGCGCTGTGTGGCGGCGTCCTGACTGGAATTGAGGAAGGCAGCCTCGACGCCGCATTGGCGCAAGGCTTCGACCTGATCCTGCATCAACGCGATCAGCGGCGAGACGACGATGGCGGTGCCGTCGCGCAACAGCGCGGGAATCTGATAGCACAGCGACTTGCCGCCGCCGGTCGGCATCAGCACCAAGGCGTCGCCGCCCGCGGCTACATGATCGATTATCGACTGCTGATAGCCGCGGAATTGGGCGTATCCGAATACGCGCCGCAGTAACTCGAGTGCTGCCGTCATCCCGGCATGCTAACAAACCGCCGGACCGCGACGCCGCGCTTTCGCCGCGCCCGCGTTTTGGCTAATGTAGCGAACTTGCCACCGAAGGAACGGCTGATCATGCTTCGCTTGCTGCGTCTCATCATCGTGGTCGCGTTGTTGTCGCTGGCCGGCTGCGGTCCCCCGTTGCATCCGATCAATCCGCCGAGCGCCAGTATCCAGCAGCTCGACATCCTGCCCGACGGTCGCTGGAAGGTGCAGATCCGCATCGAGAACTTCTCCGACAAGACCCAGCACTACACGACGTTCAAGGCGGAGCTGCGAGTCTCCGGAGTCGCTGCGGCCGACATCTCGCTCAATCCCGACCTCGACGTGCCCGGCTACAACGCCGACATCGTCGAAACCGTGTTGACTCCCAGCGCGGATGTCAGCCGCGCATTTGCCAGCGACGTCAAGCAGCCGAGCGGCGCGCCGTACGAACTCAAGGGCATGATCACCATCCCCGCTGCCGGCAAGGACTTCAAGTTCGAGCACAAGAGCCGGCTGTCGCCGGTGCCCGGCATTGGCAACGAATATCGATGAGCAGCGAGGGCTGAAAGAAGGTCAAGAGCCGCGCTTTCTGCTTGCCAGCCCTCAGCCCTCAGGCCTCGGCCCTATAATCCTCGAGCTCTTCCCGCGGCAAGATGCAAGACGCCAACCAGCCATGACTTCCTACAAAGCTCCGCTCGCCGACATGCGCTTCGTGATGTTCGACCTGCTCAAGGTCGAATCGAGCTATCCGAGCCTGGCCGGCGGCGAAAACGCCACGCGAGATGTCGTCGAGGCGATCCTCGACGAGGCGGCGAAATTCTCCGAACAGGTGCTTGCGCCTCTGAATGCGAGCGGCGACGAAGAAGGCTGCCACCTGGACAAGGCGACGGCGACCGTGACGACGCCAAAGGGCTTCAAGGAGGCCTACAAGACCTACGTCGAAGGCGGCTGGAGCGGGCTGACCGCGCCGGAAGCCTACGGCGGACAGCACCTACCCGAGTCGATCGGCGCGCCGCTGAAGGAAATGCTCGATTCGGCAAACCTGTCGTGGGGAAACTTTCCGCTGCTCTCGCATGGCGCTTCCGAAGCCCTGCGCCAGCACGGCGAGGAGTGGCAGCGCCAGGCGTTCCTCAAGCCTATCGTCGAAGGCCGCTGGACCGGCACCATGTGCCTGACCGAGCCGCATTGCGGCACCGACCTCGGCCTGCTGAAATCCAAGGCCGTGCCGCAGGCGGACGGCTCGTCCGCGTTCGGCACGCACAAGATCAGCGGCACGAAGATCTTCATCACCGCCGGCGAGCACGACCTGACCGAGAACATCGTCCACCTCGTCCTTGCGCGTCTGCCGGACGCACCGGCCGGCGTCAAGGGCATCTCGCTGTTCATCGTGCCGAAGTATAAAGTTGACAAAAGTGGACAAATTGCCGAACGCAACGGCGTGACCTGCGGCGCGATCGAGCACAAGATGGGCATCAAGGCGTCGGTCACCTGCGTGATGAATTTCGACGGTGCAGAAGGCTACCTGATCGGCCAGCCGAACCGCGGCCTGATGGCCATGTTCACGATGATGAACACGGCGCGGCTGGCGGTCGGCATCCAGGGCCTGGGCGTGATCGAACGCGGCTACCAGAGCTCGCTGGCCTACGCGCGCGACCGCCTGCAGATGCGCGCGATGTCGGGTGCGAAGTTTCCGGACAAGCCGGCCGACCCGCTCATCGTGCATCCGGATATCCGGCGCATGCTGCTGACGCAGAAGGCGTTCGCAGAAGGCTGCCGCGCGTTGAGCTACTACGCCGCGACCATTGTCGACCGGGTCGAACGCTCGCCGGATGCCGACGAGCGCAAACGCGCCGATGAGCTGCTGTCGTTCATCATTCCGATCGTCAAGGGGCTGCTGACCGAACTGGCGAACGAATGCGCCTACCATGCGGTGCAGATCTTCGGCGGCCACGGCTATATCCGCGAGACCGGCGTCGAGCAGTTCGCGCGCGACGCGCGCATCACGACGATCTACGAAGGCACGACGCAGATCCAGGCGATCGACCTGCTCGGCCGCAAGATCATGCAGACCCAGGGCACGGGGCTCAAACACTTCCTCGAAGAGATCAGTGCGTTCTGCCATGCGCACACGGAGAATCCGGCTGCCGGCGAATTCATCGGACCGCTCGCGGTCGCCGCAAAACAGTGGGCGGACCTGACCCAGGAGATCGGCAAGCGCGCCGCAGGCAACGCCGACGAGGTCGGTGCCGCGGCGGTCGATTTCCTGTTCTTTTCCGGCTATGTCGCGCTCGCCTACTTCTGGGCGCGCAGCGTCGCCGCCGCCGACGCATCGACACAGTCGAACGAGTTCAAGCAGTCGAAGCTGCTGACGGCGCGCTTTTATTTCGCCCGCATCCTGCCACGCACGCAGACGCATGCGGCAGCCATGCGCGCCAGCATCGACAGTCTGATGGCGCTTCCCGATCCGCTGTTTGGATAGAACCCTTCCGCCGTTCCGTCATGTCGCCCTCATGACCACGCCAGATCCCGATTCCGCACCGCACGTCCGCCTCGCCCACGCGGATGATGACGAATTCATCCTGTCCATCGCCGAACGGCTGGTCGGCTTCGACCTGCCGGCGTGGCGCAAACGCAGCGAAACCCTCGCCGGGATCCGCGCCGACATCGCCCGGCACCTGCGCGAGCTGCCCGCGGCCACGCACCTGTTCGTTGCCGAGGATGAAGCCGGAGAACGCCTGGGTTTTCTGCACCTGCAGACGCAGAAGGACTTCTTTACGGGAGTCCTGAACTGCCATATCGCCGACCTGGTCGTCGCCTCCGAGCACGACGGCGAGGGGGTCGGCAGCGCCCTGATCGATTTCGCCGAACGCTGGGCCCGGGAGCATCGCTGCCGGCACATCACCCTGGCGGTGTTTCCGGGCAATAAGCGGGCACGGATTCTGTACGAACGGCATGGTTATGGCGACGAACTGATACGGATGGCAAAACCGCTCAGGTAGCGGTCTGCGACCGGAGGTCAGTGGGTTGCTCCGCCTGCGGACGGACGGCTACAAATGCGGGACTTGACAAGGGCTTGCCTCTTGCTTTTCATCGCGCGCACGCCTATCCTTTTGTGAGGAGCGTCACAATTAGCGGGTGAAAACGTGAGGGTGGCACGTTTGGGGTACATGGATACGCGGCATAAGAAGCTCCTCTTCGTGTCCGGACCACATTTCGTCCTTCCTTCAAACTGCTCCTTTCGAGAGCACGGCGGTGTCGTTGGCATCGATCGTGCTTCTCTAGTGCATGGATTTGTCTTGCGTCGAACAACCAGCTCGGAGAAACAACATGTTGAAGGCTACTGTAAATAAGGATGCCCGCGGTCGGGCAGGGAATATGTTTTTCGGGCTGGCCGCCGCAGCGACTTTGCTGGCCGGCGCCCAGATGGCGCAAGCCCAGGACACCACTGAACCCGCTACCACCGATCATGCCTGTGCGGAAGACCAGTACAAGGCGCTCGGCGGCAGCAGCACGCTCAATTGCGTCGCCAACGACCTCGTCGTTACGGCGAGTGCGATGATCAACAACAACACTGTCGGCAGCTGCCCCAATGACGGTTTGGAGCATGAGGTCGACATCCTCGTGGGCCTCCAGTCTGGATCACCCGAGCGCTACGACATCGGCTATTTCGTTGGCCAGGCCGGCAATGATCCGCTGGCGGCGGGCGGCCAATGTTCCGTGGCGATCTTTCCGACCTCCGGCGGCAATACTCCCCCCACAAACGGCTGGTTCGATGGCGACGCCAACGCCTGCGGTGACTACCACAGCAACTCGACGACGACCAATCTGGTGACGGGCGCCAAGGTGACCTGCATCTCCCAACCGGGCACCAACCACCTGATCGTTCCGTATGCGATCGTGTATGCGAACAACACAAACGGCACCTGCACCAGCGTCGACGACGTGACGGCGGGAACGAGTTCGAAGTGCCAGGCCGCGACCGTGCCGGTGGGCAACGTCTTCGTGACGAACTCTGCAAACCCGCAGTGCGATGCAACCGGGGCTCCGAATGGCGCCGTTTACGACCCCATCGCCAATACGATCACGCTTACGGTCACGGTGACCAACAGCGATCCATTGTTCCCGCAGGCCGCCGACGGCACGACGTTCACTGACGACTTCACGGTAGGCTCACCTCCGGTGACGGTTTCGGGGAGTCCAACGTGCACCCCGTCGGGCGGCGCCGTATGCCAAATTGCGAACAACGCTGGCGTTGTCTCCGGCACGATCACGTCGTTCCCGTGGGGCAGCAGCGTCGTACTTTCGGTCACGCTCGATGTGCCGGCTAACCCGGGCAATGTCCCATTCTCCTCCGGGCTCTCGCTGACCACGCCGAATTCTGTTCTGCCGGCGATACCGCCGTATGTCATCAATACCGATTCCACCAGTCCGGGATATGGCACCAGCACGAATGCCACTGCCTGCCTCAGTGCGGTGCAGTTGCCGGTCAAGCTGCAGAGCTTCGAAGTCCACTGATTTGATTGCATCGACGGCCGACTGCGCAGCGGTTGGCCGTCGAAAACCGATTCACTGCTGAATCGGCTCATGACAAATCATTGCCGCGCCCATCCGGGCGCGGCTTTTTTTTTGCCGCCAGGGATGGCGGGTATGCCGGAAAATGCAGGAGCATTTTCCGGCGGCCGCGGCGAGTTGCTGCGGCGCGAGCCCGCAGTCGCCCAGTCGCGCAAAATTCATGCAAATGGTCTATGCTCCCCGGCGAACTTTTGCGCTGCGTCCGAGGCCCGGTCGGGCCGACTGAACGCGCGCTGGAGCAAACGATGTTGGTGGATGTCTCGGCAAACGGCAGCAATATTCACACGACACGCCTGCTGTCGCTCGATTCCAATGGCCGGATCCTCGACTGGATGTCCTGGCAGGACGCCGTCTGCCTGTACGTGCGCGGCGCCGTGTCGTGGACTCTGGGTGATCCCTGCCTGACGATTCACGGCGGAATGTGCCGCGTCACGGGGGAACAGAGCCTCATCGACCTGCACCCGATCGTCGCCAGCCGCGGCCACGCCCGTCCGGCGACCAAGGACCCGGCGCCGGCCTTGACCAACGCCGCCTTGTTCGCGCGCGATCGCATGCTGTGCCTCTATTGCGGCGACCATTTCACGCGTGGCGAGCTGACGCGCGACCACGTGGTACCGCTGTCGCGCGGCGGCACCGATGCCTGGGAGAACGTCGTTACCGCCTGCCTGGCTTGCAACGTGCGCAAGGGCTGCAAGACGCCGCAGCAGGCGGCGATGCCGCTGCTGGCCGTGCCCTACCGCCCGAGCTGGGTCGAGCACCTGATCCTGTCGAACCGCAACATCCTCGCCGACCAGATGGACTTTCTGATAAGCCACCTGCCGAAACAACGCCGTCGCGCCTCCTAGGGAAGTCCGCGGCACCTCGTTTACAAGTTCTTTACAATTCCGCCGTCTCTGTGTAGAACGACTGCCGACGCTATGGACGCCGGCCGGTCTTGCTGCGCTGCGCGCAGCCTGTTCAAGAGCCGGCCGGTGCCGTGGCGCTTCTCGACCAACACCGTCGCTCTCTGGGGAGGAATCGACCATGACACCGTCTCGTCGCGCGCCCACGCCCGTACTGAAACCGTTGCTGATGCCGATTGTGATCGCTTGCGCCCTTGCTGCGGTCGCAGCGCGCGCGCAGGACGTCGCGGCGCCTGCCTCCGTCGAACCCAAGACGCTCGACGTGATCACGGTAACCGCCGAGAAGCGCGTTGAAGACGTACAGAAAGTACCGCAGTCGATCACGACGATCGACCCGGAGAAGCTCGATGTGCTCAAGTCCGGCGGCGACGACATCCAGTTCCTGTCCGCGCGCGTGCCGAGCCTGCTGGTCGAGTCTTCGTTCGGCCGCACATTCCCGCGCTTCTATATCCGCGGACTTGGCAACACCGATTTCGACCTCAATGCCTCGCAACCGGTGTCGATGGTGTACGACGATGTCGTGCTGGAAAACCCGATCCTGAAGGGCTTTCCGATTTTCGACATCCACCAGGTCGAAGTCCTGCGCGGCCCGCAAGGTACGTTGTTCGGCCGCAATACGCCCGCCGGCGTGGTCAAGTTCGACTCGAACAAGCCGACGCAGGATCCGGAAGGCTATGCCGACATCAGCTACGGCAACTACGGCAATGCCAATCTCGAAGCGGCGATCGGTGGTCCGCTGAGCCAGACCTGGTCCTATCGCGTGTCGATTCTCGGCCAGCATCGCGACAACTGGGTCGACAATACGGCGCCCGGGCGCAACGACAGTTTCGGCGGCTACAACGAGCGCGCCGCGCGCGTACAGTTCGACTGGCGCCCATCGGAAAATTTCGATGCGTTGTTCAACCTGCATGGACTCAATCTCGACGGCTCTGCAATCCTGTTTCGCGCGAACATCATCGAACCGGGCACCGACAATCTCGTGCCGGGTTTCGAACGCGACAAGATCTCGCTCGACGGCCAGAACTTCCAGCACGTTACCGAGCACGGCGGCAGCGCGCGCCTGACCTGGGACTTCAACAACATGGAGCTCGTGTCGATCACCGGCTACGAGAAGGTCAAGACGCTGAGCCACGGCGACATCGACGGCGGCTATGGCGCGTCGTTTGCGCCGCCGTACGGCCCCGGCTTCATTCCGTTCCCGTCGGAGACGGCGGACGGCTTGCCGTTCCATCGGCAGATCACGCAGGAAGTGCACCTCGCGTCGAAGGACACGGAGCAATGGGACTGGATCGCCGGTGTCTACTACTTCAACGAGAACATCACGATCGACAGCTTCGACTACAACACGCTGGCCGGCAGTGTGCAGGACGGCTACGCACAGCAGAAGCAGTTCGACATCAGCTGGGCCGCATTTGCCTCACTGGGCTATCAGGTAAACGATCAATTCAAGCTCAAGGGCGGCGTGCGCTTCACGCAGGACGACAAGAACTACGTGGCGCAGCGCTTCGTCTCGCCGTTCGGCGCCGGTCCGCTCGGGCCGATCTACGCCGATCCGAGCGACAACGACGTCAACTGGGATCTTTCCGGCGTCTATGCCACGAGCAATACCACCGATCTCTACGGGCGAATCGCGACCGGCTTCCGCGCGCCGAGCATCCAGGGTCGCGTGCTGTTCGGCGACGGCATCTCGATCGGCAAGGCCGAAACGGTTACTTCGTTCGAGGTCGGCGTGAAGAGCCGCCTGTTCGACAACCGCGCCATGATCAGCTTCGATGTATTCGACTACGAGATGAAGAACCAGCAGCTCACGGCGGTTGGCGGTTCGGCAAACGTCGCCGAACTGGTGAATGCGAAGAAGACCGACGGCCACGGCTTCGAACTCGACCTGCAGGCCTACCTGACCGACCAGTTGATGATCACGGCCGGCACGAGCTACAACTACACGAAGATCAAAGACCCGAACCTGTACATCACGCCATGCGGCAGCGGCTGCACGGTGCTCGACCCGGAAATCGTCCGCGATGGCACGACGCTGGCGCTGATCGACGGCAATCCGCTCCCGGACGCGCCGAAGTGGATCGCCAACATCACCGCGCGCTACGGCATTCCGGTCGGAAACGGCGAAGTCTTCTTCTATACCGACTGGGCATACCGCAGCAGGGTACTCATCAATGTCCTCTACGAGTCGGCGGAGTTCCAGAGCAAGCCCTGGGTCGTCGGCGGCCTGAAGGTGGGGTATCTGTGGGACGGCGGCAAGCGCGAGGTCTCGTTGTTCGGCCGCAATATCACCGACGAAAAGGCCATCATCGGCGGCATCGACTTCGATAACCTGACCGGCTACGTCAACGAGCCGCGCATCTGGGGCGTGCAGTTCCGCGCCGAGTTGTAGTGCGCAAGACGGACGCAGCCTTCTTGGTTGCGCCCGCGCAGGCTAGTCGCGCAGGTCGTCGAGGCCCAGTGCACTGCGTCGCGCCGCGGCGCGCTGCTGCTCTTCGCGCAGATCCTTGATGCGCTCTTCCTGCTTGCGCATCTGCACGAAGCCGACCCAGCTGCCGCCGAGCAGGCGCCGACCGCTGCGGTTGAACGCCGCCGTGTTCACGTAGGCAACGAGCGCCGCTTTCGCGGCGAAATAGCACGCCGCGTAGAACAATGCTGCTGCGCGCAGGCCTTCGACGCTGAAGTCCGGAAGCCATGCCGCGAATTCATGGCCGCTCTGCTTGAGCGCGAACAGGAGGCCATAGCCGGCGCCGAGGATGAGTGGCGTCGGATACAGGGCGAGACCGAGCAGGTTGCCGACATCGTCCGCCGCCGCCTCGAGACGCGCCGCTTGGCAGCGTGGGTCGCCACGGAAGAAATACAACGAAATCATTCCATCGGCGACGATCAGCGCGGCGACAGGCAGAATCAGCGCCCACGTGTGGGGCGTCGTCATCGTCTCGATGAACCCGTGGAGGCCGAGCATGTACGCAGCAAATCCCAGGAGCATTGCGGCAAGGATGCCGAGTGAGAGCAGGAAATAGTTCACCGCATGGCGAGGGCTGCGATAGTGCTTGAACGAATCGCCGAGTATGGTCATCACGAGCGCACGCACGAATTCCAGCGGAATCAGCGCGAGCAATGCAAATGCCCAGTCGCCGGTATCTTCGTCCCATTGCGGCTGCACGGCCGCATAAACCATGCCGGCAGCGACGATCAGCGGAATCGCCGCAGACAATGCCACCGCCGGCCAGTTCGTCGATCGCACAACCGGGCTGAAAGTGTCCATATCCCCCATGCTGTCCCCGCGTCGTGGCCCCGCTTCTTGAAAGCTCCGGCCAGAATAAACGCTCCGGGGCGACATGACGAACGCCGCTGGCGGCGCCAGCATCGGGAAACGTCCCGGCAAGTACCCGAAACGGTTTAGCTTGCCGCAAACGGCGTGATAATCGACAATAACCTGCTGAATTCACGACGTTCCTGCAATGATCGACACCCAGCGCTACCCGCGCCTCGCCCGCATCGACTCTCCAGCGGACCTGCGCAAGTTCGACGAGGGCGAGTTGCCCGAGGTCGCGCGCGAAGTCCGCAACTACCTGATTGAATCGGTTGCCGGTGCCGGCGGGCATTTCGGCGCCGGACTCGGCGTGATCGAACTGACGGTGGCCCTGCACTACCTGTTCGAAACACCAGGCGACCGTCTGGTCTGGGACGTCGGTCATCAGTGCTATCCGCACAAGATCCTGACCGGCCGCCGCGACCGCATCGACACGATCAAGAAGAGGGACGGCCTCGCGCCATTCCCGCGTCGTGACGAAAGCGAATACGACACTTTCGGCGTCGGTCATTCGTCGACCTCGATCTCGGCCGCGCTCGGCATGGCGCTCGCCGCGCAGCGCAAAGGCGACGCGCGCAAGGTTGTCGCCATCATAGGCGACGGCGGTCTGACCGGCGGCATGGCCTACGAGGCCCTGCATCACGGCGGCGATCTCGATCCGGATCTGCTCGTCATCCTCAACGACAACCAGATGTCGATCAGCGAAAACGTCGGCGCGCTGCCGAAGATGCTGGCGCGGCTGATGACCAGTCGTCGCCTCAACGCCATGCGCGAGGGCGCGAAGCGGCACCTCAAGCGCGACGGTTTCCTGTGGCGATTCCTCAAGCGCTGGGAAGAACACCTCAAGGGCATGTTCGTGCCGTCGACGCTGTTCGAGGAATTCAATTTCCACTACTTCGGCCCGATCGATGGTCACGATCTGCCGATGCTGCTGCACTCGCTGAAGACGCTGAAGGACCTCAAGGGCCCGCAGCTGCTGCACGTCATCACGACCAAGGGCAAGGGCTACGGGCCGGCGGAAGCGCAGCAGATCGAATACCACGCGGTCGGCCCGTTCGATCCGGCCAAGGGCGTTGCCAAGAAAGCGGCCGGCAAGGTCACCTACACCGAGGTGTTCGGCGACTGGCTGTGCGACATGGCAGCGAGCGATGCACGCCTCTATGGCATCACGCCGGCGATGCGCGAAGGCTCCGGCCTCGTGCGCTACTCGAGGGAATTTCCACAAAGATACTTCGACGTCGGCATCGCCGAGCAGCATGCAGTCACGCTTGCGGCCGGCATGGCCTGCGAGGGCGCCAAGCCGGTCGTCGCGATCTATTCGACATTCCTGCAGCGCGGCTACGATCAGTTGATCCACGACGTCGCGATCCAGAATCTCGACGTGACATTTGCGCTCGACCGCGGCGGCGTCGTCGGCCCCGACGGCGCCACGCATGCCGGCAGTTTTGATCTCACATACCTGCGCTGCATTCCGAACATGGTGGTCACCGCGCCGGCCGATGAAAACGAATGCCGGCAGCTGCTGACGACCGCATTCCTGCACGAAGGTCCCGCCGCCGTGCGCTATCCGCGCGGCTCCGGACCCGGCGCGAGGATCGAGGCGGAACTCAAGCCGCTGCCGGTCGGCAAGGCCGAGATCCGCCGGCGCGGAGCCGGACTGGCGATCCTCGCGTTCGGCAGCCCGCTGACTGACGCGATCGAGGTCGGCGCCGAACTCGGCGGAACGGTCGTCAACATGCGTTTCGTCAAGCCGCTCGACGAAGCGCTGATTGTCGAACTCGCGCGCACGCACACCGCGCTCGTGACCGTCGAGGACAACGCCGTCGCCGGCGGCGCCGGCAGTGCCGTTGCCGAGTTGCTCGCGTCGAAGAACATGCAGACAGCGTTGCTGCAACTCGGCCTCCCGGACGCATTCCTCGAGCACGCCAGCCGCGAGCAGTTGCTGGCCGAAGCCGGCATCGATCCGGCGGGTATCCGCGCGGCGATTCTCGAGCGCTGGCCGCAATTTGCGCCGAAGGCGGTCGCCGGCGTGCGCAGCGCGGTTTGATCTTGCGTTTCATCGCATGACAGACAGACGCGTCCAGTTCGATTTCGAGATCGATTTCAGCAACGGCGGCGGCATCCAGGGCCGTGATTTCCGACTCGACATCGCCGGCGACGACATCTCCGATCGCGACCTGGCCGACAACCTCGTTGCCGACATGCGCCTGCTGATGGTCGGTGCAGTGCGCATACGCAACAAACGCATCATCGCCGAAGCGCACAAGCGCGCGTCGAGCGACGCGGCAGACCATCGCACGTATGTCGATCTCAGCCACACCATCGAGAGCGGCATCGTCACACACCGCGGCATGCCCGGCCCGATCATCTGCGATTACCTCAGCCGCGAGGCGTCGCGCGAACGCTATGCGGCTGGCACCGAGTTCCAGATCGCGAAAATCGAGATGATCGCGAACACGGGCACTTATGTCGACGTCCCTTTCCATCGTTACGCCGACGGCAAGGACCTGTCGCAAGTCCCCATCGACCGCCTGGCCGACCTCGACGCGCTTGTCGTGCGCGCGGAACACCGCGATTCGCCGGCCATCGGCGTGGAGTTTTTCCGCGGCCGGGCGATCCGCGACCGCGCCGTGCTCGTGCACACCGGCTGGGACCGGTATTGGAACAGTGCAGCGTATCTCGGCGAGCATCCGTTCCTGACCGGTCAAGCTGCCCTGTATCTGCGCGACGGCGGCGCGCGGCTCGTCGGCATCGATTCGATGAACATCGACGACACGCGCGACAACACGCGCCCGGCGCATTCGACCCTGCTCGGTGCCGAAATCATCATCGCCGAACACCTGTGCAATCTGGCCAACGTGCCGGACGAGGGTTTTTCGTTCAGTGCGCTACCGCCGAAGTTCAAGGGCGTGGGCACTTTTCCGGTGCGCGCGATGGCGAGCCTCAAGTAACCCGGAACTCCGGCGTGGTGGCGCGCAAGGCACGCTTCCCGGCCGACCCTTCCGCTGCAGTGGCGATGAGCCGCTGTTGTCAGCGGGCGAGACGCCCGCCGCTGACGCGCTCGCGCTGCTCCAGGTCGAGCGCCGTGAATACTTCCACAAATCCACTTTTTTCCAGCAGCTCGCGCACGACCCTCCCCTGCTCGAATCCGTGCTCGAGCAGCAGCCAGCCTGCGGCCTTCAAGTGGACGGGAGCCGCGTCGACGATGGTCCGGATCGCATCAAGTCCGTCCGTACCGGAAGCAAGCGCTGCCTGCGGCTCGAAGCGCAGGTCGCCTTGCTCCAGGTGACTGTCGGCGGCAGCGATGTACGGTGGATTCGAGACGATCAAGTCGAAGCGGCGGCCACCGAGCGCCGCACACCAATCGCCCTGCGCGAATTCGACATTGCCGGTCGCCAGGCGCGCGGCGTTGCCGCGGGCGACGGCCAGGGCCGCGGAACTGAAGTCGCTGGCGAGGACGCGCGCCCGCGGCCGTTCGCGGGCAATCGCCAGGGCGATCGCACCGGAGCCGGTTCCCAGGTCGGCGACCTCGAAATCTCCTGCGTCCGGAATGCGCTGCAAGGCAAGCTCGACGAGCAACTCGGTCTCGGCACGCGGAATCAGCACGTCCGGTGAGACGACCAGATCGAGGGACCAGAATTCGCGACGCCCGGTGATATAGGCGAGTGGCTCCCCGGCTGCGCGACGCGTGACCAGCGCCCGGAACCTGGCGGCCGGGGTCGCGTCGATCGCCTCATCGGCGTGCGCGAACAGCCATGCACGCGGCCTGTCGAGCGCATATTGCAGCAGCAGTTCGGCTTCGCGCGATGCTTCATCGCCGGCGAGCGTTGCAGCAGCATGCGCCAGCGCACTGCAAACCGTTTCGGTCACGGATTGGCCGACGGACAGCGACATTCGACTTCCTTCAGCACCCGGCAGGGGAAATCCGCAGTCGCCGGCATCGTGCAGGGGTGTCCCCGATCAGGAGCTGCTTCAGTGCGACAACAGATGCCACAACTGCACTACCGACGCCAGCACGAATCCGGTCAGGAAACTGAGGTAGCTGCCGCGCAGATAGCGGTACTTGTGATGCGCCAGGTAGGTGCCGAGACTGTACACGTCGTTCGCCATCGCCTCGTAGATCGAACCACCCGGATGCAGCTTGCGTGCGACTTCAGCAAGATAGCGCTCGCGCGACAGTTCGGCGAAATGACCGAAGAACAGCAGGTTGAACCCTGGCGGCAGTTCGGTCGTCGTCAGGCGCAGCGGGCGGTACTTCGGCAGTACCGCGAGGATTGCCAGCAGCAACGCCAGCAGCGTGAACACGGTGAGGATCAGCACGCTGTTGCGCAGCTCGGTCTGGTCGACACGGCCCAGAGTCAGCGTCAGCACGATCGACGACACGGTGATGATGATGTTCGCCTTGGTGTCGGCCATCGTGCTCAGCGCGACATGATGCTGCTGTGTGGTGCGCAGGATCACGTCGGACGTGTTGCGCTCCGGGACGTCCGCGAAAAGTGCGGTGGTGCGTTCAGACTCTGGCTGCTGCATCGCCGACATCCCATGCCACAATTGTGCCGATGATAGGAACGAAGCACGCGCTTGGCAATTTACCGGCTTGCTGCAATGCCGCGCGGCACGCGATCGCGTTGAGCGCATTGCTGCTCTGCGGCTGCGCCGACCTGTTCTACGCGACCATCGGCGGGCTCGGCGCAGCCCACGGCGTTGCCGCGACCCCCGGCCTGGAATTCGACCCCGAACACCATCTGTCACTCGACGTCTACGCGCCCAAGACGGCCGATGCGGCGCCGGTCGTCGTGTTCTTCTATGGCGGCAGTTGGGAAGGCGGCAAACGCCGCTGGTATCGCTACGTCGGCGATTCTCTGGCGAGCAACGGCATCGTCGCGATCGTTCCCGATTACCGCAAGTTTCCCGACGTGCGTTTTCCCGAGTTCATGCGCGACGCCGCCCGGGCAGTCGCTTGGGCCCGCGATCACGCGCGCGAGTTCGGCGGGGATCCGGAGCGGCTTTTCGTCATGGGTCACTCAGCAGGCGGCCAGATCGCCGCTCTCTTGGCAGCGGACAAGCGCTACCTCGCCGAGGTCGGCATGCGCCCGCGCGACCTGCGCGGCATGATCGGTCTCGCCGGCGCCTATGCGTTCCTGCCCTTCGTCGACAACGAACCGCAGATCTTCGGCGACGACCCTGGCGGCCGCTACGATTCGCAGCCGATCAATTTCATCGACGGCGACGAACCGCCGATGCTGTTGCTGCAAGGCACCGACGACGACGAAGTGCCGCAGCACAATGCCGAAGTCGTCGCCGAGCGCGCGCAGGCGATGGACGGCACCGCCGTTCTGAAACTCTACCCCGGCGTCGGGCACTCCTCGATTCTGCTGTCGTTTGCGCGCGGAGACGCGAGCCAGGTTCCTGCCTTGCGCGATACGCTCGATTTCATCGCGCACCCGCCGGTGGCGTCGGCAACCGTCAAGTAACCACGCACCTGTTTCCTTCGGGCCAAACTGCGGTCCGTGGTTGATCCCGACGCTTGATCTTTCTTGAAGTGCAGAGCTTCCGCTCACGTGAAGGTGAGCGGGTTACTTCTTCTTGCGTGGCCAAGAAGAAGTAACCAAGAAGAAGGCCACCCCGTCGGTGCGCCTTCCGGGCATCCGGCAACTGCTCCTGCATTGGTCTACCTCCGACATCCATGCCGTCGCCTGCCCTCCAGGTCCGCGAGGGTGCTCCGGGGTTCGCTGGATGCACGTCCCTGTACATTCAGCGAACGGGCGCACATCGTGTGCCCCCTCCTGCGGACTTTTCCTACGCACCCTCGCCGCGCCTCAGGGGGCCCGTTTGGGCGGCATCCTGCCGCAGAAGCAAAGGCAAGAGCCAAAGCTTTCCACCTTCACCCCTCGACGTAGTGCAAGGATGCACGGATTCGTGGATCAGTGGCGCCGTTCGCGGTGCCGAGCATCGCAGCCCGCGCCGGAAAATGCCCGCAGGGGCGCGGCGATGGATCGCCGCGCTTGCGAAGCAGTACATGGATGTACTGTCTGAGCAACCCGGCGCGGGCGAGAAGCACAGGGGATTTTGCCGCGCACGATGCGCGGCAAAACACTGCGTCCGGCGCCTAGCTTTTTTGGTTACTTTTTGGGCAATGCCAAAAAGTAACCGGCTCGCCGTAGGCGAGACGAAGCTCTGTTTCTAAAACAGGCCGAAGAGCGAGCACAAAGTGGATTCCCGCTTGCGCGGGAATGACGTCACACGAAAGGAGCTGGATTCCGGCTTTCGCCGGAATGACGAGCAAGGGAATGACGAGGACAAAAAGACGGAAGGCGCAACCCGGGGCAGACCCATCCCCACCCAACCCTCCCCTGAAGGGGAGGGCTAAAGCGCCGCAGGCGAAAAGCCAAGCGCAGCGAGAGTGTCAGGGGGGTGCCCGCTGCGCCTCGGCCCACGTCGCGAGCGACTTCTCGCCGACGTGCTCGCGCAGGGCGGTGCACTGGGAAACGCCTTCGAGCGACTGCGCGAGCGCGCGTTCGCCGCCGATCACGCCCTTGATGCGCGGTGCCAGCCACTCTTGCAATTGCTCCGTATCGGCTTTGGCGCAGCGGCCGACTGACGGCAGGCGCGGCAATGTCCGTTGGTAGGCATCCGGCATGCGCGCAAGCAACGCGTCGAAGTGGCTCTGGAACCAGGTCCAGAACGCCGCGCGGTTTTCCTTTTCGCCGACTTGCGCGAAATACAGGCGTGCCATTTCGCCGACCGCGATGGCCGGCGTCAAGCCGAAGTTGCGCGCTTCGTCGCCGAGTTTGGCATCGCGCGTCGCACCCAGCGCCGAGACCAGTTCGTAGCGCTGCTGGGTTTCGTGATTCGCCTTCAGTGTGTCGAGCACGGCATTGAATGCCGGCGCACCGGAATCCTGCACGGCGACCTTCAGCGCAAAACCGCGCAGATCGGGATCGGCGCGCGTCAGGTCGGCATTGCCGCCGTCGAGACCGAGCGCAGAGCGGCCTTGTGCATCGAGTTCCTTGCGCACGGACGGATCGCGCACGTCGAACGCCAGGATCGAGGCCAGGCGCTGACGCAGGCGCGAGGTCGCATCAGATTCGCCGGGCTTGTGCCGGTAGCCCAGCGCGGCAAGCCGCGGACCGTACATCTTCATGACGTAGGCGTCGAGCGCCGGCAAGGTCGCCGCGGTGGCGATGTGCTCGCGAATCCACACCAACTCGCTGGTCAGTGCAATCGCGACCTGCGGCGTTTCCGACGACGCCAGCGCCGGCATCGCATCGAGCACCGCACCCGGCCCGAGCTCGCCTCGCGCGAACGCGCTCTTGATTGCATCGGCGAAAATCATCTGTTCGGCCGGAACGAGCGCGCCGGCACGCTTGCTCAACTCGGCAAGATCTTTTTCGGCCAACGCGAAACGGTAGTAGCCGGCGGCATCGGCGTTCGGCATGTACCAGTCGGCGCAACCGCCGGCAACGGCGAACGTCTGCTTCGGCTGGTCGACGAGGAAGCATTGCTTGTCGCTCTTGTCGCCGCGGCCGAAACGCACGCACATCGGCACATGCCATAACGGGTTGTCGTTGCTGAGCACGCCGTAGGGGAGATAGCGCGACTGGCTGACCGCGAGCGACGCCTTGCCGCTCTTGCAGGTCAATTCCGTATGCAGAAGCGGGATGCCGGGCTGGTCGAGGAAGCTGCGCATCGCTTTGGCCGGGGCCTCGCCCTTGCCGCTGGCCTTTGCGATCGCCGCGATCAAATCGTCCGAACTGCCGCTGCCGAATGCATGCTGCGCGAGGTAATCGCGCATCGCCTTGCGATAGGCATCCTCGCCGATCCACTCCTCGAACATGCGCAGCACAGCCGCGCCTTTCTGGTAGGTGATGCCGTCGAACGCGTTCTCGATGTCACCCTGGTTGTCGACCGGCTGACGGATCTTGCGCGCCGACAGCAGGCTGTCGTTGCTCATCGCGCCGAACGTGCCTTCCAGGCGACCAAGATCGCCGAGGAATTCGGGCTTCAACGCAACCGTTGCCTTGCCCTGGAACCAGGTCGCGAACGCCTCGTTCAGCCAGATGTCGTTCCACCATGGCACGGTGACGAGATCGCCGAACCACTGATGGGCGATTTCGTGTGCGTTGACGTCGAAGCTGGTCCGCGTCGTGCCGGCGGGCGACGTTGCATCGATGCGCAGCAACACATCGCGGAACACGATCAGGCCGGCGTTTTCCATCGCGCCGGCGGAAAAATCCGGCGCGCCGAGCAGATCGAGCTTGTCGAACGGATACGGCTGGTTCGTGTATTCCTCGAAAAACTTCACCGTCGCCGGTGTCTGTTCGAGGATCCATTTCAATTGCGGACCGGTGCCGCGCGGGCCGATGCCACGCAGCGGCAGTGCCTGCTTGCGCACGGCATTGGCTTCGAGCACCGGGCCGTCGACGACATCCCACGGGCCGACCGCGATCGCCACAAGATAGGTCGGCAGCGGTCGTGTGCGTGCGTACGTAATGGTTTTCCACTTCGCATCGCTGGAGACCTCTTCCTTCCGCGGACGCGTGTTGGCTATCGCCACCTGCGCTTTCGGCACGGTCAGCGTGATATCGAAAGGCGTCTTGAAACGCGGCTCGTCGAAGGCGGGAAACGCGTAGCGCGCGCTGATCGACTCCATCTGCGACGTGATGTACGCGTCGTCACCGACGTTGACCTTGTAGAAGCCCTGCAGCTTGTCGTTGAACGGCGCGCTGTAGTCGATGACGAGGTCGACTTCCTGCGTCGGCAGCGTCGTGCCGAATGCCACTTCGGCGACGCCGGAAGGATCGCGTTCGGTCACGTCGACCTTGCGGCTCGTGCCGGAAGCGTCGATCAATTCGGCCTTGTCGATGTCGATCTTACGCGCATGCAGCCAAAGATGATCGGCCGGTCTGGCGAGCCTGACGTGGATGCGCACTTGACCGCTGAAACGCGCCGCGTGCGGGTCGATCTGCAGCTTGAGTGCGTAGGCCAGCGGAATGGCTGAGTCAGGCAGCTTTCCGGTCGGCGCCGGCTCGGCGAGTGCGGCCAGTGGCAACGTCAGCAGGACCGCCAGGACGTGAAGGCGGAAGAAGGACAGGTCACGGACGAGGGAGAGATAACGCATGAAACCAAGGACCCCACAGGTGCACAGAACTAAAGAGGCGAAGCATGCGCGATTTCCTTTGCCCGGCGCCAGTGGGGAGTTCGCCTTGCACAAATCTTTACGACTCCCACCCAAGGGGCGCGGCACGCTTGACAGGCATTCGTCCGCCGTGTTGGCGGGCCGGTGACGCTCTGTCAGACCTGATGTCGGATTGTGCTCCTTCCGCTATGCCGCAGCTGCCGACGGGACGAGGTCCGAAGCGGCAGCTTGCTCGAGCGCAATCGCTGCCGCATGAACAACGGCGGCGATGCGTGCCGCGCTCTGGATGGCCTGCGCCGACAGCCCATGCTTGCGCAGCGTCTTCTCGTGCGAGTCCATGCACATGCCGCAACCGTTTATCGCCGAGACAGCCAGAGAGCACAGCTCGAAGTCGACTTTGTCGCAGCCGGGGTTCGCCATCGCGTTCATGCGCAGGCCGGCGCGCAGAGTCTGGTACTCGGCGTCGCCGACCAGATGCGTGAAGCGATAGTAGACGTTGTTCATCGCCATGATTGCGGCGGCCGTGCGCGCGCCGTTCAATTCCTGCGCGCTGGCGTGCCTGGCGGCCTCGGCGGCGATCGCCGTAGTCAATGGCGCATGACGGGCCGTGATGGCACTCGACAGTGCAATCAGGCCGATCTGTTTCGCCGTGAGTCCCGCTGCACCGGATTCACCGAGCACGGAATCAAGATTCAGGCGCAGGTCCCTGGCGTAATCAGGAATCCGTGACTTCAGTTCAGAAAGAGACATTGTGTAATTCTCCATAGTGCTGATCAGTTGGCCGGCGGGGTCGACGCTCTACTCCTCCCCTTTCAAGTGGGAGGTCTGCAATACTCTCGCCCGCCCGCGGGCTCGCGTGACTAGGCGGCCTTCAGCGTCTGCTCGCCCTGCGTCCAGTTGCACGGGCACAACTCGTCAGTCTGCAATGCATCGAGCACGCGCAGGACTTCGCCCGGATTGCGGCCGACGCTGCCATCGGTCACGTAGGCGAAGCGGATCACGCCGTCGGGGTCGACGAGGAACGTCGCACGCTTGGCCACGCCTTCCTCGACGTCGAGAATTCCGAGAGCGCTCGTCAGACGCTTGGCCGTGTCGGCGAGCATCGGAAACGGCAGGTTGCGCAGGTCCTTGTGGTCCTTGCGCCAGGCCAGGTGCACGAACTCGCTGTCGGTGCTCGCGGCGAGCACCTGGCAGTTGCGATCGGCAAACTGGCTGTTGAGGTCGGCAAAGCCCTTGATCTCGGTCGGGCAGACGAACGTGAAATCCTTCGGATAGAAGAACACCAGTATCCATTTGCCCTTGTACGTGGTGTTGTCGATCGGTGCGAACGCCTTTTCGACGCTCTCGATCGAAACAGTAGCCTTGAGGTTGAATTGCGGGAACTTGTCGCCAACGGTAAGCATGAACATCTCCTGGGTCTGGTGCTGGAATCGGGCGGCCATCGGCCTCGCAAACAAAGATAGAGGCGCAACTGGCTATTGTTCAAATTGATTGATAGTATTATTACGATATGATTTATCTATCACTGTGCTGAGGCCATGTTCGCTCGTGCTGGACGCCGTTTGGAGTCGACAACATGAACCTTCGTGACCTGCGCTATCTCGTTGCCCTCGCCGAGCACAGGCACTTCGGCCGCGCCGCCGAAGCGAGCTTCGTCAGCCAGCCGACGCTGTCGACGCAGATCAAGAAGCTCGAGGACGAATTGGGCGTGGCTCTGGTCGAGCGCACGCCACGCAAGGTCTTGCTGACCGAGGTCGGCCGCGAAATCGCGCAGCGTGCACGCGACGTGCTCAACGAGGTCGACCAGATCAGGGCGATCGCGCGGCGCACGCTCGACCCGGAATCAGGCACCGTGCGGCTCGGCATCTTCCCGACGCTGGGGCCGTATCTGCTGCCGCACGTCGTGCCGCGCATCCGCGAACGCTTCCCGCGCCTGGAACTGCTTCTGGTCGAGGAGAAGACCGAAGTCCTGCTGCGCCAGTTGCGCGAGGGCCGCCTGGACGCCGCCGTGCTGGCGCTTCCGATCCATGATGATCAGTTGCACGCGGAGTTCCTGTTCGAAGAACCGTTCCTGCTTGCCGTGCCCGAGCAGCACGAACTGGCGCGGCGCAAGACACTCAAGCTCGATGAGCTGTCCGACCAGAGCCTGCTGCTGCTCGAGGATGGCCATTGCATGCGCGATCAGGCGCTCGAGGTCTGCCACCTTTCCGGCGCGAGCGAGAAGTCGGGATTCCGTGCGACCAGTCTGGAGACGCTGCGCCAGATGGTCGCGGCGAACGTCGGCATGACGCTGCTGCCGACACTGGCCGTGAAACCTCCGGTGGCGCGTTCGGAAAACATCCATTTGCTGCAATTCCGCGGCGACGCGCCGAGCCGGCGCATCGCAATGCTGTGGCGAAAGAGTTCGGCGGTCGCGCCGTTCCTGAAGAAGCTCGGCACGACCTTCCGCGAATTGCCGCGCGCACTGCTCGATCCGCACGTGGCCCCGGAAGCCGCACCAGCGAAGCAGCGCGGCGTGACGCGCTAGCGCGACATCCCGCGATTGGCGCCCGGTTTTGCGATAGGCACTAGCTATCGGATTGATCGTAACAATCAATTTTCAACCGGCATGGCGGCGCGCTACGCTGCGCTTGTCTGCCGCGCATGCGGGCGGATCGAGTTTTCCTTTTTGCAACGTCAGAGGTGCGTCATGAGCAACCTGAAAGGATCCAAGACCGAGGACAATCTGAAGGCCGCGTTTGCCGGCGAGTCGCAGGCCAACCGCCGCTATCTGTACTTCGCCCAGAAAGCCGATGTCGAGGGTTACAACGATGTCGCCGCCGTATTCCGCTCCACCGCCGAAGGCGAGACCGGCCACGCGCACGGTCACTTGGAGTATCTCGAAGCGGTCGGCGATCCGGCGACCGGCCTGCCGATCGGCGAGACCAAGAACAACCTCAAGGCCGCGATCGCCGGCGAGACGCACGAATACACCGACATGTATCCGGGCATGGCCAAGGCCGCGCGCGACGAAGGCTTCGGCGAAATCGCCGACTGGTTTGAAACGCTGGCCAAAGCCGAACGCTCGCACGCCAATCGGTTTACCAAGGCGCTCGGCGAAATCGCCTGACCAGTCCTATCCCTTTCCCTGGCGGGAGAGGGCCGGGGTGAGGGTGGCTTATTGGACCGCCATGGATGGCGGGCTTGGAGAAGGGACAGCAGTCCGCCGCTGCGTTGATGGTGAATGACCTCATGGCCGATGACCGCACCACCCCGCGCGAAGGCAGCCTCGACGCTCCGACGCGCCACGCGCTGGATTGGAAAAATCCACTTTTTTACGATCAGGCGTCGCTCGACGCGGAACTCGAGCGCGTGTTCCACATCTGTCACGGCTGCCGCCGCTGCGTCAGCCTGTGCCAGGCGTTTCCGACGCTTTTCGACCTCGTCGACGAGTCGAAGACGATGGAGGTCGATGGCGTCGCCAAATCGGATTATGCAAAGGTCGTCGAGCAGTGCTACCTGTGCGACCTGTGCTATCAGACCAAGTGCCCCTACGTCCCGCCGCACGAATGGAACGTCGACTTTCCGCACTTGATGCTGCGTGCAAAGGCTGCGGCTCACCAGCGCGGTGAGACGACAATCGGCGCGAAGATCCTGTCGTCGACGACCACGGTCGGCAAGCTGGCGACGATTCCGGTCGTCGTGAACGCCGTCAACGCCCTGAATCGCAGTCCCAGCGCGCGCAAGCTGCTGGAGAAAACGTTCGGCGTGCATCGCGACGCCCGCGTGCCGCCGTACACGCGTCCGACCGCGCGCGCGCGCCTGAAGCACCTTGATCACAGCAGTGGCGCGCAGGCGGCGGGGCGCACGCGCGGCAAGGTCGCACTGTTCGCCACCTGCTACTGCAACTACTCGACGCCGCAGCCGGTCGAGGACCTCGCTGCCGTGCTGCGCCACAATGGTGTCGATGTGACCTTGGTCGAGCGCGAAGTCTGCTGCGGCATGCCGAAGCTCGAACTCGGCGACCTGCAGGTAGTGGCGAAGTACAAGGAACAGAACATTCCGGTACTCGCCGCAGCGATTCGCGACGGTTGGGACATCAGTGCAGCGATTCCATCGTGTGTGCTGATGTTCAAGCAGGAACTGCCCCTGATGTTTCCCGACGATGCGGACGTGCAGCTGGTCAGGCAACACATCTTCGACCCGTTCGAGTACCTGTGGCTGCGCCATCAGGGCGGATTGCTGAAGACGCAGTTCAAGGAAGGTCTCGGCAAGGTCGCCTACCACGCGCCCTGCCACCAGCGCGTGCAGAACATCGGCCCGAAGACGCGCGACGTGCTGGCGCTCATTCCCGGCACCGAGATCCAGATGATCGAGCGCTGCTCGGGGCACGACGGTACGTACGGCGTCAAGGAAAAGACGTACGCACTTTCACGCAAGATCGCCAAGCCGGTCGAAACGCGCGTGCAACAGATTGCGCCCGCACATTTCGCCTCGGACTGTCCGATGGCCGGCAGCCACATCGCGCACGGTCTGGGCGACAAGCCAGGCGCGGAAAGCCCGATCAGCCTCCTGCGGAGGGCATACGGAATTTGAAGAAGCGCATGCGGGGCAAGAGCTTTGACGCGGATTTACGCGGATGATTGGAGTGATGATCCAATCAACCAACCATAGTAATGGAGCTGGGATGAGTACTCGCCGCCGCGGTCGCCAAGAAACTCTTCAGAGAAAATAGGTTTTTAATCCGCGTTGATCCGCGTAAATCCGCGTCAAGAAGCTCTCTTGAGAAAAATGAAAAAACTGACACGCGACGATCTGTTCACCCTCGAGGCCTACGCGCGCGAGCGACCTGCGTTCCGCGCGCGCGTGCTCGAGCACAAGCGGCCGCGCAATGTTGCGGTGGGCCCCAGCGTCACGCTGATGTTCGAGGATCGCCTGACGATCCAGTATCAGATCCAGGAGATGCTGCGCGTCGAACGTGTGTTCGAAGCGGGTGGCATCCAGGACGAACTCGATGCCTACAATCCGCTGATCCCGGACGGCAGCAACCTGAAAGCGACCATGCTGATCGAGTTTCCCGACGTCGACGAGCGCGTACGCAAGCTGCAGCAGCTGCACGGCATCGAGCATCGCATCGCTTTGCGTGTCGGAGATGCTGCTCCGGTCAACGCAATCGCCGATGAAGACATGGAGCGCAGCAATGCGGAGAAGACTTCGGCCGTGCACTTCCTGCGCTTCGAGCTCGATGCAAGCCAGGTTGCGCAATTCAAGCGCGGCGGCCGGATCGAATTCGTCATCGATCATTCCGCGTACCCTGCGGTGGTGATCATCGACGAAGCAACGCGCGCTGCGCTGGCCGCCGACCTCGATTGAATTCTCCCCCGCGCTGGCTTTGGTTGCTGGCGATCCTCGCCGCACTGGCCTGGTGGCAGCACGGCTCGCGCCCGCTGGCGCACGCACCCGGCGTGCTCGTTGCCGATGCCCCGTTGCAGCAGCCGCTCGACGCGCCGGTGGCACCACTACACAAGGCCGATGCGTCGATCAAGCCGCTCGCCAGGTTCGCGATCTCCGCACGCGTCCTGGCGCGCGCGGACTACCGCTGGGACCCCGGTTCAAGCCTGTCGCCCGTCGATCTCGCGCTGGGCTGGGGCCGTATGTCGGACACGGCCGTGCTCGACAAGATCGAGATCTCCCAATCCTCGCGCTTCTATTTCTGGCGCCTGCGCGAGTATCCGATTCCGGAACGCGAGATCATCGAGTCGAGCGCGAACATGCATTTGATTCCGGCTGACAGCTCGATCGAACGCACGATCCGCCGCACGCGCGTCGGCGACATCGTTTCGTTCGACGGTTATCTGGTCGAAGCGGACATGGCCAGCGGTGGCAAGTGGATCAGCTCGCTGTCCCGCAGCGACACCGGCGCTGGCGCCTGCGAGCTGGTCTGGATCGAAAACTTCAACATTGCGCCGCGCTGAGGCGTCCACGGGCCGCGGGCGGCGCAGTCTGCACGACGCTCTCAATGATGGCATGGTGGAACCTGTGTCCCGGCTACGGCGCGGCTGCGCGTCGCGTCGGCGCCCACCTGCCGGCGCGACATCGCGCACGACGGCATCGTAGTTGGAAAACGGCGGCCGGCGTAAAGTAGCGCCGGCGATGACCGTGACAGCAAGGATTGGGCGTCGTTGTGGAGCAAATATGACGGAAGCGATCGAAGCGGCACCGGTTCTCAGCGTTGGCGAAAGCCTCAGGGCGTATTGCCTGTACGAGCTCGACATTTCCGGACGCATGCTCGGGCGCAGCGGCAGCGAGCTGCATGCCGGAATCCACGAGGCACGCAAGGCGATACGCCATGTACGTGCAACTCTGCGCCTCGGCGGCAAGGAACTTGGCGCCGATGTTGGCGCAACACTCGAGGAACTTGGCAAGACCTGCGAGAGCCTGTCGGAAATACGCGATGCCAACGTCGTGGTCGAGACTCTCGAAATGCTGGCCGCTAAGGCCGCAGATGGAAAGCAGCGCGCACTGTTGCGTCGTGTCTGCAAAGCCTTCACCGCGCGCCGCGCGTCAAAGCTGGCCGCTCTCCTCGCCGACGATCCCGCGATGGTCCGGCGCCGGGCGCAACTGCGCCAGCTGCGCGACTCCATCGCCGCGCTCGCCTGGGCCGACCTGTCGGCGCTGCGGGTGCAGGCCGCGCTGGCCCGCACGGCGCGCCGCGCCAGGCGTCTGGGCAGGCGCGCCCACGATTCGCACAACGGCGCGTTGCGCCACCGCTGGCGCCGGCGCCTGCGACGGCTGCGGCATCAACTCAAGGTCGCCGAAAGCGAACTGGGCTGGCTGCTGAGCACACGTGCGTCATGGTCGTGGCCGGACCCGACCGCAGGCGATGAAAGCGTGGTGCTCGTCGCGGTGCGGCCGAAAACGCTGCGTGTCATTACCGATCGGCTTGGTGACGAGCACGACCTGCGCATCCTCGAGCTCGCGCTGCGCGACGCCGACGAGATCGGCGCGACCGACCTTGCCGCCATACGCAAGACTGTGCGCAAGGCGATCGCCGTGGCGTTGAAGTAATCCACGCTTGCGCGTGGATGACGTCAGGAGGATCGCGCCGGCGACCTGGTCCTAGCCGATAGCCTTGGCGCGCTGCGATGCCGTAGCTGCCGCGGCCAGGTCGAGCGCAACCTCAAAGTCCGCGACGAGGTCTTCGGTCGCTTCGATGCCGACCGACACGCGCACGAGACCATCGCCGATGCCGGCGCGGCGGCGCGCCGCGGCGTCCATGCTGGCGTGGGTCATCGTTGCCGGATGGCAAACGAGACTTTCGACGCCGCCGAGCGATTCGGCCAGCGTAAAGCAGGTCAGGCCGTCGACGAAGGCTTCTACGGCCCGCTCGCCGCCGGCGAGGTCGAAGCTCAGCATCGCGCCGAAGCCGCGCTGCTGGCGCGCCGCGAGAGCATGGCCCGGATGCGTCGGCAACGCCGGAAAGTAGACTTTTTCGACCGCCGGATGGGACACCAGCAAGTCGGCCAGCGCCGTGGCGTTTTCCTGATGCGCGCGCAGCCGCGGCTGCAGCGTGCGCAGACCGCGCAGCGTCAGGTAGCTGTAGAACGGCGCGCCGCCGACGCCGAGGCAGTTGCACCACCAGGCGATCTGCTCGCCGAGCGCGGCGTCCTTCCACACGACCGCGCCGCCGACGACATCGGAGTGGCCGTTGAGATATTTCGTCGTCGAATGCACGACGAGATCGGCGCCGAGCGCGATCGGCTGCTGCAACGCCGGCGACAGGAACGTGTTGTCGACGACGACGGTCGCATCGACCGCGTGCGCGAGGCGCGCGACTGCCGCGATGTCGGTGATGCGCAACAGCGGATTGCTCGGCGTCTCGATCCAGACGACTTTCGGCTTGCGCGCGAGCGCCGCGGTGATCGCCGCCTGGTCGGTGAAGTCGATGAAATCGACGCGATACAGGCCGCGCTCGGCCTGGGCCTTGAACAGCCGGTAACAGCCGCCGTAACAGTCGTGCGGCGCGATCAGCAGATCGTCGGACTTGAGCTGTGCCGTCAGCAGCGTGATCGCCGCCATGCCGGATGCGGTAACGACGCCGCCCGCACCGCCTTCGAGGTCGGCCAGTGCGCCGGCCAGCACGTCGCGCGTGGGGTTGCCCGAGCGCGTGTAGTCGTAGCGGCGTTTCTGCGCAAATCCCGCAAAACTGTAGTTGCTCGACAGATACAGTGGCGGCATGACCGCACCTTGTGCCGGGTCGGTGTCGACGCCCGCGCGAGCGGCGATCGTGGCGGTCTTGCGTGATGTCATGGCGTGGCTTCCAGTGCGCTTGAAAGTACCCGCGACACGGCCGCGGCTTCCTTGAGGAACGCATCGTGGCCGTGGGCCGAGGAGATTTCAACGAGTTCGCACGGGCCACCGGCGCGCGCGACATACTCATGCAGCAGCGACAACGGCACGGTCAGGTCTTCGCGCACAGCGAACACCGTGGTCGGCACGCGGATCGTCGCCGGATCGATGTAATGGCCGTCGAGCGAATGGCTGAGGCAACGGTAGGCGGCGCTGTCGAAGCGCGTACTGAACTTCTCGCCGTGATGCTGCAGCCAGCCGACGACGCCGCCGCGCGCATCGTTCTCGACGAAGCGCTGTTCGATGCCTTCGGTCGACCGATAGCACAGCACGGCCAGTTCGCGCGCCAGGGCGAGCGCCTGTTTGCCCTCGCCGAGTTCGAGTATCGAGCGCTGGATATGGCGCAGCGCGAGGCCGAACTGCGCCGCACGATGCGCGGCACTGAGCAGCACGAGGCGGCGCAGGCGGTCGCCGAGCAACGCGGCAAGCTGCTGCGCGACGTTGCCGCCGTAGGACGCACCGGCCAGCAGATGCACGCGGCGGACGCCGAGGCGGTTCAGCAGTGCCAGCAGCGCGCGCGCCTGGTCGGCGGTCGACACGACCGGAAAATCCGCTTCGCCGCGCGCCGGAGTCGAGGCATCGCAGCCGCCGAGCCAGTCGACGCTGAGCACGCGATAGCGCCGGGTGTCCAGCGTCCTGCCGAGGCCGCACTGCTCCTCCCACCAACCCTTGCCGTCGCTGGAACAGGCACGGCTGTGGGCCGAAATTCCGCCAAGCGCAATGACTAGCGGCGCTTCCGCCGGCCCGACACATTGCCATGCGAGACGCGCGTCGTACAAAACCCGGCCGCAGTCGAGGCGGAACGGCTGCGGCAGTTCGAGCGCGCCGCGCTGATACTCGACGGCCTCGGGCGGGCCCGGCGTATCGGTTTCGAAGATGGGCTTGCGTTGCGGTTCCGCGCTCATGGGTGTCTCGCCGTTCATGTGCATTCCAAACGAGACGAACGATCCAGCACGATCGCCTCATCTTTCGGTCAACCGCGACCACGGTTCGCGGCATCCCGCAGGAATTGGCACCTTCCGCTTGCGCGGTGGTTGCCCCGGTGTCGTCGAGCCTGTCTCTCGGCCGGTCTGGATGAGTACGGCGGAATCGTAAGCGTTTGGATGACTGGATGTCAAGACGTTTAGATGTCTATCTATCAAAGGTGAGGAGTTAGGAGTTAGGAGTTAGGAGTTAGGAGTT
>Ga0157375_10000711_pt1 | contig 29356 bp, 24 predicted proteins | sample M35metaG_FD_115311 | JGI IMG/M metagenome (GOLD analysis project Ga0157375, IMG submission 115311) | Miscanthus rhizosphere microbial communities from Kellogg Biological Station, Michigan, USA - M3-5 metaG | ecosystem: Host-associated > Plants > Roots > Rhizosphere > Soil | place: USA: Michigan... | reverse complement strand
CTGGAATTTTTCCGGGAGCTCGAGGTCCGGCTCCGCATATGCCATTTTTGACACACACGAAACCGCGCCTAAAGCAAATATAAGTGTTAGAAGAAAATTCTTAATTATTTTCATAGTTTTTAATACCTTTTAATTGAATACAAAACTTTGAGAGGTTTTTGTTTTATGCAAAGAAGTCTTTAGTAGGAGAAAATTCTTTGCTTTTTATAATATTAGTTTGAATAGTTGCTTCTCTATTTTTGTTAATGTAAACCATTAAGAATATTTAAGGAGTTAAGTTTAATTAAGAAAATCAAATAGATTTTTAATAAGTATAAGACTAAAAGCGAAGCTCATCTTAATACTCTTAACTTCTTAATAAAAATCTTAATGGTTTAAAATTTTAATTCAAATCTCTCAAAGTTTGTAATTCATTTTTTTATTAATGAGCAGTTGCTAAAAGTTCGTCTTGCTGTTTTTGTTTAAGCTGTCTTTTCTTTTTTCTGCTTGGCATTTTTTCATGTAGATATTGGAAGATCACATACATTACCGGAATGATGAAAATCCCTAATACAACTCCTGTAAACATCCCTCCAACTGTACTGATGCCGATAGAGTGGTTACCTTTTGCTGCCGCACCTTGCGACCAAACCAACGGAAGCATACCGATGATGAAGGCAAATGATGTCATCAAAATTGGTCTTAAACGTAATCTTGAAGCCTGAAGTGCAGATTCAATTAATGTTTTTCCTGCTTTTCTTCTTTGTACGGCAAATTCTACAATCAAGATGGCGTTCTTCGCTAATAATCCGACGAGCATGATTAATCCAACCTGAACGTAAATATTATTATCAATTCCAGCCAGTCCTGTGAAAGCAAATACCCCGAAAACTCCTGTAGGAATCGTTAAAATAACGGCAAACGGAAGAATATAGCTTTCATACTGAGCTGCCAGTAAGAAATACACGAATAAGATACTCAACATGAAAACAAAAGCTGTTTGTCCGCTTGTTTTGATCTCTTCACGGGTAATACCTGTCCATTCATAACCGTAACCTCTCGGAAGTGATTTTTGAGCAACTTCTTCTACCGCTTTAATTGCATCTCCTGTACTGTAACCAGGTTTGGGAGTTCCGTTAATTGTCACGGCGTTGAATAAGTTGTTTCTTGTTACTGTTTCAGGTCCGAAAGTTCTTTTTAAAGTCACTAAAGTCTTTACAGGAACCATTTCGCCTGATTTATTTTTAACATAAATCCCTTCCAGAGAATTGGCATCCGTACGATAAGGAACATCCGCCTGAGCCATTACTCTGTAGTATTTTCCGAATCTGTTGAAATCTGAAACGAAGCTACTTCCGTAATAAATCTGCATGGTCTGCATTAATTCTGTCACAGAAACTCCCAGCTGATTCGCTTTATCTGAATCTACATCGATCGTATATTGCGGGTTTCCTGCTGCATAAGTTGTAAAGGCAAATGCAATTTCAGGACGTTTCATCAATTCTCCGATAAATGCCTGAGTTGTTGTTCCCAATTGCTCAAACGAACCGCTGGTTTTATCCTGAAGCATAAATTCAAAACCGGAAACGTTACCAAAACCTTGTACCGTAGGGAAGTTGAAGAAGAATGCGCTGGCATCTTTCACTTGTGCTACTTTTCCTGTTAAGGTAGCTGCAATTTGATCTGGATCTTTCATTTCGCCACGTTTGTCATAATCTTTAAGTTTAATAAAACCTGCAGAATATGGAGACGCGTTGGCATTACTGATGAAATTCAGACCATCGGCTACCCAAAGGTGGTTGGTTGCTTTTTCACCGTTTACAATCTTATCGATTTGTTCTGTCGCTCTGTGAGTTCTGTCTAATGAACTTCCCGGAGGTGTATTTACCGCATATAAAACAAAACCTTGATCCTCTGTAGGAATAAATCCTGACGGAGCTTTTTTAATTAAGAAAACACTTGCCCCGGTGATTAAAGCTAAACCTCCGATAGCTACCCATTTGTTTTTAATTAAAAATTTAAGACTGTAAATATATTTTTTAGTCATATTGTTAAAGGCAACGTTGAACGCGTTGAAAAACTTCGCTCCAAAACCTTTTTTATGACCGTGATCTCCATGTCCCTGAGGATCATTTAATAATAATGCACAAAGAGCAGGACTTAATGTTAAAGCGTTTACTGCTGAAATCATGATCGCAATAACCAATGTAAAGGCAAACTGTCTGTAGAAAACTCCCGCAGGACCCTGCATGAAACCAACCGGAATAAACACGGCACACATCACCAATGTAATGGAAATGATCGCTCCTGAAATTTCACTCATTGAGCTCGTTGTAGCTTGTTCTACAGGCATTCCCGTATGTTCCATCTTGGAATGGACGGCTTCGACGACGACAATCGCGTCATCCACCACAATACCAATCGCAAGAACCAATGCAAACAAAGTTAACATATTGATACTGAAACCAAATAACTGAAGGAAGAAAAATGTACCGATAATCGCCACCGGAACCGCAATCGCAGGAATTAAGGTAGATCTGAAATCCTGAAGGAAAATAAATACTACAATAAACACCAAAACAAATGCAATCACTAAAGTTTCTACCACCTGATGAATTGATGCATCCAGGAAGTCTTTAGAGTTATACATGATGATCGGCTTTACTCCTTTTGGAAGCGTTGTCGAAAACTGATCAACCTGTTTTTCAATTTCTGTTAAGATCTCGTTCGCATTGGAACCTGCAGTTTGAAGGATCGCAAAACCTGCTACAGGCTTACCATCCACTCTATTAGCTGCTGTATATGTATATGAACCGAATTCTACTCTTGCTACATCTTTTAATCTTAAAAATGAACCGTCATTATTGGCTTTAATAGCAATATTTTCGTAGTCTTCGTTTTTATTTAATTTACCTTTATATTTAAGGATGTATTCGTAAGTTTCCTTACTTCCCTGCCCAAGACGTCCCGGAGCAGCTTCAAGGTTGTGATCTTTAATAGCTGTCATTACTTCCTGTGGAGAAAGATTGTTGGCTGCTAATCTGTCTGGCTTTAACCAGATTCTCATTGAATAATCTCTCGTCCCGAAAACCTGAGCCTGAGCAACTCCCGGAATACGCTGTATCTGCGGAATGATGTTGATCTTAAGGTAATTTTGAAGGAAAAGCTCATCGTATTGTTTAGGGTCATCACTTGAAAGTCCCATAAACATAATCATACTGTTCTGAACTTTCTGGGTCGAGATTCCCGCCTGTACAACTTCCTGCGGAAGCTGGCTCATCGCTTTTGATACACGGTTTTGAACGTTTACGGCTGCATTATCTGCATCTGAACCTTGTTTAAAGAATACGCTCAAAGTCATGGTACCGTCATTACTTGAGTTTGATGTCATGTAAGTCATATTCTCAACACCGTTCACCGCCTCTTCAATAGGAACGGCAACCGAACGGGCTACAACTTCCGCATTTGCACCCGGATAAAATGCCGTCACCTGTACGCTTGGTGGCGCAATATCCGGAAACAGGGTAATCGGAAGATTGAAAACCGAAAGTGCTCCCAAGAGTAAGAGTATGATGGAGATGACCGTTGAAAGTACCGGTCTTTCTATAAATTGTTTTAACATAAGAAGTTTATTTTTTTAAGTCTTCTGTATTTTGAAAAGGATTTTTTACAAAGGTTTTGCTCTAAGCAAACTATCAGAAGAAATAGCTTTTGGCTGAATGGTAACACCGTCTTTCAATGTTCCGATTCCTGTAAATACGATTTTATCTCCCACAGCAAGACCTTCTGAAATGAAGTAATAGCTGTCTGTTTTTCCTGAGATCGTTACAGGTTTTCCGGTTACTTTTTTATCCTTTCCGACTACATAAACGTAGGTTTTGTCCTGTATTTCAAAGGTTGATTCCTGAGGAATGACAAGCGTATTGGTGAATAACTGAGGCATACGGACTCTACCCGTATTTCCTGTTCTCAGTGTTCCGTTTGCATTCGGGAACACGGCGCGAACGCTGATTGCTCCTGTGCTTTTGTCAAACTGTCCGTCAACAATGCTCATTTTTCCTTTTTGAGGATAAGTGCTGTTGTCCGCGATGACCAAATCTACCATCGGCATATTTTTCAGTTTCTCGTTTAAAGTTGCTCCGGGATATTTATTCTGAAAAGCAATAAAGTCCAGTTCGCTTAAAGAGAAATACGCATAAATTTCACTGATGTCAGACAATAAAGTCAATGGACTAGGATCTGTTCTTGAAATTAAGCTTCCCTTTTTGTAAGGAATTCTTCCGATATAACCGCTTACCGGTGCTGTGATCGTCGTAAATCCTACGTTAATCTTTGCGCCTCCTACTGAAGCTTTAGCCTGTGATGCTGCTGCAACGGCTGCTGCGTAATTGGCTTTTGCAGTTCTCAGCTGTACGTCAGAAACTACTTTAGCAGCTACCAAAGGCTGAAGTCTGTCAACTTCCACTTTAGCTTTTTGAATATTTGCATTGGCAACTTGTAAATTAGCCTGTGCCATATTCATTTGCTCTCCGTAAGCTCTTGAGTCAATTTTAAATAAAGGTTGTCCGGCTCTTACGTAAGCGCCTTCTTCTACATAAATTTTATCTAAATATCCATCAACCTGAGATCTGATTTCTACATTGTTTTTTCCTTCTAAAGCAGTAGGGAATTCCTGATAAACAGTAGCAGGAGAGGTGATAACGGTATAAACGGGTAACTCTGGTGCAGGTGGCGCTTGATTCGAATTTTCAGCGGCTTTACTGCAACTTTGTAAAAGGATAATACTAGCAATAAGTACGATGATCCTCGTTTTTCCAGGTATTTTCATTTTAAGTTTAAATTTTTTAATGAAGTGTTGAATTAAATATGATTGTTTTAATATAAATTCCGTTATTTTTCCTAACGGTGTTAATGATTAGTTCAAAAAAAATTACAGAATTCTTAATGATCGGTTAGATTGTCATTTCCATAATCGTTATTGTTTTAATGTTTAAATAATAAATGAAGTGTGTGGTGTTATTTTTCCTAACAGTGTTAATGGTAAGGGAAAAAAAACACAAAAATTAGTGTGAAGAAATCAGTTTTCATTTTAAAGGTTTTTTTTTTTTTTAATTTTAAAAAATTGAATAATGTTAATTATTCCATGTTACTTTTCCTAACGGTGTTAATTTTTAGTTCAAAAAAAATTTACAAAGACTTAACGAAAGCTAAAACTGTTTCGTCCAAAGTAGTCTTGTTCATCGTAGAAGGAATATCGTCGTTACGCATCATCATAATGGAGATTAATCCATGCACCGCCGAAAACAGGGCGTGAGACATATGACAGGCATTATCCGGATTTGATCCGTTTTTCTTAATAATTTCGTATGTACAATCGTACAGCATATCCTGAAATGAGGAAAATTCTTCTTTCATCATTCCCTTTCCGCTGCATTGCATTCCAAGACCAAACATTAGCTGATAATATTCTTTATTTTTAAAAGCAAACTTCCAGTAAGCATCAACAATAGCAGTCAACTGCTCTTCCGGAGTTTCAGATTTTCTCTGAGCTTTTAATAATTCTATATGTAAGCAATGGAAACCATTCAACGAAATTTCATACAAAATAGCTTCTTTATTTTCAAAATAGTCGTAAACAACAGGTGCACTATATTCAATAGCATCCGCTATTTTACGAATAGAAAGCGAAGCCCAACCTTCCGTTTTAGCCAAGGAGAAAGCGGCGTCCAAAATATTGGCGCGTATCGATTCTTTTTCTCTTTGGCGACGTTCATGTAAGCCCATTATTTTTATTTACTAACAGTGTTAGCAAAACTACAAACTTTTAAGTATAACTTCCAAACAAATTGTACACTTTAACTGTTAAGTTAAGATTTAGACGACTTTTATAAATAGTTGGAATGCTGTAATAATGGGAGGTGTGGGTTAATTTAATTGAAATTATTGTAAATATTGATGTGTTCAATAGTCTATTTCAATCAAATGTCAATTATTTATTTAAAATGTATAACTTCCCGCTTCCACATCAAGCTTGCTTACTATATACCAAAAGAAATTTTTATCTTTGTGGACAAATAAATAAAGATATGAATACTCCCTCAAATATGTTAGCATTGGGTACAAAAGCACCGTTTTTTGAGCTTCCCAACCCATCTAAAAGTAACGAAATTCAGTCGCTGGATGACCTGAAAGGAGAAAAAGGCACATTGGTGATCTTCATGTGCAACCATTGTCCGTTCGTTCTTCATGTAATTGATAAGTTACACGAATTATATGAAGATTATAATGAAAGAGGGATAGAGTTTATCGCTATAAACTCAAATAATGTAGAAAAATATCCTGCTGATTCGCCGGAAAAGATGATTGAATTCCAAATTGAAAGAAATTTTGACTTTCCTTATTTATATGATGAAAGCCAGGCAATCGCAAAAGCTTACGAAGCAGCTTGTACACCGGATTTCTTCTTTTTTGATGAAAAATTAGATCTTATCTACAGAGGGCAGATGGATGATTCAAGACCGGGAAATCATAAGGATGTTACGGGTGAAGATTTAATTATTGCTTTTGAAAATCTTTTATTGGGTGAGCCTCAGGAAGACATTCAAAGACCGAGCATGGGTTGTAATATTAAATGGAAATAATTTTCTATTTTGTTTAAAATATATTAAAGCTGTTCTTTTTGAATGGCTTTTTTTGTTTTTTTCTCGCGGATTTTTAGATGACGCAGATTTTTATGCGCAATCATTTGCGTAATCAGCGGGAGATAAAAACTACAATCTTTTTTAGAATGTAGCTTTAATCTTCGTTTCAACCTTCAAATCCACATTCACCTTGTTATGAAAATAATTCTTAATAAACTCAGAAGGTGTTTTCTCCGTATATTTTTTAAACATCCTATTAAAATAAGTCACATTATTAAAACCGCAGCTATAACTGCATTCTGATATACTTTTATCCTGCGCCATCAACAGACATGCCTTATTAATACGATACCGATTCACAAATTCTGTAAACGTAATCTGTGTTGCTTTTTTGAAAAAGTTACAGAAAGCGGGGAGCGTAAGATTTGCCAGCTTTGCTACATCTTCAATATTAATTTCTTTGTCGTAATTATGCTCAACATAAGTGAAAATGTTTTCAAGGCGGGTTTTATTTTTTGAAATGATCGTGTAAGGCATGATTTCATTATTTAAAAGCTCGAAATCTTTGCATTTTGAAAGCTCAAAAAGAATTTCAAGTAACAATAAATATCTTTTGTAACCTTCCGATTCCAGCATTAATTTCAATCTAGGAAGCATTGCTTTTTTAATTTTAGGATGAAATTGAATGCCATATTTTGACAGCTCGAGCAGGTTTTTAATTGACCTCGCTTCAACTTCCTGTTGAGGAAACTGTAAAATATCTTCTTTGAACTGCAGCACAATTTCCTCGTGTGGGTCAATAGAATTTAATCCAAATCCGGAGTGCGGAATGTTGGATCCGATTAACACCAGATCGCCGTTCGTATAATTGCTTTTATGATAGCCAACGTGGCGCGTTCCACTCCCGGAAAGGACACATACGAGCTCAATTTCAGGGTGATAATGGTATTGCCATTTGAATTCTGAAATGGGCGAATTATTGTGAATCGTGCGAAAAGAACTCTTTTCATCGGGGATTACTCTTTCAAAGGTGACTTTCATTCAGTTAATCTTATTTTATCCCCTAAAATAATAATTATATTAATATAGTTCAAATATTTATTTACTGTGTTAAATTAATGTTAAGTGAAATGCTTCTATCTTAGCCACCAAGAAATTATTTAATGAAAAATTTCAACATAAAGGCAGTCTTATTTTTAAACTATTTCGTTTTTGCAATTCTTTTGAATTCTGTAGGAACGGTGATATTACAGATGCAGCAGAACTTCGGAATTTCGAAATCTTCTGCAAGCGTTTTGGAAGGTTTTAAAGATCTTCCAATTGCGATCTGTTCCTTTATTTTAGCATCATTTTTACCAAAAATAGGCATCAAAAAATCAATGTTGATTGCTTTATTTCTGGTAAGCTGTATGTGTTTTGTAATGCCGTTTGCCAATGAATTTTGGTTTTTCAAACTGTTATTTACAATTGTTGGGGTTTCCTTTGCTTTAATTAAAATTTCAGTCTTCACATCCATCGGATTGGTGACGAATACGGATAAAGAGCATTCAAGTTTTATGGGTTATCTGGAAGGGTTTTTCATGATCGGCGTATTAATGGGAAATGTTTTATTCAGCTTATTTATTGACGACCACAATCCCAGATCTACCCATTGGCTGAATGTGTATTGGGTGTTGGGAATCCTTTCAGCATTATCATTTTTGTTCTTATTCTTTTCAAAATTAGATGAGCATGAAGCTAAAAGCGAGAAAACAGATTTGCTTGGAGATTTGAGAAACAGTGCAAGTTTATTTAGTTATAAAAAAGTGTTATTCTTTTTATTATGCGCTTTCCTTTTTGTTTTGGTCGAACAAAGTTTCCAGACCTGGACACCAACTTTTTATAAAGAAATTTTAAAAGTTCCGACCTCGATGAGTATTCAGGCGGGTGCAGTTTTGGCGGGAGCTTTTGCATTGGGAAGATTTTTATCAGGATTTTTCTCGAAAAAATTCAGCTGGATTTATGTGGTTTCCTTTTGCGTGGTTGGCTTCGCTATCAGTATTCTGCTGGTTTTGCCTTTAACTCATGACATTCATATTAATACAAATACAAATTGGTTCAACGCTCCGCTCGTGGTGTATTTATTTCCATTAATGGGCGGTTTGCTTGCTCCTATTTATCCGAGTATCAACTCTGTAATTTTGGCTTCAATCCCGAAATATCTGCATAGTGCAATGTCCGGTTTAATTGTGGTTTTCTCAGCAATCGGAGGAACGATCGGATCAATTATTACAGGTTTTGTATTTCAGGAATTTAGTGGTCAACAGGCATTTTACCTTTCATTAATTCCACTTTCGTTGTTGATCGTTTCAGCAATTATCATGAATAAATTAAAAATAAATCCTAAAAAATAAAGATGAACAAACAGCTATATATTAACGAAATTCAGGTTCTTTTTGAGGATGTTCAAAGGTCTCAGATTTTTGAAGACCAAAAAACGATGACGGATGCCGTTCCTTTGTTTCCTATTGCTGAAATTAATGCAAAATATGAAGATGAAAAAAATGCAGAAGATTTTGATTTAAAAGCTTTTGTATTGTCAAATTTTGACTTTTTAGGAGCGAAAATTTCGATTCAGAGAGAAAATCATTTACCTATAGATGAGCATATCGAAAGACTTTGGGATGAATTGACAAGAACAGCTTATGAAGAAAAAGGAACCTTGTTAAAGCTTCCAAAACCTTACATAGTTCCGGGGGGGCGTTTCAATGAATTTTTCTATTGGGACAGCTATTTTATCATGCTCGGTTTACAGGTTTCCGGAAGGGTGGAAATGATGGAAAATATAATTGAAAACTGCTCTTATTTAATTCAGACTGTCGGATTTGTACCGAATGCGAGCCGCACTCATTTTTTGAGCCGTTCTCAGCCTCCGTACTTCTCCCTGATGCTTGATCTGCTTTTTGAAACGACAAAAGATGAAAATATTTACATCAGATATCATGATACATTAGAAAAAGAATATGCTTTCTGGATGGATGGAGAAAAGGGATTGGAAAACGGTTCAAGCGTAAAAAGAGTTGCAAAAACAATGAACGGAGATGTTTTAAACCGTTATTACGATGCAGAAAACGAACCCCGCCCTGAAAGTTATTTAATTGATATTGAAGACAGCGAAAATGCAGGAGAAGAATTTTACAGAAACATAAGAAGCGGCTGCGAATCGGGTTGGGATTTTTCCAGCAGATGGTTTGCAGACGGAGAAAATATACGGACTATTGAAACTTTGAATTTAGCTGAGGTTGATCTGAACTGTCTTTTATGGCATTTGGAAAAAACATTGGCGAAATCTTCAAATCTTCAACATTTGTCTGAAAGAGAAAATTATTTCTTAGAAAGAGCAGCAAGGCGAAGACAGATGATCGATACATATTTCTGGGATGAAAATTCCGGAACTTATAAAGATTATCACACAAAAAAAAACACACAAACACCGTCTGAACATATTGCTGCTCTTTATCCTTTATTTCTTGGTCTGGCAAGTGATCAGCAGGCGAAATCTGTTGCTGAAAGTATAGAAGAAAAATTTCTTTATCAGGGAGGTTTGGTCACAACAACCAAAAAGACAGGTCAGCAGTGGGATCTTCCGAACGCTTGGGCGCCTTATCAATGGCTTGGTTTTCAATCAATGAAAAACTATAGTTTTGATGACTTAGCTGAAAAAATTAAAAATAACTGGTGTTCAAATGTTGAAAGAGTCTACAACAACACCGGAAAATTAATGGAAAAATACAATGCATTAGACACAGAAACCATTGCCGGTGGCGGTGAATATCCCAATCAGGATGGCTTCGGATGGACGAATGGTGTTTATCTTAAATTAAAACAAATTATAAAAAATCAATAGGGCTATGAAAAAAAAATCGATATTTTTATTTGCCGGAATTGCAACGCTTTATTTCAATAACACGTATGCTCAGGAAACGACTCCACAGGATTCCACGAGGTCGGCATCTATCGAACAGGTAGTAATTACGGGTAACTCAAACCCGAAAAAGAAAATAGAATCCAGTACAGCGATCTCTACTTTCAGTGCAAAAGAAATTCAGAAACAAAACCCGATCAGTGCGGCGGCTTTATTACAGAGAGTTCCCGGTTTTGCGGTTGAAACTTCCGGTGGTGAAGTAGGAAACAACCTTTTTGCAAGGGGTATTCCTTCTGCAGGAGCGTACGAATTTGTACAGGTTCAGGAAGACGGGCTTCCTGTTTTTGAAGACGGGGCTTTGCAGTTTGCAAATGCAGATAACTTTTTCCGTGTAGATAATTCGGTAAGCAGATTGGAAGCTTTGAGAGGTGGTTCAGGGTCTATTTATGCGAACAATTCTCCGGGTGGTTTGATCAACTTTATTACGAAAGAAGGAAGTAATGATTTCAGAGGTACAGCGAAATTGGAAACAAGTACTTATGGCTTAATGCGTACTGATGTGAATTTGGGCGGCGCTTTGGTTCAGGATAAATTATTCTTCAATGTCGGAGGTTTTTACAGAAGTGATGACGGAATCAGAAAAACAGGTTTCAAAGCCAACAATGGCGGACAAATCAGAATGAATCTGAAATACGTTTTCGATAAAGGCTATGCTAAAGTGTATTATAAAAAACTAGACGACAGAAACACATTCTACCTTCCGATTCCTTTAATACAAAATGGAAATGATTTAAAAGAATTTTCAGGTTTTGATGCCAATTATGGGACGTACAGCTACAGAGCAATCAGTCAGCTGAATATTCCACAAGCGGGGGGAGGATTTTTCAGCAGAAATCTAGAAGACGGAATTCATCCGAAAGTGGATGTGTTGGGAGCGGAATTTAAATATGATTTGGGAAATAATTTCTCTGTTTTAAACAAAACAAGATATACCAATATCAATATGAATTATACGGGAATTTTCCCGGCTGGAGGACCTCAATTGGCTGCTGATTTTGCTCAGGGTGCCGGAATTGCAGGAAACAGTTTCCAATATTCTTCCGTAAGCACAGGTGCAGTTGTAAATCCTGCTTATGTTCAAAAATTAGGATTCTGGGCAATCGACAAGCAGATGAATAATTTTGTGAATGACTTGCAATTCAACTATAAATTTGACAAAGGAAATGTAACGGCAGGTTTCTATAAATCTAACTGGAAATCGCATCAATACTGGAACTGGAGCAATGTTTTAACAACGGCGACAGATAGACCGCAATTATTAAATTTAGTTGATACTTCATTGACTCCGGCAAGTACAGGTTATTCTAAAACCTATAACGGGGTTACGGATATGTCTTTCTTAATCAGAGATTCTCAGATTCAGGGAAGTTTAAATGATCTTTACTTAAATTTAGATTATAATATTACAGATAATTTAAGTTTTAACGGAGGAATTCGCTACAGCCGTGATTTCTACAAAGGGTACGGAGTAAATACAACGACCTCAAACTTAAATAATTCAGGCTTAACAACAGACGGAACACATTCTTTCTTAACAACCACTGCCGATGACAACATGGCTGTGTTAGGAAATAAATATACATATTGGAATTATGATGTAAACAGAGTGTCTTTCACAACTGCACTGAATTATAAAATCAATAGAGAAAATGCGGTGTACGCTCGTTTTTCTAACGGTTTCAGATCTCCGAACGAAGAGGCGTATTATAATAATATGACGAATTTATCGGCGATAAAGCCTGTAACAACGAATCAGTTGGAAGTTGGTTATAAATATTATTCAAGAACTTTTGATATTGCTGTGATTCCGTTCTATTCTACATTGAAAAACCTATCGTTTACGGATGTTTTCTCTGACGGAACTTCAGAAAATAAATTCGCCAACACTACAAATTTCGGGGTAGAATTGGAAGGTTATGCAAGATTATTCAATAATTTATTGGAAATCACGTTCAACGGAACCATTCAGAATCCGAAGTATAAAGATTTTACAGGAAGAAACGGAGACGGATCAACATTTAATTATGATGATAATACCGTGAGAAGGATGCCTAAGTTTTACTTTAATATTTCACCTGCGGTCAACATTACAAAACAATGGAGAGCATATGCAAGTATGAATTATTACGGAAAACGTTTTCAGGATGAAAAAAATACACAGACATTGCCTTCATTCACGGAATTCGGTGCGGGAACTTCTTATCAGTTAGGAAAAATCAGATTTGCAGTTGACGGCACTAATATCTTTAATACCATCGGTATTACTGAAGGTGATCCAAGAGCAGGGTCTCCGACCGGAGACGGAATTATTATGGCAAGACCAATTATGGGTGCTGCTGTAAGAGCTTCTATTACTTTAGATTTCTAAAATTAGTTTTTTCATGTTAAATAGAAACCGTCAGATTTTTTCTGACGGTTTTTTTATATTTTTAACGTTTATTTTGTCATAGAAACCTGAATGAAAAACATTATGGAAATTTAATATAAAAACTCAAAAAACGCTCCCACGCTAAGACTCGCAAACACGAATCCCGAACCTCGATTACTTAAAAAACGGATTATACTCCTTCTCAAAACCAATTTTTGTCGGATTTCCATGACCGGAGAAAACCTGCGTTTCATCATCAAGAATGAAAAGTTTAGTTTTAATTCCGTTGATTAATTGTTCGTGATTTCCTTTGTAAAGATCAGTTCTTCCGATGCTTCCTTCAAACAGAACATCGCCGGAGATGATGAATTTCTGATTGTCATTATGATAAACCACGCTTCCCGGAGAATGTCCCGGAACATGATAGATTTTAAACTTTTCACCGTCAAATTCAAGTTCGTCGCCTTCATTTACATATTCAATTTCTACATTGACAGGATTGATTTGAAACCCGAATCTCATTCCGCTTGCCTGAAGCATATCCAGGACTTCTTTATCATCCTGATGCATTGTTACAGGAGCTTTATACGTATCAAAAGCCCATTGCAAACCCAAAACATGATCGATATGAGCATGAGTTAAAAGGATTTTTTCGACTTTTAATCCGTTTTCTGTAATAAAATTTTCGATGGCTTTGGTTTCCTGCTCGTTCATATTTCCCGGATCAATTATCCATGCGTTTTTATTTTCGTTATAAAGGATATATGTGTTTTCGCTCGCAAAATTGAATACGAAACCTTGAATTTGAAGCATATGCTGAATATTTTTTAATTAAGGCAAATTTAACTACAAAAGTTATTGTTTGAAACATTGAAGTTATTTTTTAGTTTAAATATTTAATAAAGATGCTTTGGCGTTTTCCTATCTTAAGCTATAAAATTTGTGATTAGAAAATAGATTTTATGATTATGAATCCCGATTTTTCGTTATCTTCGTCATAATGAAAACGTTGCAGATATTTTTACTTAGTCTATGTAGTTTTGCTTTTGGGCAGAAGATCCAGAGCATACAATTATTTAATCCTCAGACGAATGATGAGACGCCTGTCATTAATTTTAATCAGACGTTGGTTTTGAGTTTTGACGATCTCTCCAATTCCAGTGAAATCTACCGATATACGATCAAGCATTACAACAGAAACTGGGAAGACGATAATCTTTTCTTTACGGAATTTGCCAATGGAAGCCTGAATGGGTTGTTGGATAAATTTCAATATTCTTTCAACACGTTACAGGCTTATACACATTATAAATTAACGTTTCCAAACGAAAAAATGCAACCCAAAATCTCGGGGAATTTTGAGTTGATCGTTTATAAAGATTCTGCAGAAAAACCGCTTTTTAAAAGAAGGTTTTTCCTGGTAGAAGATAATGCGGTGGTTGCTTTAAATATTTCAAGAGTTGCAGACGCAAGAAATCCTAATGTCAATCAAAGAGTAGAAGTGCAGGCGGTTTCCAAAGGTGGTGATCTATCTTCCAACGTTAATTCGATGACGCTGAACGTGGTTCAGAATAACAATTGGAATGTGAGCGTTTTAAACCAAAAACCAAGCACGACATTAGGAAATAAATTACTTTTCCAGCAAATGAATCTTACTTTTCCGGGAAATAACGAATTTTATTATTTTGATGATAAAAATATGAACCTGGCAGCAGATATGGTTCGTGCAGTAGAATTAAAAGATGGTGTGAATCAAACATATCTGCATCCGGTTTGGGCATATCCTCTTAATTATCAATATCAGCCGGATGTTAACGGAGCCTGGTACTACAGAAGAAATGATATCGGTCTGGAAAGAGATGCGGAGAGAGAAGCAGATTATTCCTGGGTATATTTTTCGTTGGATTCTGAGCCTTTGAATAAAGAAATTTATGTTTTAGGAGGCTTTAATGATTTTAAACCCAGCGCGGAAAATCAAATGCAATATGACGACACCGCTAAAAAGTATGTCGCAAAAATATATCTTAAACAAGGTTTCTATAACTACGTTTTAGCAACAAAAGGAGGTGACGGAAGACTCGATTTTGGTGAAATCAACGGAAATTTCTGGCAGACAGAAAACCTTTATCAGGGATTCTTATATTACGCACCTTTCGGCAGAAACTACGATGGATTAATGGGATACGGAGAATTCAGAACGCCTGTGAAATAATTAAATGAAGAAATTTTTATTTGTGTCTTTTATCATCACTCTTTTTGTATCCTGCAAAAAACAATATGCTGTTGATGATTTTAGAAAAGATTTAAGACCATATTTAGAAAGACTTTCAAAAGAAAAATCTATTTCTTCTTCAGATACAATAGCGAAGAAATTTCTGGAAAAGAACGCTACAAAAGAAGAGCTCATAAAACTTATTGATGCTAAAAGTCCATTATTAAGAGTAGTTGCTTATAGAGCTATTGTAAACAGAAACGAACCTGAATATTTTGATATCTTAGTAAAACATCTTAATGATACAGCTAAAGTTACTTGGTGGTATTATGAAGATGCAGGAGGAGTTTTTACAGTTTCGGATTTAATGATTAGAAAAGCCTGGGATAAAAATGGGTTATCTCCAATTCAAAAAAAAGTTTTAATTGAAAATGTTCTTTTACGGCATCCATATCTTGATGTTTCAAATTGGATGATTCAGGATACTGCACCTGACGAAAAATACTATAGCTTGATCAAAAAAAGAGCAGAGGTTAAAACAAAAGATTTTTGTAATCAGTTAGCAGCTTGTTATGCATTAAGTAAATTCAAAAAAAAGCAAGATGTAGAACTTTTATACAATGTTTTTAAAGAAAATATAAATGGTAATTGTGATGAAAAAGTTTTCAGAAGTATTGAAAAGTTTTCAGATCCAAAATTCTTTGATTTGCTAAACATTTATTTTAATAAAAATATAAGAGGAAAATTTAACTCTAAAAATAATATTGATGATGAGATCTTATATTTTACTAGAGCTGTGGCTGCATATAAAAATAATGATGCTCTAGAAATATTAGACTATATTGAAAAAAATAATACATATATTAATAAACCTTTTTGGCCTCCTTCAAATAAACTATATGTGTATAAGGCTACAATGATTCATTACGATACAATTTATGATAATATATTGAGTAATATTAAAAAGGAGATGGATCCGTGTGATTTGAAAATGACATCTTCTTATTTAAGAGATGAAATTCGTAACGAAGATAGCGACTGGTAAATTTCAAATGAATAAAAATAAACCTTATAGACTAGAGATCTATAAGGTTTTAATATAAAATAGTCCTGAAAATGTGCTTAATATCTTTATTTAATCATTTAATTAAGCTCTTTGAAAATCGCGGTAATGAATAAAATTTCGTCATTTTCAAAAATATAATGAATATGAACGGGGAAGTTTTTCATTTTATCAATTGTTATTTCTTTTGATTTTTCTATTGTTTCCGAATCTTGTACAATCTGGCCGATCGATTCTTTTAAATCTTCCAGAAAATCAATTCCTCTGTTTTCTTTTTCCGCGTTGAACACCCTCATAAGAAGCCTTATGTCGTTTTTTGCGATCGAAGACAAAAATACTTTCATCATGCAAAACTCTTTTCCAGCTCAGAAACATTTTCGTAAAAATCAAGTTTTGTATTCGGATTTTCTCTGTGAAACTCAATTCTGTACAAAACTTCATCAATCTGAAACTGAGGAACGGAATATCTATTTTGTATTTCTAAATTCTCGACCATCCTTGCCAAAGCTTCAAGCAAGTCGGGAGAAAAACTTTCAATCTTATGTTGTAGAATTTCGGCAGTTGTATTCATCATTTTAATTTTTATGGTTAATGATGTTCTTTTGATAGGGTAAAGGTAGGAAAAATATTTTTATTTTATAATTTTATTTGAAAAATATAGGGGTATTGGTTAAAATTTTTTGTTTTATTTTTAATAATTGGGTGGAATTATAGGGGTGTTTTGGATAATTTTATTTTCTTTGGAGCTTTTTCCAGTTTTCCGCTATATCTTTTTGGTTACGGGCTCCGCTTCGCTCCGCCCGCAACCAAAAAGGATGCCGCTGCAATCTGGGCTAGGGTTGTAGTCGATCTTTCAACATCCGTCATTGCAAACCGAAGGTGAAGCAATCTCATCAAAAATTTAGTAAAAAAGATTGCTTCGTCGCTTCTGAACTACGTTCGCAGACCTTCAGTCTGTTCGCAATGACGCAAAAAAATAACCTCCGTTTCCGAAGGTTAATATATTTAAACGAGATAAAATTCATTAAGTTTTTCTTCACAAAGCGTTTTCACGACCTCGATCCAGCGGTCTTCATCATTCAGGCAAGGGATGTAATGAAAATTTTCTCCGCCTCCGTGTAAGAACTGCTCTTTTCCTTCAACCGAAATTTCCTCCAGCGTTTCCAGACAATCTGAAACGAAAGCCGGACAGACGATCGCTAAGTTTTTTATTCCTTTTTTGCCGATGCTTTCAAGGGTTTCATCGGTGTAAGGTTCCATCCATTTGTCTTTTCCTAACCTAGACTGAAACGTAACCATCACTTTTTCTTTTGGTAATCCTAATTTTTTAATAACAGAATTGGTCACATCAAAACATTGGTGACGGTAGCAAAACTGGTGGCTAGGATTGTTTTCACGCGAACAGCAATCGTTTAAATTACACGTATTGGTGGGATCTGTTTTATAAATATGTCTTTCCGGAACACCATGATATGAAAACTGTAAGGCATCAAAATTTTCAGGAAGTTTTTCCTTGATACTTTCCGTTAAACAGTTGATGTAGATTTCTCTGTTGTAAAAAGGCTGAATGTAATTGATCTTCACATTCGGGAAAGATTTTTTTCTTACTTCTTCTGCTTTTTCGATCACCGTTTCCGTTGTACTCATCGCATATTGCGGGTACAATGGGAAAAGAACGATTTCAGAAACGCCTTTGTCTACCAATTTCTGAATTCCGGCTTCAATGCTTGGTTGGGCGTATCTCATTCCGATTTCTACAGGAACGTCAACTAATTTTTGAAGTTTTTTCTGAATTTTTTCAGTGATGACAATTAATGGTGAACCCTGTTCCGTCCAAACCGTTTTATACGCTTCAGCGGATTTTGCAGGTCTTGTATTTAAAATAATTCCACGAACCAATAGTGCACGGAAGATCCATCGGTAGTCGATCACCTTTTCATCCATCAGGAATTCATCCAGATACTCCTTTACATCATGTACTGCCGTTGATTTCGGCGATCCCAGATTTACTAATAAAATTCCTTTCATTGTTTGTCTAAACTTTGCAGTCGTCCATCAATAGTCGGACCATATTTCTGCTTTAAATGTAAAATATAAACTTCCAGCGCCAGATGTTCTTCCTCTTCGGTCATGCCTAAAGATTTCAGATACTGATCACCTTTTTGAATCGCTAATTTTGTGAATAATTGAGAATATGCGTCGTTTTCATTTTGATAAATAAAATCTTCTCCTTTTGATTTTCTTATTTCATCATTGATTTTTTTTTCAAGCTCATAATAATTGTGGAAGTAGTAATCAAGAAACGTGGTGTTTTTCTTGTTTAATTTATCTAAAATCACGTCCATTTTCTGAAGGCTGTCTTTTGATAATTTAGTTTCTACCAGATCATCATGAATGCCGTCATTCAAATGAGCTTCTTTTTTACAAGAAATTATGCTTACACTGAAACAAATTAAAAGAAGGAATATTCTCATATATAATTGATTATCCGTTTACAGCTTCCACTCTTTCTACCAAGTCGGGCACGAATTGTTTTAAAATACTTTCAATACCGCTTTTCAAAGTAGCTGTAGAACTCGGGCAACCCGAACAAGCGCCTTGTAAAAGCATTCTTGCTGTTTTGCTTTCCTGAACGTATTCCATTAAAGAAATTTTTCCGCCGTCGTTTTCTACTGCAGGAGCAACGTATTCATTTAATATATCAGAAATTTTCTGCTCGTCATCAGTATAATCTCTGTTGATAATTTTTTCTACAGGATTTTCGTGTTTTTGAGCTTCGATATTAGAAATTTCACCTCCATTTTGAAGATATTCAGCAATAAAACCACGAACTGCCATCATCACCTGATGCCATTCTACAGAATTATCTCTTGTCACTGATACGAAATTATCAGAAATAAAAACTTCCCTTGCAAAATCAAATTCCTTGAAAATAGCCTGAGCCAACGGAACGCCTTCTGCTTCGTCTCTTGATTTTACTTCAACAAAACCTTCAATTAATAATTTGCTGGAAACAAACTTCATCACAGCCGGATTCGGTGTCATTTCTGCATAGATCTGATACATTTCCTTTTTCTTTTGAAGGTAAACTCTTGGATTTGCCAACAATTCGTCTTCAATTACATTTTTAAGACTGTCCGCTACATGTTCCCATTCAATTGTATCTTGTTTAGCAACTGCCACAAAATTAGCCGTAATGAAAATTCTTTCAACAAAAGGATAATTGAAAAGTTCCTGTGCCAAAGGAATTTCTGAAATATCAGAATCTCTGTCCAACTCCAAAGACCCGGGAATCAAGTTGTAATCTGCTACAAATTTCATCACTTTTGGGTTTTCAGTTGGTTCTATAAGTATAGTATGCATTTTTTCGTTAAATTTGAGATACAAAAATACGCAATTAGAAGTTAGAAGCTAGAAGTTAGAGGTTAGATTTTTGCTATCGGTATCATTTAAAAATCGTGAAGTGAAAATTTAATTTTTAAATCGGCTCATTTTTCAAATTTCAAATTAACAATATGGCACTTATAAAAGAACTTTTAGGCAAAACACCACAAATCGGGGAAAATACTTTTTTGGCTGAGACGGCTACTATCATCGGAGATGTTGTGATGGGAAGAGACTGCAGTATTTGGTATAATGCAGTGATCAGAGGAGATGTAAATTATATTAAAATGGGAGACAAGGTCAATGTTCAGGATAACGTGATGCTGCACTGTACTTATGAAAAATACCCACTGATTATAGGGAATAATGTTTCTATCGGTCATAATGCGATCGTTCACGGATGCAGGATTCAGGATAATGTTTTGATCGGGATGGGTTCTATCGTAATGGATGATTGTCTGGTAGAAGAAAATTCTATTGTTGGTGCCGGTTCAGTGGTTACACAAGGAACGCACATTAAATCCGGTGAAGTTTGGGGCGGAGTTCCGGCAAGAAAAATTAAAGATATCAATTCTCAGTTACTGGAAGGTGAAGTTAACAGAATTGCAGATAATTATGTAAAATATTCTTCCTGGTATAAAGAAGACGCAAAACATTAATTTGAACGTCAATTGTGAATGGTCAATTTGCTTCGCAAGTGAATTTTTTCCAGTGCTAAATTGACAACGAAGTTAATTGACTTCAAATAAAATTCACAATTCACATTTTTAATAATTCACAAAAAAGCATTGTCAAAACTGACAATGCTCTTTTTTATCCTTAGCGAAAAAACTCCTGAGTTGAGTTTGAGTGTTACTAGTTAACAGGGTAAATGACCTCTGCTTTTCCGTTTGAACATGTGATTGCAGCGGGCTGTCCAATTAAAGAACAGTCAGATGTAATGTTGTATTTTTTATTGAATTCTGCTTCTTTTGCATTGTAACTTTCAATTTTCGGCAGAATCGTAGCTTCCATTTTTGCAGGATAGGCTACGTAATATTTTGGTCCGCCACAAGCTTTAGATCCCATGGGTGCGGGTTTCCATTCGTTTGTTGTTGCATCGGTACATTTCTCTTTGGAGATCTCGGCATCAATTTCAGCTTTTAATTTATCCAATAGCGCCTGATCGTATTTTTGGCTGTTTTCGTCAGCGGGTCTTTCAGCAATATCTTTGGGTAAATTGGTAGTATTATCAATTTTTGCCTTACATGAAATTACGACAAAAAATGAAAATAATACCAAAACCGGAACATAGATGATTAATTTTTTCATAAATAAATTTTTTCTTTCCTCTTATTTTCAAAAGTTGTGCCAAGATAAAAAAATCAAAATCATTTTCCGTAATTTTGACAACGATGAACAATCATTTTTTTGACTTAATAGAGCATACGAACAGAAGTGTTTTCCTCACAGGAAAAGCAGGAACGGGAAAAACGACTTTCCTTAATGAATTTGTAAAAAAAACCAGAAAAAAACACATTGTAGTTGCGCCTACGGGAATTGCAGCGATCAATGCGGGAGGAGTTACCATTCACTCAATGTTTGGGTTGCCCTTAAGGACTTTTTTACCGACTACAGACCGTATTGACACCAGTTTGGCGAATAATATTGCCGATCTGATGCCTCATTTCAAATACCGAAAAGACAAGCTTAAGCTTCTTCGCGAAGTGGAAGTTCTTATCATTGATGAGGTTTCGATGCTGAGAGCTGATGTTTTGGATATGATGGACTTTTCTTTGCGCTTTATCAGAAGAAATAATCAGCGTTTTGGAGGTGTTCAGATGTTATTTATCGGAGATTTGTATCAGTTGCCACCGGTGGTGAGAGATGAACATATTTTAAAGATGTATTATAATTCGCCATTCTTTTTTGACAGTCATGCGATCAAAGATATTCCATTAATTACGATTGAATTAACAAAGGTTTACCGTCAGTCTGATCCTGAATTTTTAGAAATTTTAAATGCTATCCGTGACGGAGATGTTGCCAATATCGATTTTGAACATCTTAATGAAAGATATGATCCCGATTTTGCGGCAGGCGAAGACTCTTACGTCTATCTCTGCTCCCACAACAAGATGGCGGATGATATTAATCAGGAAAAATTAGCTGAAATAAAGGTAAGCCCGTCAACTTATGAAGCCAAACTTTTTGGTGAATTTAAAGAAAATCAGTTTCCGAATGAGCAGTTTTTAGAATTAAAACTCGGAGCTCAGGTCATGTTTATCCGAAACGATATTTCCGGCGAAAAGAAATATTTCAACGGAAAATTAGGCCAAATTTCTGCTTTGGATGAAAACGAAATTAAAGTAATCCTCGACGGCAGCGAAAGAGAAATCACCGTAAAACGTGAAGTTTGGGAACAAAAAAAATATTTCCTCGATACAGAAAAAAATATCAAGGAAGAGGTATTGGGAAGCTTTGAACAGTTTCCTATAAAATTGGCTTGGGCGGTTACGATTCACAAAAGTCAGGGGTTAACGTTTGATAATGTAATCATTGATGCCGGTAAAAGTTTTACGGCTGGTCAGGTGTATGTCGCGTTGTCGCGTTGCAGAACATTGGAAGGAATTGTTTTAAAGTCTAAAATTACGCCCGAAGTTATTTTTAAAGATAACAGAATTCTTCAGTTTCAGGGAGCAACTTTTGCAAATGATAATGTTGAAGCAATTTTAAATCAGGAAAAATATGACTACAGTATTAAGAAAGTCCTTCGTACCGTTGATTGTCAGTGGCTTTTAAAGGAAATTGAAGACTGGAATAATCTTTCCCTTGTTACAAAAAGCATTGATCATTTAAAAACGAAACAACTATATACTCAATTGAAACCGGAGATCGTAAATCTTGGTACAATTTTCGGAAAATTAGAAAGAGTTATCTTCCAAAAGGTTAATAATTTCATTGATCAAAAAGAAGAATGGTCTGAGATTGAAAGCAAAACAAAAGGTGCGGTTAATTTCTTTTTTACCGAAATCAGAGATAAGGTTTTTAACCCGTTGAAAGAATTTTATGCTGAAATAAAAGGTACAAAAGGTTTAAAACAATACAACGAAGATTTTAGAGTCTGGCTGGAAGATATTGAAGAATATCTGAATAGTTTGAAGGAAATTCATTTGCTTGAAACCAAGCTTCTGGATGAAAAAAATGACAAGGAAATCAGCATGAAAATTGCAAAAGTTCCTTCTCAGGTTCTTACTTTCCAATTATTCGAACAAGGAAAAACCATCGGTGAAATAGCAATGGAAAGAGGCTTGGTAAAAGAAACTGTCATCGGACATCTCGCGAAATTCGCAGAACAGGGATTATTGGATATTTCAAGAGTCATTACTTCGGATAAGATCAAAGCTTTTGAAGATATTTTCTACAAAACACCACACGAAACGTTAACAGAATGGAAAAATGCGCTGCCAAGTCATTTTGAGTTTAATGAAATCAGGATTTTGATTAATCATTTTAATTTTAAGAAGGAAAAGGCAAAATAAAATAAAAAGGGTTTTAATAATGAATTACTAAAACCCTTTTTATCTATTTATTTAATAAGTCCTGATTAACGTGATATCCGACAATTTTTATAAAGCCACTTTTGTCTTTTTCCATAGTAAATGTTTCCTGTGTTTTTTCTGTACCTCTCTTTACGTCATATGTGAAGAGATATTCACTTTTCGGATTGCTTCCTTTTACAACCAATGTTTCCCATTTTGAAAGATTGTATTCCTGAACCGGACCGATTTTATTAGTAACATCTAAAAGCTGCGCAAGTTTTTCTTTACTGGTGACTGTGAAAAATTTTTCACCAAACAATTGGTAAATATCATCCTGATTAGTTCCATATTGAAGTTCCCAATAAAATTTCTGAGGAATTTTTTCACCATCTACTTTATCGGTTTCACGATCTTTGTAAAATTGATTGAAGTTGCAGCTTATTAAAAGAAATGCTATGATTAGCAGATAAAATTTTTTCAGTCGAATTATTGATTTCATGGTTTAAAATTAATTCTACAATATTAATAAATTCAATTATAAAAAATATTAATTAAATTTCAAATTTTCAATAGTTTTTTCCTGAACTACCCAATCCATCCTATCAATTACAAAAAGTAACTAATGCGATTTATATACTTTAAATTTGTACGGTTTTAAACCTAAAATTTAAAATAAATGAAAAATTTTGAAATATCTGTTTTAGATCTTGCTCCGGTAAAGCAGGGAAAAAGCATTCATGATAGTTATCAGGACAGCCTGTCTTTAGCAAATCACACTGAAAATCTTTATTATAAAAGATTCTGGCTCGCGGAACATCACAATATGGAAAGCATTGCCAGCTCTGCAACTTCAGTTCTGATCGGCTTTATTGCCAACGGAACAAAAAAAATCAGAGTAGGGTCGGGAGGAATTATGCTTCCAAATCACAGTTCATTAGTTATTGCCGAACAGTTCGGAACGTTGGAATCACTTTTTCCCGGAAGAATCGATCTTGGGTTGGGAAGGGCTCCCGGAACGGATGGTTTGACAGCTCAGGCTTTAGGAAGAAATCCTGCGATCATCAACGAGCAATTTCCCAGACAAATCTTAGAATTGCAAAAATATTTCTCTAAAGAAAATTCTAATGCATTGGTTCGCGCTATTCCGGGAGAAGGATTGGATATTCCGTTATATATTTTGGGATCGAGTACAGACAGTGCGTGGTTGGCAGCAGAACTTGGACTTCCGTATGCTTTCGCGGGACATTTTGCGCCTGAACAAATGGAAATGGCTTTCAATATCTACAGAGAACATTTTGAGCCTTCAAAACATTTGGCTCAACCTTATATTTTAGCTTGTGTCAACGGAATTGCTGCGGAAACGACTGAGGAAGCACACAAACTTTCCACGACTTTATTTCAGGCATTTATCAATATTGTAAGAAATGACAGAAAACCTTTTTCTCCACCGGTTGATGATATGGACGACATTTGGTCACCCATGGAAAAATCGATGGTTTTGCAGAAATTAAGATATACTTTTATCGGAGATCAATCAGAAATTGAGGAAAAACTTAAAAGTTTTCAGGAAAAATTCAATGTTGACGAATTAATTATTAATTCTCACATTTATGATCACCAGAAAAGACTGGAATCATACGGGATCATCAGAAAAGCAAAAGACTCGTTATTTAAAGCTTAACAAACCATTTATATTAATTGGCAGATGCTTATTTTTATGAGTATCTTTGCAAAAATTTAAAAAGTAAAAATGTCTGATATTAAATTAAATACTATTCCAGAGGCTATTGAAGACCTTAAAAATGGTAAAATAATCATAGTAGTAGATGATGAAGACAGAGAAAATGAAGGTGATTTTCTTTGTGCTGCAGAACTGACAACACCGGAAATCATCAATTTTATGGCACTTCACGGAAGAGGTTTGATTTGTATGCCGCTTCCCGAAAAAAGATGTGACGAGCTGGGACTTGATGTGATGGTAAGCCGTAGCAGCGATCCTAAAGAAACAGCTTTTACAGTTTCTGTTGACCTTTTAGGAAACGGGACTTCTACAGGTATTTCTGCAGGGGACAGAGCGAAAACTATTTTGGCTTTGATGGATGAAAATTCTAAACCGACAGATTTCATGAGACCGGGCCACATTTTTCCGCTTCGTGCAAGAAAAGGCGGAGTTTTAAAAAGAGCAGGACACACGGAAGCAGCAATTGATCTGACTCATTTGGCGGGCTTAAAAGAAGGTGGAGTTATTTGTGAAATCATGAATGAAGACGGTTCAATGTCTCGTTTACCGGATCTTCAGGTTTTTGCGCAAAAGCATGATATGAAAATTGTTTCTATTGAAGATTTGATTCATTATCAGCTTAAAAAAGGAAATTTGATCGAAAGACTGGAAGAAAGAAAAGTAAAAACGGCTTACGGTGAGTTTGACTTTTTTGCATTCAGAGAAACATCGAACGATCAGATTCACTTTGCTTTAACAAAAGGAAGCTGGACTGTTGATGAACCTGTTTTGGTGAGAGTTCAGTCTTCTGATTCTTATTTCGATGTTTTAACAAGATTGAATAATGGTGAAAAACCTTTATTGGAAAAAGTGACAAGCATGGTAAATGAAGCAGGAAAAGGAGCAGTTATTTTTATCAATAACGTTTCCAATTCTGAAAATACATTGAGAAAATTGCAACAATTTCTGAATTATCAGGATGGTCAGCAGAAACATCCGACATTAGCTTATAATTATAGAGATTACGGAATCGGAACTCAGATTTTGAAGAATCTTGGAATTAACAAATTTAAAGTAATCACTCAAAATCCAAATATCAAACCTCAGGTTGGAGGGTATGATGTTGAGGTGACGGAGATTGTACAGCTGTAAAATGTGAATTGTGAATGGTCAATTTTTGCTTTGCAAATTAATTTTTACAATATTAAAATTGACAACGAAGTTAATGGACTATTGACAATTCACAAAAAATGGCTTGATTTATCAAGCCATTTTTATTTCTTCGAAATTTCTAAAACCGTTTAGAAAATCTTTAATATTCATTCTTTTTTTTCCTTCTAATTGTAATTCTAATGGAAAATAAACACCGTCTTGAGTATACATTTTAAATTCGTTTTTAGAAATTTCTAAACTTCCGACAGTTTTTCCGTGAGCTGAAATTTCAAATTTTCCACCGAATATTTTTAATCCTTTTTCTTCTTCTCCGATTTTTAAAGTGGTAAAAGCAGCTGGATAAGGTGACATTCCCAGGATAAACTGGTGAACTTCTTTTGAGTTTTTCTCCCAGTTGATTCTGGTATCTTCTTTGAAAATTTTAAAAGCATTTTTAGGATGTTCAACGTGTGGTTGAGGCTTTTCTATGATCGAATTTTCTGCCAGTCCGTCGAGTGTTCTTACCACCAATTTTGAACCCATTTCCATTAATCTGTCGTGAAGAATTCCTGCATTTTCATCGGGTGAGATTTGTAATTCTTCCTGCAGTAAAATATTTCCTTCATCAATTTTTTCATTGATAAAAAATGTTGTTGCTCCGGATTTTTCTTCTCCGTTAATAACAGCATAATTGATCGGAGCCGCACCTCTGTAATCAGGAAGTAACGAAGCATGGAGGTTGAAAGTTCCTATTTTAGGCATTTCAAAAAGAACTTTAGGCATCATTCTGAAAGCGACCACTACAAAAACATCAGCATCCAGTTTTCTCAATTCTTCTAAAAATTCAGGATTTCTCAATTTTTCAGGTTGAAAAACCGGAATATTGTTTTCTACTGCGAAAACTTTTACAGGAGATTGATTGATTTTTTGTCCGCGCCCGCTTGCTTTATCAGCAACAGTTACAACGCCTACAACTTCATGATGCGATTGGTGGATGGCTTCCAGTGAGGTTTTTGCAAACTCAGGAGTTCCTAAAAAAACGACTTTCAATGATTTCATTTTGCAAAGATAAGGGTCTTTTGATTATTGAAAAATTAAAAGATTTAAAAATTAAAAGATTGGTAAGGATTTATTAATCATAAATATTACCAATTACTCATTGCTTATACCAATGCGTACGTTCTGAAGTTTAGCATTTTTATTTTTCCGGAATCTAAAAGATAGATTAGATTTTCCAGAATATTATCTTTCGGATGATAAGTCAGTTGAACGGATAACTCTTCGATGGTTGCGGGTTTTTTAGTTAAAATCCGAACAATCTCCAAAGAAACATTCTGCCCGAAAACGGATTGTTTATTTTTTTCGCAGACAGAACAGTTTCCGCAGTTTTTAGTATTTTTTTCTCCAAAATAAGACAAAATTAGCTTCATTTTACAGTATTGACTGTCTTCAACGTAAAACTTCATTTCCTCCCATTTCTGGATTTTATTTCTTTGAATGTGTTCAAAGACCTTCCAGTAAGAACTGTTAATAACCCTTTCGTCTCTTGGTTTTAAAAATTTAATACTAGACAAAGCTCCATCAATGTATTCAACATAGTTTTTTTGTTGAAGTTCTTTGAGCCTTTCTTTAATTAAGTGAACACTTACTCCAATTTTATTACTTACTTGCTGCTCGCTGAACATGACTTTATGACTCGTGATTCCGGAAATCGAACGTAATAAAAGCTCGATAAAATAAGAATCTTTCTGAGGAATCTGGTCGATTTCATCTGCTTTCATCATTAATTCAATTGACGAAAGACTTTTATTATCATTAAAATAAATAATTTCCTGGTTGTGAAGGAAGGTTAAAACATTATTAATTTTAGCCTTTGATAGTTTAGTAAAATTCTGAATTCCAGTCATATTTAATTGAAAAACCTTTTCCGGTAATTCAAATTCGGCAACTTGGAAAATAGAGTAGAGGTAGCTGATGATTTTTAGAAATTCATCTTTATTTGGAATTTGATTCTTTAAAATCTGATCAAAATTGACTAATTCCTGTTTGTCCCAAAGAAGAAAAGCGAAACTTTTTTTGCCGTCTCTTCCTGCACGACCAATTTCCTGGTAATAATTTTCAATGGAAGGTGAGGGCGAAAAGTGAATAACAAAACGTACATTGTCTTTGTCAATCCCCATTCCAAAGGCGTTGGTAGAAATTAACACATTTTGAGCACTGTTATTCCAGAAATTTTGACGGGCGTTTTTTTCTTTTGTGGTTAATCCGGCATGAAAGAAATCAACATTTTGTAAATTGTTTTTATGCAGAAACTCAGTCAGCTGTTCTGCTTCCTTTCTGGTTCTTACATACACGATTCCTGATTTGGTAGCGTATTTTAGAATATTAAGGATACGTTGATATTTATCCGAAACTTCTTCGGTAAAGATTTTTATATTTTCTCTTTTAAAGCTTTTTTGAAAGATTGTAGGGTTTTTAAGCTCCAGTTTGGTTTTAATTTCTTCCAAAACTTTTGGAGTAGCCGTTGCCGTTAATGCCAAACAAGCTATTTCAGGATTATTTTTTCTAAATTCTTTGATATTTTGATAACTTGGTCTAAAATCTTGTCCCCATTCTGAAATACAATGCGCCTCATCCACCGCAATAAATGATAGCTGAATTTCTTCAATATTTTGTAAAAACTGTTTGTTGGTAAGTCTTTCGGGTGAAACATACAATAATTTTGTAAGACCGTCCTTACATCTGTTATAAATCACTTCGGAATCAAATTCATCTAATTCTGAAGATAAATATTCCGCTTCAATTTGATTGAATTTAAGCTGGTTGACCTGATCTTTCATCAAAGCCAATAAAGGCGAGATAACAAGACAAACACCTTCTTTTAATAAAGCAGGAAGTTGATAACAGAGGGATTTTCCGGCTCCTGTAGGTAGAAGAGCCAATGTGTCTTTTTCGTATAAAACAGAATCAATAATCCCTTCCTGGGAGTCCCTGAAGCTGTCATAACCCCAAAAATGCTTAAGGGTTTCATATTTTAACTGTTGAAAATCCTGTGAAGAAATCATGAGGTAAAAATAGGAAAAGTATCACAACAAAAAAAGCCACGCAATGCGTGACTTTAATATAATTTAAATAATTTTTATTATTTAGCTTCGAAGTAAACTCTTCTGTTTGCTCTGTTTTTCCATTCAGGACATTTAGTAGCAGGCTCACACTCTGGATATTTAAGGTCTTTTTCACCTCTACCCACAGCATTTAATTTAGAAGAATCAACACCGTTTTTGATCAGATAATTCTTAACGCTATTTGCTCTTCTTTCTGATAATTTTTGGTTATAAGCATCAGAAGCTCT
>Ga0157375_10000707_pt1 | contig 29426 bp, 31 predicted proteins | sample M35metaG_FD_115311 | JGI IMG/M metagenome (GOLD analysis project Ga0157375, IMG submission 115311) | Miscanthus rhizosphere microbial communities from Kellogg Biological Station, Michigan, USA - M3-5 metaG | ecosystem: Host-associated > Plants > Roots > Rhizosphere > Soil | place: USA: Michigan... | reverse complement strand
GCTGACGCTGCCGAGCATCCGGTAGGCGACGGCGAAGGCGCCGGGACGCAGCTGCTCGAGCAGCTCTTCGTGCGAAGCGCTCAAGCGGCGCCTTCGGCGATTCCCCGGCGCCAGCTCGGGTGGGCCGGCCGCCAGCCCAGCTCGCGCTTCGCCTTCGCGTTCGACGCGCCTCGCACCTCGGTCATCATGACGGCCGCGGCCTCGCCGGCGAGCAGCCGGCCCGCCCAGCGCGGCACGTGACGGGGCTGCTTGGCCCCCAACGCGCCCGCCAGCGCGGGCAGCCACTCGCGCACCGGCGCCGGCTCGTCGTCGACGACGTTGTAGATGCCGCGCCGGCCGCGCTCGAGCGCGGCGACGGTCGCCTCGGCCGCGTCGCCGATGTGGACGAACGACCAGACCCCGGCGCCGTCGCCGACCACGGGGAATTTCCGCCGCCGGATCATCTCGGCGTGCTCGCCGCCGGCGGCGAGCGAGGTGCCGGGGCCGTAGAAGCCGCCGTAGCGGAGCACGATCCCGACCGTCCAGTCGGCGCCGGTGACGGCGTCCTCGAGGTGGCGGATCGCGGCCAGGGTCCGCCGCATCGAGGCGAGCGGCGCCGGGTCGAGCGGATCGTCCTCGCTCTTCACCGGACCGCCGCTGCGCTCGAAGGGCCAGCCGGCGTAGCTCTGCGCGAGGAAACGCCGCACCCCGGCCGCGCGCCCGGCCGAGAGCAGGTGGTCGGTCGCCTCGGTCCGCAGGCGGTTGGTCGCGGCGAAGTCGCGGTCGAAGTCGCGCATGCCGAGCGAGCCCGAGAGCGCGGTCAGCTCGTGCACGATCGCCTCCGGCTCGGCTTCGGCGACCGCCCGCGCCACCTGCTCGGGATCGAGCGCGTCGGCGGTGACGGGATCGGCGCCGAGCCCGCGAACCGCCTCCGCCCCGGCGGCGCTGCGGGCCATCCCCACCACCTCGTGGCCTGTCGCCGCCAACCTCGGCAGCAACTGCTTCCCCACCGCTCCCGTCGCGCCCGCAACCAGCACCCTCATGACTCCTCCTCTCGTCGCTTGCGGAGATGAGACGAGGCAGCCGCGGCCGCTGTGACACCTCTCATCGGGATTTAAGGAGCTGCCGCCAACCTGCCGCGCGATGAACTCCCAAGCGCGGCGTCAGAAACCGCGACGGAGGCGCCCTCGAAGCGTCGCCGTCGGCGGTTCGCGAGTGGAGCGCGATGGCCTCGCGTAGCCGCGCCCCACGCGCGTATCGGATCGCCCCCTGGCGACGCCTGCGCCGCATCGTCCTGCTCGCGACCGCGATCTGCCTGGTCCCGGCCGGGGTTTCGTACCTGGAGAACATCACCGAACCGCACGAGGTCGGCTTCGGCGTCGCCAGCGTCGAGTGGATGCGCGGCCACGGCGGCAACGGCATCGTCTCCCAGATCGAGAACTGGTACTACACGCTGACGGCGCCCTCGAAGGGCGGCCCGACGCTGGGCTCGCTGCCGGCGGTCGGCGTCGCCGGGGGAACCGGGCCCGGAGGCGCTTCCCGGCCCTACCGGCCGCCCCGCATCGAGCCGCTCATCCACCCGGCGCTCCCCGGCGAGGGCGTCTGGCGTCCCGCCGCCGCCCACGCCGGCCCCGAGCCGCCGGTCCTGCTCACGACCTTCCGCAGCGACCCCGAATACCCGCAGTTCGTCGCCGGGGTCGCCTGGATCGACTCGCGCCGCACGCGCCTCGCCTACGTGCCCGGGCTGGCCGAGCCGCCGGAAATCTCCAACCGCGGCCCGGCCGAGGTGCCGCCGGCGCGCCGCCGCAGCCTCGTCGCCACCTTCAACGGCGGCTTCCCGCTGGAAACCTCGAACGCGGGCCTCGTCTACCGCGGCCACACCGTGGAAACGATGGTGAACGGGATCGCGACGCTGGTCGAGTACCGCGACGGCCGGGGCGACATCGTCCGCTGGGAGCATGGCGCCAACCCCGGCCCGCGCGTCTGGTTCGCCAAGCAGAACCTGCCCCCGATCATCTATGGCGGACGGCTCAACCCGAACCTCAGCGACGGTCCCGAATGGGGTGAAACCGTGAACAACGCCGTGCGCGTCTGGCGATCGGGCCTCGGCATCGACCGCCGCGGCAACCTGATCTACGCGGTGGCCAACGACCAGACGGTCGGCTCGCTAGCCGAAATCCTCGAGCGGGCCGGGGCGGTGCGGGCGCTGGAGCTGGACATCAACGAAGACTGGGTCAGCTTCATCAGCTACCGGGGACGCGGCGCCGCCGACCCGTCCAACCTGCTGCCCGACATCCTGCGGCCGCCGAGCCGCTACCTGACGCCGGACGAACGCGACTTCTTCGCGGTCTATGCCAGGGGGCGGTGGTAGGGATGGCCCGAGCGCGGCGGATCACGCCGGGCGCCGAAGCGCGCCGCGCGCTGCTCGTCGACGTCCTCGCCGCGATCGCCCTCGCCGTCCTCGCGCTCAGCCTCGCCGCCGGGCTCGGCGTCGTCGGCTTCTTCGCCCTGCCGCTGCTGGTCCTGGGCCTGCTCTGGATCGGGGGCGAGCGCCTGCTCGGCGGGATCCGCTCGAGGTCGTCCTGACGCTTTCGACTCGGCGGCGCGGTTCTCATCCGCGGTTAATGAAGTGACATAGGATGGCCGCGCGTCGATGCACCCGATCTCCTACTTCCAGGCACTCGTGCTCGGCCTGCTCCAGGGCGTCGCCGAGCCGTTCCCGATCTCGAGCCTCGGCCACGGCGTGATCGCGCCCAGCATCTTCGGCTGGGACATCCACCAGAACGACGACTTCTTCCTCGCCTTCCTCGTCGCCACCCACTGCGCGACGGCGCTCGTCCTCTTCTTCATCTTCCTCGACGACTGGAAGCGGATCTTCCGCGGCATCGGCCGCTCGCTGCGCGACCGCCAGATCGGCGCGGGCGACACCGATGCCCGCCTCGGCTGGCTGCTCGTCGCCGGCACGATCCCGGCCGGAATCGTCGGCCTCGCGCTCGAGCACCCGCTGCGCACCCTCTTCGCCTCCGCCTCGACCGCCGCCGCGTTCCTGATCCTCAACGGCGTCCTGCTGCTCGTCTTCGAGCGCTTCCGCCGCCGCCCGCCGCGGCCCGGCGACTACAAGGGCGACTCGGACAGCCGCATCGCCAAGCTGACCTGGAAGCAGGCGCTCGGGATCGGCACCGCCCAGGCGGCGGCGCTCGTCCCGGGCATCTCGCGCTCGGGCATCACGATGGGCGGTGGCCTGCTCTTCGGCCTCTCCAACGAGGACGCCGCCCGCTACGCCTTCCTGCTCGCGACGCCGATCATCGGCGCGGCGGGCGTGCTCAAGCTGCCCGAACTGATGGGCCACGCCGGCGACGGCGTGCGCGGCCCGGCGCTGGTGGGGGCCCTCGCCGCGGCGCTGACGACCTATCTCGCGGTCAAGTTCCTGCTGCGCTTCTTCGAGACCAACCGCCTCACCCCGTTCGGCATCTACTGCATCGTCGCCGGCGTGATCTACTCGCTGATCCTCGCCGTCTGAGCCGAAAATCCACCCGCTGCGGTACTTGCGACAAACGTCCGCAGCGGGTGTGAAAACCGATCCGAGCCGCGCTACCCTGCCCTCTCAACTTCGATCGGGGAGAGACAGATGAGCCGATTCGCAAAGCTGCTGCTGGGACCGGGAGCCGTCGCGCTCCTCGTCGTCGGACTGATCGCCGCGCCGGGGGCCTCGGCGGCGAACACGAGCGCGACGAGCTGCAAGAGCGCGAGCAACATCGAGGCGATCATCGACGACTCGGGCTCGATGGAAATCACCGACCCGGACAAGCTGCGCGTGCAGGGGATGAGCCTGCTGATCGACGACCTCGCTCCGGGCACGCAGCTCGGCGCGGTCGAGTTCGGCTCCGGCCTCGAAATCCCCGGGATCATCTCGACCCCGGCGGCCAACACCGTCTTCCCGCCCGAGGCCGTCGGCGCGAACGCGAGCGCGATGCGCAGCGCCCTCGAAGCCGCGATCAAAGCCGACAACGGCGCCACCGACTACAACGCCGCCTTCGCCAAGGCCGACGCGGACAACCCGAGCAGCGACGCGCGGGTCTTCCTCACCGACGGCGGCCACGACGTCGGCGCCTACAACGAAGCGCACCTGAACCACAAGGTGCCGACCTACGTGATCGGCTTCGGCTCAGGGATCGCGCCCGGCGCGGACCAGGCGCGGCTGAAAAAGATCGCCAAAGACACCGGCGGGCAGTACTTCCCGGTCAAAGACACGAACGAGCTACAGGCGGCGATGAACAGCATCGGCGCCGCGCTCACCTGCCAGACCCCGCCGCGCCAGTTCACCGACCTGCTCAAACAGGGCCAGAGCAAAGTCCACAAGCTCACCGTCGGCGCGGCGACCAAGACGCTGCAGATCACCCTGACCTGGGCGAGCCCGCTCGACAAATTCAAGCTCAACGGGCTGGCCCTGGTCGGCAAACACGGCCTGCTCGCGGTCGCCTCGAGCAAACCGGGCAAGCTGAAGGTGACGAAAACGGTCAGCTCGACCTTCGCCATCGTCAAAGTCTCGAAGCTGCGCAAAGGCACGCTGCGCTTCAAAGTCAGCGCGGCCAAGATCGCCTCCGGCGGGTCGAGCGCGACCCTGACCACGCAGGTCGGGCAGAGCACGCACAAGTAGGACGATCGACACGAGGTCCATGTTGAGCCCTTGTGAAGGGCCAAACATGGACCTCGTCCGCGGCTACTGGGACCCGGGCTCGTAGGTGAGCAGGGCTATGCCGTCGCCAAGGGTTCGTGAGCCCACCAGGCGGAGCGGCTTCTTCTCGCTGACGTCGCCGAAGAGGCGCTTGCCCTCGCCGAGCAGAACCGGGAAGACCATCAGGCGCAACTCGTCGACCAGGTCGTGCTCGAGCAGCGCCTGGACCAGCTGGGCGCTGCCGGCGACGAGGATCGCGCCGCCGACCTCACGCTTCAGCCTCGCGACCTCCTCGGCGACGTCGCCGCTGAGGATGGTCGAGTTGTTCCAGCTCGCCTCCCGCAGGGTCGAGGAGACGACGTACTTCGGCATCGCGTTCATCTTCTCGGCGAAGCCGGCCTCGTCTTCCATCGTCGGCCAGGCGGCGGCGAAGCCCTCGTAGGTCCTGCGGCCGAGCAGCTGCGCCTCGGCCTCGCGCAGCTCCTCGAGCTTGAACTCATCGCCCTCCTCGCCGCGGTCGATCGCGAAGGTCCAGCCGGCGTGGCGGTAGTCCTCTCCCCCTCCCGGCGCCTCGATCACTCCGTCGAGCGATACGAACTCGGTCACCACGATCTTGCCCATGCTGTTCTCCTTTTGGTCGCTGTCGACTCTCTACCCCTACGACGAACGGGCAAGCCCAGAATCGACATGCGTCGTGCCGGCGGCGATCGGGCTGCTACGGTCCATGTGTCGGGTTTGGCCCAATGCCGCCCGAGAGGTTCCGTTTCCTCCGTGCGCTTTCTTCGCGTTTAGGGGTCGCTGGATCTCCCCTATTCGCTCGAAAAGGAGCTCACAACAGATGTCTTTCGCCGACCTCGGCGTATCCAAGAACGTCGTGCGCGCGCTTTCCCGGCGCGGCATCGACCAACCCTTCCCCGTCCAGCAGATGGTCATCCGCGACGCGCTCGCCGGGCATGACCTGCTGGTCCAATCCCCGACCGGCTCGGGCAAGACGCTCGCCTTCGGCGTGCCGCTGGTCGATCTGGTCGAGCCCGGCGCGAAGCGCCTCTCGGCGCTCGTCCTGGCGCCGACCCGCGAGCTGGCCAGCCAGATCGTCGACGAGCTGTCCTCGGTCGCCGAGGCGCGCCGGCTGCGCATCGCCGCCGTCTACGGCGGCGTCGGCTTCGGCCCGCAGAGCGCCGCGGCGAAGCGCGCCGACATCGTCGTCGCCACGCCCGGCCGGCTCGAGGACCTGATCGGGCGCGGCGCGCTCTCGCTGCGCCAGGTCCGCGTCCTCGTCCTCGACGAGGCCGACCGCATGCTCGACATGGGCTTCAAGCCCGCCGTCGACCGGATCGTCGCCCAGACCCCGAGGGAGCGCCAGACGCTCTTCTTCTCGGCGACGCTCGAGGGCGCCACCGGCAAGATCGCCGCCGCCTACACGCGCGACCCGCGCCGCCACACCAAGGCCGCCAGCAAGGCCGACAGGGCCGACATCGAGCACCGCTTCCTCGCCGTCGACTCGCAGAGCGCCAAGCTCGACCGGCTGGTCGAGCACCTGCGCGGCGAGGAGGGCGGGCGCACGCTCGTCTTCGTCCGCACCAAGCGCGGCGCCGACCGCCTGGTCAAGCGCCTGCGCAAACACCAGGTCGAGGCGGCGGCGATGCACGGCGACAAAAGCCAGGGCCAGCGCGAACGCGCCCTCGCCCGCTTCGAGCGGGGCGACGTCGACGCGCTGGTCGCGACCGACGTCGCCGCCCGCGGGATCGACGTCGACGGGATCACACAGGTCGTCAACTTCGACGCCCCCGGCGACCACGACTCCTACGTGCACCGGGTCGGCCGCACCGGCCGCGCCGGCGCTCGCGGCACCGGGATCAGCTTCGTCCTCGCCGACCAGGCCGACGAGGTGCGCAAGATGGCGGTGGCCCTCGGCCTCGTCCGGGAGTTCGACGAGGGACATGGGCAGATCGAGCGGCCCGACTCGCAGCCGGGGCAGCGCCGGCAGCAGGGCGCACCCGGCCGCTCGCGACGCCGCCGCCGCCCCAGGGCGAAGGCAGGCCGATGACCACGGCCGCCCCCACCGCCCCAAAGTGGACCTGCGACCGCTGCGGCGTCTCCGTCAGCCGGCTCGGCGGTGAGGCGGTCGTCCTGCCGGCCACCTGGACCACAGGTCCCGACGGCCGCTTCTGCCTGACCTGCAGGCGGGAGCGGGCCGGCGAGGCCGCGCTCGAGGCGGTGCCGGAGGACTGCGGCAGCGATGCGCGGGTCAAGGCACGGCGGGCCGGACTGCTCGAGTTCGAGGTGCGCCGCGCGCCCGATCGCGCCGACAACGCGATCGCCAAGGCCTGCCACACCTCGGCCTCCGCCGTCGCGCGGGCACGCGACGCCGTCGGCCGGCGGTAGGCGGGGGCTTCGTGCAGGCCGGCATCGCACTCGCCCTCGTCGCGGCCGTGATGACCAACCTCGCCTCGCTGCTCAAGCACCGGGGGTGCCACCACGCCACACCAGTTCGCCTGCGCCGGCCGCTGCAGAGCGCCCGCGCCCTGGCCGGCTCGCGCTGGTTCGCCGCCGGCTGGGGACTCGCCGCCCTCGCCTGGCTGATCCACGTCGCGGCGCTCTCGATGGCGCCGATCTCGCTCGTCCAGGCCGTGCTCGCCGGCGGCGCGGTACTGCTGGCGGTGATGTCGCAGCGGCTCTTCGGCGACCCGGTCGAGCGCCGCCAATGGCTGGCGCTGCTGCTCGGCGGCGGTGGGCTCGCCCTGCTCGCAGTCACCGTGCCGCAGCTGCACGGCAGCGACTCCGCGTTCTCGGCCGGCGCGATCCTCGGCTTCGAGGGCGGCCTGGCAATGCTCGCCGCCGGCCTCGCCCTCGGCCATCGCTCGCCGCGCCTCGCTCAGCGCCACGGCGTGCTTCTCGCGGCGCTCGCCGGCACGCTGATCGCCTTCGCCGGGATCGCGATCAAGGGGCTATTCGGCGTCGGCGGGGTCTCGCTCGCGCTCTTCGCCCCCTGGGTCGCGCTGATCGTCGTCTGCGGAGCCCTGGCCCAGTACACGACGATCGCCGCCCTGCAGAGGGGCCAGGCGATCGAGACGATCGGCCTGATCGGGCTCGTCGCCAACGCCTCGCAGATCGCCGGCGGCGTGCTCGTCTTCGGCGACCCGCTCTCGGCCGACCCGCTCGGCATCGCCCTGCAGACGAGCGCCTTCGCGATGGTCTGCGCCTCGGCCCTGCTGCTGCCCTCGCGCGCGGCGCGGCAACCGGCGCCCGCCTGAACCTGCCCGGACCCCCCTCCGTACTCCGGGCAAACCGCGGCAGCCGCCGCACCCGCGAACTCAGGAGGCAGTCCCGTGAACAGAACCCTTCCAGCCATCGCCATCCTCGCGATCGGCGCCCTGCTTGCCGTCGCCGGCTGCGGAAGCAGCAGCTCCAGCTCCAGCTCGGGCGAAGGCGGCGCCTACGGGTCGGGCAGTGAAGAAACCGGCACGACCAAGAACGCCAACAGCGAAGCGGGCGGCGGCGAAGCCTCCGCGGGCGGGCCCGGCGTGGTCGCGGTGGCCAAGAGCCCCGAACTGGGCGCGGTCCTGGTCGACTCCGAAGGCTTCACGGTCTACGACTTCCACAAGGACAAGGGCACCACGTCGTCCTGCTACGGCGCCTGCGCCAAAGGCTGGCCGCCGCTGACGACGAGCGGCGCCCCCAAGGCGATGAGCGGCGCCGAAGCGTCGAAGCTCGGCACGACCGAACGCAGCGACGGCGCCATGCAGGTGACCTACGCCGGCCATCCCCTCTACACCTTCGTCGAGGACACCAAACCCGGCGATACCAAAGGCAACGACACCAGCGCCTTCGGCGCCCAGTGGTACGCGCTGAAGGCCAACGGCGAAGAGGCGGGCGGCTGAGCGGACGGCGAGACCGCGGTTTCCCGTCCGTGGAGGCGGGGAACCGCGGGGCGCTATCTTCAGCCGATGCCGTCCTCGTCCTGGCCCGCCGTCTCACATGAGGACTGGGCGGCTGCCTGCGACACGCTTCACGCCCACACCCAGGTGCTGGGCAAGCTGGCCGCCGAGCTCGCCCCGGCCGAGCCGCAGCTGCAGCACGCGGCGCTGCGGCTGACCGCGCGAGGCTGGGAGACCGCGCCGTTGCGGGCCCCCGACGGCTCCGGGGCGTTGGTCGTGGCGCTGGACCTGCATAGCCACGAGGCACGGGCCGAGCACAGCGACGGGCGCTCGCGGCGCATTCCCCTCACCCCGCATCGTGCTGTAGGCGAGGTGACGCGGGAGCTGCTCGCGGCCGTCGCCGAGCTCGCCGGCCCGGTCGCGATCGACCCGACCCCGCAGGAGGTCGCCTGGAGCGTGCCGCTCGACCGCGACGCCGAACATGCCACCTACGAGCCCGAGCAGGTCGCCGCCTACTTCGCCGCCGCGACCCAGGCAGCCCTGGTGCTCGCGGAGTTCCGCGCCCCCTACCGCGGCCGCTCGACGCCGGTCAACGCCTGGTGGGGCTCCTTCGACCTCGCCGTCAGCCTCTTCTCCGGCCTTCCCGCCGAGCCCCCTTCCGCAGATTTCATCATGCGCAACGCAATGGACTCACAGGAGGTGGCGGTCGGCTGGTGGCCCGGCGACGGGCGCTACGGCGGGGCGGCGTTCTATGCCTACGTGCACCCGGCGCCGGACGGATTCAAGGGCGCGGCGCTCGCCCCGGAGGCCGCCCGCTGGGACGAGGCGCTCGGCGAGTACGTGCTCGACTGGGACGACGTGCGCAGCGCACCAGACCCCCACGCCCACGCGCTCGAGTTCGCCCGCTCGGCGTTCCGCCACGCCTGCCTGGTCTGCGGCTGGGACGAGGACCTCGCGGCGAGCGCCGAGGGCGCCCCGCCTCCGATCACCTGAGCCTTTAGGTCAGAATCCTCAACCGAACCCGGTCCCTGGCAACCTTTCAGAAAGGCGAGACGATGGCGATCAGCGAGCGCGAGGCAACCCAGATCGAGGCGGCGAACTCCGGGGACCGCACCCCGGTCGTCTTCGTCCACGGGCTCTGGCTGCTGGCCGGAAGCTGGCAGCGCTGGGCCGACCTCTTCGAGGGGGCGGGGCTCGCGCCGGTGCTGGCCGACTGGCCTGGTGACCCGGCGACGGTCGAGGAGGCGCGCGCCGACCCGCAGGCGCTCGCCGGCAACGGAGTCGCCAGCGTGGCCGACCACATGGCCGAGCTGATCGGCGCGCTGAGGGCGAAGCCGGCCGTCGTCGGCCACTCCTTCGGCGGGCTGATCGCCCAGAACATCGCCGGGCGCGGCATCTCCGCCGCCACGGTCGCCGTCGACCCGGCGCCGTTCAAAGGCGTGCTGCCGCTGCCGCTGCCGGCGTTGCGCGCGACCCTGCCGGTGTCCAGGAACCCGTCCAACCGCGGCCGCGCCGTCACCCTGACCCTCGGCCAGTTCCGCTACGGATGGGCCAACGCCGTCGACGCCGCGGAGGCGAAGCGGCTCTACGACGAGTACCACGTCGCCGCTTCGGGCCTGCCGATCTTCCAGGCGGCGTTCGCGAACCTCAACCCGAGCGCCGAGACCAGGGTCGACACGCAGAACCCCGACCGTGGCCCGCTGCTGATCTTCACCGGCGAGAAGGACCACGCGGTGCCGCCGTCGATGTCCAACGCCGCCTTCAAGAAGCAGAGGCACAACCCCGGAGTGACCGAGCTAGCCGAGATGCCGAACCGGGGCCACTCGCTGACGATCGACAGCGGCTGGCGCGAGGTCGCCGACCGCGCGCTCGAGTTCGTCAAGCGCTTCATCTAGATAATCAGCTTTACCTGAGTATCCTTGGTGGCCGATGGCGGTCACCTTCATAACCCTCGGCCCGACGGGGACCTGCCACGAGCGGGCGGTGGAACGCTACGCGGAGTTCCAGGGCATCGAGGACTACGGGATCGAGCTGATCACGGACTTCTTCGTCGGGCTGGAGATGCTGCGTGAGACGCCCGGCGCCTTCCTCGTCCAGTGCAGCGCCCACCCCAGGGTGCACGAGATCACCGAGAAATACTGGACCGAGGTCTGGGTCGTCGACACCTTCATCTTCCCGACCAAGCACCTGGTGCTGCTGACGCGCAAGGAGGTCGAGAAGCCGCGCTCGCTCGGGATCGTGCCGGCGACCAAGGGGTACGTCGACCTCTCGCGATGGGAGGAGGTGATCGACGTCGCCTCGAAGCCGATCGTCGCCGAGGAGCTGCTCGCCGGTCGCTACGACTCCGGCCTGACCCACATCGAGCACGTCACCGAGCACGCCGACGAGCTGCGGCTCGACCTCGACATCGGCGAAATCGACACCACCTGGGTCGTCTACGGCAAGCAGAAGCGCTTCGCGGGCGAGGTGATCGGCATCCCGTCCGCCGAGCTGTATCGCCAAGCCCAGATTGCCTGAAGGGCCTATCCGGTAGGGCCTCCACTTAACTTTTTCGGTGTATTGTTGGTGGGCTGGCGCCCGGGGCCGACACCGAAAAGTACAAGACGTTTCACCCCTACCGAGAGAGGCCCTATGCTCCTGGCCATGAAAGTGGCCGTTGTCGGCGGGACGGGGGTTCTTGGGAAGCTGGTGGTGGCTGAGTTGGCCTCGCGGGGCGACGAGGTCCTGGCCTTGAGCCGCAAGGCTCCGGGCACGCTGCCCGATGGGGCGTCGCATCGCCGGATTGACCTGACCACGGGCGATGGAATTGAGGATGCGCTTGCCGGTGTGGACGTCGTGGTCGATTGCTCGAACGAGAGCCCGCGCGGGGCTGGGCCGGTGCTGGTCGGGGGGACGAAGCGGCTGCTGCGGGCGGGCGCCGAGGCCGGCGTCCGCCACCACGTCGGCATCTCGATCGTCGGCTGCGACCGGGTGCCGACCGGCTATTACAAGGTCAAGGTCGAACAGGAGCAGGCGATCGCCGCGGGCGGTGTGCCCTGGAGCCTGCTCCGCGCCACGCAGTTCCACACGCTGCTGGCCTGGGCCTTCGCCCGGACTGCGCGCTGGCGCCTCATACCGACCGGCAAGGCCCGCCTGCAGCCGATCGACCCGGCGGTCGTCGTCGAGCGCCTTGCGGAGGCCGCGCACGCCGATCCGGCCGGCCGCCTGCCCGACGTCGCCGGCCCCGAGGTCCGCACGCTGACCGAGCTCGCCCGGTCCTGGCGGGCAGTGGACGGGCACCGGCTGCTGTCGCTGCGCATCCCCACGGTCGGCAAGGTAGGGCGGCCGATCGGCGAGGCGGCTCTGTGCAACCCCGGCGCCGCCGCAGGCGGCCCGACTTTCGAGGGGTGGCTGGCCCGTGGCTGATCGACCGATGCGTATCCGACATTGACCACACCAGGGTGGGGTGAAAATCGGATGCGCGCTGCCGGTGTCGCCCGCGCGGCGCTCGCGGTCCTCGCCCTCTCCGCGCTCTCGGTCGGCCTGCCCGCGACGCTCGCCCCGCATGCCTTCTACAGCGACTTCCCCTTCCTCGCCCACTGGGTCGACCGCATCCCCCCCTACAACGAGCACCTCGTCACCGACGTCGGCGGCCTCTACCTCGGCTTCGCGCTGATGTTCGCCTGGGCGGCCTGGCGGCCCCATCCGGCGCTGGTCCGCCCTCTCTGCGTCGCCTGGCTGCTCGCCGCCGCCCTCCACCTCGGCTTCCACGCCACCCACCTCGACAACTTCGACACCGCCGACGCGATCGCCGAGCTCGTCTCCCTGGCCTTCCTCCTGATCCCACCACCGCTGGCGATCTGGGCGGCCGGCAACGATCCGGGGCGCGTTCCTGACGCTATGCGTCAGTAAGTCGCCCCGGCGCGGCGATTCTGCCGGTCGCCGCACCTCGGTAGCTTCAGCACTCAACTGCGAACCTGGGAGAAGTGACGATGAGCGACGATCGTGAGCGGGCCGGCATCGAAGTCGAAGGGCTGGTGCGCGAGTTCAAGAACGGCCCGCGGGCGGTTGACGGGATCGACCTGCGCGTCGCTCCGGGCGAGATCTACGGCTTCCTCGGCCCCAACGGGGCGGGCAAGTCGACCACGGTGCTGATGCTGACCACGCTGCTGCCGCCCACGGCGGGCACCGCGCGGGTCGCCGGCTTCGACATCGTCCGCGAAGGTCCCAGCGTGCGCGGGGCGATCGGCGCCGCGCTGCAGGAGGCGGCGCTCGACCCGCTGCTGAGCGGCGCCGAGCACATGCGCCTGCAGACCGCGCTGCACGGCGTGCCCAAGGCCGAGCGCGGCGAGCGCTCCGCTGAGCTGCTCTCACGGGTCGGCCTCTCCGAGGCGGCCGACCGCAGGGTGGCCGGCTACTCGGGCGGGATGAAACGGCGGCTCGACCTCGCCCTGGCGCTCGTCCACCGGCCACGCATCCTCTTCCTCGACGAGCCGACGACCGGGCTCGACATCCAGAGCCGCACCGCGCTCTGGGACGAGGTCGCCCGCCTCGCCTCCGAGGATGGGGTCACCGTCTTCCTCACCACCCAGTACCTCGAGGAGGCCGACGCGCTGGCCGGCCGGGTCGGGATCATCGACCACGGCAGGATCGTCGCCGAGGGCACGCCGGCTGAGCTCAAGGCCGAGATCGGCCGGCCGACGGTCGAGGCGGTGCCCCGCGACCCGGCCGATCAGGAGCGGGTCGCGCGCGCCCTGCAGCCGTTCGGCGAGCGTTGCGGCGCCACCCACCGCGGCGGCGCCTCGGTGCTGCTCGCCGGCGGCGAGTCGCAGCTCGCCGACGTCGTCCGCGCCCTCGACGCCGAGGGGATCGCGATCGAGACGCTGCAGCTGCACGCTCCCTCGCTCGACGACGTCTTCCTCGCCAAGACCGGCCGCTCGCTCGAGGGCGCCGGCGAGGCCGAGGCCGAGGCCGACAGCGAGGAAATGGAGGTGGTGGGAGCATGAGCGGCGGCGCTCTCCCCACCCAGGTCGGCCAGCTCGCCCGGCGCTCGGTGCTGCGCACGCTGCGCCAGCCGGCGCAGATAGTGCCGGCGCTGATCTTTCCCCTCTTCCTGCTCGCGGTCAACTCGGGCGGGCTCAAAGACGCGACCAACCTGCCCGGCTTCCCGACCGACTCCTACCTCACCTTCGCCCTCGCGGTTCCCTTCATGCAGGGGGCGCTGTTCTCGGTGATGAACGCCGGCACCGACCTCGCCCGCGACATCGAGACCGGCTTCCTCAACCGCCTGGCGCTGACGCCGCTGCGCGGCGCGGCGCTGCTCAGCGGCCTGCTCGCCGGCGCGGTCGTGCTCGGGTTGGTGCAGGCGGCGACCTACCTCACCGTGGGCTTGATCGCCGGCGCCGAACTGGTGACCGGAGTGCCCGGCGCCCTGACGATCGTCGCCCTGGCCGTCTCGATCACCGTCGCCTTCGGCTCGATCGGCCTCTTCGCCGCGCTTCGCACCGGCTCGGGCGAGGCCGTGCAGAGCCTCTTCCCGGTCTTCTTCGTCTTCCTCTTCATCTCCTCGATGGCCCTGCCGCTCGACCTGCTGCAGACCGACTGGTTCCATGCCGTCGCCAGCGCCAACCCGGTCTCCTACCTGCTGGGCGCCTTCCGCTCACTGCTGATCGAAGGCTGGGACCTCGGCGCGCTGGCGCTCGGCTTCGGGATCGCGGCGACGATCCTCGTGATCGGCATGACCGCCGCATCGGCCGCGCTGAAGACGAGGCTGGTGAGGACGTGACCCGCAACGTCGCGCTCGCCGTCGCCTGGCGCAGCATCCACAACTTCCTCTCCAACCCGGCCTTCCTGGTCCCGGCGATCGTCTTCCCGCTCTTCTTCTTCGTCGCTTTCGCCGGCGGGCTCTCGGCGATCGCCGGCACGCCGGGCTTCGACTTCCCCAGCGGCTACACCGCCTTCCAGTTCGTCTTCGTCCTGCTCCAGTCGGCGGCCTTCGGCGGCGTCTTCACCGGCTTCGCGATCGCCCGCGACTTCGAGATCGGCTTCGCCAACCGCTACCTGCTGGCGGCGCGCAGCCGCGGCGGGATCGTCGTCGGCTACACGCTGGCGGCGCTGACGCGGGCCTTCGTCACCTGGACCGTGCTGACGGTCGTCGCGCTGGTCGCCGGGATGGAAGTCGGCGGCGCCGGGGTCGAACTCTTCGGCCTCTACGGCCTCGCCGTCCTGGTCAACGTCGCGGCGACGCTGTGGGCGGCCGGGGTGGCGATGCGGGTGCGCTCGATCCAGGGTGGGCCGCTGATGCAGTTCCCCACCTTCCTGATCCTCTTCCTCGCCCCGGTCTACGTGCCGCTCTCCCTGCTCAGCGGCTGGATCCACGCCGTCGCCTCGGTCAACCCGGTCACGGCGCTGCTCGAGGCGGGCCGCGGCTTCATCTCCGGCGAGCCGACCCAGGTCGCCCTGGCCTTCGCGGTCGCCGCGCTCCTCCCGATCCTCTTCGCTCTCTGGGCGCGAGGCGGCCTGAAGCGCGCCGAAGCCTCCGGCTGACCGCCCCCTGAACGTGAGGCCTATCCCTGGACCAGACCGATCAGGTGTCCCTCCGGGTCCCTGAGCTGGCCCAGCACCATTTCGCCCATGATCGTCTCCGGGCCCATCACGCGGCTGCCGCCGAGGCTCTCGGCCTTCTGCAGCGCCGCCTCGACGTCGGGCACGCTGACGTAGAAGGTGACGTGGCCCTCGTAGCCCTCGGGGCCGGTGGCGACGCCGCCGCCGATGCTGCCCATGTCCGAGGGGTTGTCCTCGCCTTTGACGATCCCGTACTTCATCGGGTTGCTCGCGTCGACGTCCCAGCCGAAGAGCTCGGAGTAGTAGCCCTGAAGCCCCTCCCCGTCCTTACCAATCACCTCGAAATGCACAACCGGCTGTCCCATATCTCCTCCTTAGATGGGACGAGTGGACGGTTGACCCCCGGATAAGGGGGTAAAGGGTTCACTCGTCCGATTTCAAGCTCTAACTTGCCTCCGAGTAGGCGGGTTCGCGGGCGCCCTCGGGCGCCTCGTCGCCCGCCATCGCCTCGGCCATGGCCGCCGGGTCGGGCAGCGGTTCGGAGCGCAGCACGAAGATCGCTATCGCCAACGCGGCCGCGACCATCCCGGCGCCGACCAGGTAGGCGAGGTGGAAGCCCGAGTTGAGCGCCGCGGCGTGCGAGGCGCCGTCGGCGAGCAGCCCGTTGGTGCGCTCGGCGGCCAGCGTCGCCAGCACGGCGAGCCCGATCGCCCCGCCGACCTGGGCGCTGGTGTTGACCACGCCCGAGGCGAGCCCCGCGTCTTCCGGCGTCGCCCCCGACATCGCCAGCGTCATCAGCGAGGGGAACGAGATCCCGATGCCGACGCCGATCAGCAGCATCGGCGGCAGCACGTCGGCGAGGTAGACGCCGTCGACCGGGGTGCGGGCGAAGAGCAGCAGCGCGGCGCCGACCAGGACCATGCCGGGGATCAGCATCGCCCGCGGCCCGAAGCGCATGATCAGCTTTTCCGAGAAGCCGAGCGAGAGCGTGCCCATGACCAGGGTGGCGGGCAGGAAGGCGAGCCCGACCTGGAGCGGGTCATAGCCGAGGATCTGCTGCAGGTAGAGGGCGCCGAGGAAAAACATCGCGAACATCCCGGCGACGAGCAGCATCTGCAGCGCGTTTGCGCCGGACACGTTGCGCGAGCGGAACAGCCGCAGCGGCATCAGCGGGTTGGCGATGCGCGTCTGGCGCACGACGAAGGCCGTCTCCAACGCCAGCGAGACCGCGCCGAGGAGGAGCGTCTGGGTCGAGCCCCAGCCCTTTTCGGCGACCTCGAGGATCGTGTAGACGCCGAGCATCAGGCCGCCGGTGATCAGCGCCGCGCCGAGGATGTCGGCGCCCTGGCCGAAGCCGAGCCCGGGACGGTCGGCGATCAGCCGCCGGGTCATGGTCGCGGTCGCGATCCCGATCGGCAGGTTGATGAAGAAGATCCAGTGCCAGGCGATCGCCTGGGTCAGCACGCCGCCGACCAGCAGCCCGATCGTGCCGCCGGCGGAGGCGACGAAGCCGTAGACGCCGATCGCTTTCGCCTGCTCGCGCGGCTCGGGGAACATCGTCACGATCATGCCGAGGATCACCGCCGAGGTCAGCGCCCCGCCGATGCCCTGGACGAAGCGGGCGCCGATCAGCATCCCCTGGCTCTGCGAGATCCCGCAGAGCAGCGAGGCGGTGGTGAAGACGGCGAGGCCGGCGAGGAAGATGCGGCGCTGGCCGAGCAGGTCGCCGAGCCGGCCGGCGAGCAGCAACAGGCCGCCGAAGGGGACGAGGTAGGCGTTGACGACCCAGGCGAGGTTGCTCTGCGAGAAGCCGAGGTCGTCCTGGATCGAGGGCAGCGCGACGTTGACGATCGTGATGTCGAGGACGATCATCAGCATGCCGGCGCAGAGCACGTAGAGGGCGAGCCAGCGGTTTTGGGCTTCGCTTGCCATGGCTCGCCCCATCCTTGCAAACTCGATCCGCGGGCCGGGAGGCGCTCCCCCCGGCCCGCGCGAGGTGTCTGCCCGACTAGCTCATTTGGCCACCGGCCCGAGGATCGCGGCGGCGCCCTGCATGCCCCGTTCGTTGGGATGGACCGGCGCTGCAGGATTCGTCGGCACGACCGGCTCGACCCAGCGCACGGAAGCGCTCTTGCAGGCGTCGTGGCCGATGCTGGCGTTGTACCAGTTGACCAGCGTCGCCCCGTTGGCGGCCGCCTGCGTGGCGAGCATCGCGTTCAGTTCCTGCTCCTTCGCCCGCAGGTAGGGAACGTCGCCGAAGCCCATCGGCATCTGCGGCCAGCAACCGAAGCCGGTCTCCGGGAAGATCGCCGCGTAGTTGACGACGAAGACTTTCGCCGACGGCGAGCGGCTGTGGATGCCCTGCAGCACCGCCGCGACCTTCGGCGCCGTCGCCGCGATCCGTTCGGCGATCTGGTCTTTGCCGCCGGAGTCGTATTTGTCCTTGCAGGGGGTGCTGAACGGGTTGACGGTCACGCAGCTGAGCGCGATTTCGGAGAAGCCGATGTCGTTGCCGCCGATCGTCAGCGAGACGCGGGTGGTTTCGCCGCTCAGCGAGTCGAACTGCGGCGGGACGGAGCCGAGTTCGGTCGACTGCGATTCGGTCATGTCCGCGGTCGTGGCGCCGCTGCAGCTGGCGTCTTTCAGGGGCAGGCCGATGGTCGGCGCGGCCAGGTGCGCGTAGTTGTGGTCGGACTTGAGGCAGCCGAGCGGCGCGATCTGGTTGGGGATGACCGGGCCGGCGGCGTAGGAGTCGCCGAGCGCGACGTAGTTGGCGGCGCGGGCGGCGCCGGCGAAGGCGGCGAGCGCGACGAGCATCGCGACGGCCAGGGCCGTCGTGCGCCTCAGCCGCCGCGGGTTGGGCTGAATCGACTGGGTCATATCCATCTCTCCTTCGATTTGAGGACTGGGAACAGGAGCGGACGAGCAGGCGGGCCGCCCCTACCCGTTTTCCCCTAAGTTAATCCCGATCAATCGAGGGAGAGGGCTGGCGTGGACGTTTGGGCGACTGGGACCCGCGCCGGCCGAAGCTGTGGCCGGCGGGCGCCACCTCGTCGAGCTGGGTGCGCTGCAGCTCGGCGACCGCGGAGACGAGGACGTTGGTCGTGCCTTCGCGCCGCTCGAGCCTGCCCCTGGCGCGGAGCAGCGGCGAGGTGCGGACCTCGGCGCGGTGGCGCTCGTAGACGGGCGGCGGCACGATCAGGTTGACGGTGCCGCGCTCGTCTTCGAGCAGCATGAAGACGATCCCCCCGGCGGTCTCGGGGCGCTGGCGGGCGACGACCATCCCCGCCACCTCGACCGTGGCCCCGTCGTCGATCCTCTCCAGGTCGGTGCTGCGCGCCGGCGCGGGGTCGAGCCCCGCGCGCATCAGCGCCATCGGGTGCTCACCCAGCGTCATCCCGGTCGAGCGGTAGTCGGCGATCATCTCCTCCCACTCGCCCAGCGGCTTCAGTGAGGGCGCGTCCGGGGTCTCCAGCGGCAGGGCCATCTGCGTGCCCGCCTCATGGCGCCGCCCGGGCGCAGCGATCCCGACTTCCCAAAGCGCCTGGCGTCGATCGGGTGAAAGAGTGTCGGCACTCCCCGCTCGGACAAGTACCGGTCCAATAGGACCGGTACTTTGAGTATCCGCCCGCTCGGGGAGTGCCGACACTCTTTCACCCACCCGCACAAGGTCGTCCAGGGCGCCCGCCCAGGCGAGGCGCTCGAGGCCGTCGCGGCTGACGGCCGAGCGCGAGGCGAGGTCGACGATCGTGCGGTAGAGGCCGCCGCGGGTGCGCTCGTCGACCAGAGCTTTCATCTCTCCCTCACGCACTCCCTTCACGTAGCCGAGGCCGATCCGGACCACCAGCCCGCCCCGCACTCCTTCCGCCGCTGTCTCGACGTGGCAGCGGACCTGGCTGCGGTTGGCGTCGGGAGGGGCGAGGCGGACGCCGCGGCGCTGCGCCTCGTGGGCCAGCGCGTCGGGTGGGTAGAAGCCCATCGGCTGCTCGTTGAGCAGCGCGCAGAGGAACTCGGGGGCACGGTGGATCCGCAGCCAGGCCGACTGGTAGGCGAGCAGCCCGAAGGCGGCCGAGTGGGCCTTGGGGAAGCCGAAGCCGGAGAAGCCCTGGATCTGCCCCCAGACCCGCTCGGCCGTGCGCTCCCCCACGCCACGCTCGGCGGCGCCGGCGAGGAAGGCGTCGTGGTAGCTGCGGATCGCCTCCTCGGAGCGCTTGCGGCTCATCGCCCGGCGCAGCCCCTCCGCCTCGGCCGAGCTGAAGCCGGCCAGGTGCATCGCCACCTCGAGCACCTGCTCCTGGTAGACGATCGTGCCGAGCGTGTCGCGCAGCACCGGCTCCAGCAGCGGGTGCTCGTAGGGGACCTCGTAGGAGGGGTCCTCGCGCAGCCGCCTGCGCCTCTCTATATACGGGTGGACGGCGCCGCCCTGGATCGGGCCGGGACGGACCAGCGCCACCTGCACGGTCAGGTCCTCGAGGCTGCGCGGCCGGGTGCGCGGCAGCATCTGCATCTGGGCGCGGCTCTCGATCTGGAAGACGCCGGTCGTCTCCGCGGCGCGGATCGATTCGAAGGTCTCGGCGTCGTCGAGCGGGATGCGCGAGAGGTCGAGCCGTTCCCCGCGCGACCGGCCGACCTCCTCGACGCAGCGCTCGACCGCCGAGAGCATCCCCAGCCCGAGCAGGTCGATCTTGAGGAAGCCGGCGTCGTCGCAGGAGTCCTTGTCCCACTGGACGATCTGCCGCCCCTCCATCGCCGCCGGCACGACCGGGCAGAGGTCGAGCAGGGGCTGGGTCGAGATCACCATGCCGCCGGGATGCTGGGAGGCATGCCGGGGCAGCCCCATCGCCTCGCCGCTGAGCCCGATCAGCACCTGCCAACCGCGCGAGGCGGCGCGCTCGGCGCCGATCGCGGCGACGACGTCGCGCTCGATCTCGCCGCTGCGCTCGTGGAAGCCGACCGTCTTCGCCACCCGCTCGATCTCCGCCGGCGGCAGCGCCAGCGCCTTGCCGAGGTCGCGCACCGCGCCGCGCGGCCGGTAGGTGGGGAAGGCGGCGACCAGGGCGGAGCGGTCGGCGCCGTAGCGCTCGTGGACGCGGGGGATCAGCGCCTCGCGGATGTCGCGGGGGAAGTCGAGGTCGATGTCGGGCATCGCCGCCACTTCGTCGTTGAGGAAGCGCCCGGCGAACAGTTCGGCCTCGACCGGGTCGACGTGGGAGAGGCCGGTCAGGTAGCAGACGATCGAGCTGACGCTCGAGCCGCGGCCGCGGCCGGGCGGCAGGACGGCGCGCGCCGACTCCGGCCCGCGCACCTCGAGCGCGACCTCGCGGGCCAGCTCGAGCAGGTCGCGGTGGAGGAGGAAGAAGCCCGAGAGGCCGAGCTTGCGGATCGTCGCCAGCTCGGCCTCGAGGCGCGCCTCGGCCTCGGCCCGGCGGGGCGAGCCGCCGTAGCGCTCGCCCATGCGCGCGTCGCAGGCCCCGCGCAGCTTGGCGTCGGCGGCGGGATCTTCCGAGCCCGGATAGCGGTAGCCGAGCTCCTCCGTGAGGTCGAAGCCGAGCCGCTCGGCGAGGCGCCGGGTCTCGGCGACCGCCGCCGGGTGCTCGGCGAAGCGCTTCGCCATCCCCTGTGGCGAGGCCAGCGCCGAGGACGGGTTGCCGCGCCGCCGCGACTCGCTCGCCTCCAGCGTCGTCCCCAGCCGCACGGCGACGAAAGCGTCCTGCAGGAGCGCCCGGCGGCGGCTGTGCGAGTGCACGTCGCCGGTCGCCACGCAGGGCACGCCGAGCCGTTCGGCGAGGCCGGCGAGCCAGCGGTTGCGGGCGCGGTCGTGGCGCCAATAGGGACGCTGCAGCTCGATCCTGAAGCGCTCGCGGCCGAAGGCGGCGAGCAGGCGCCGGGCGAGCGCCGCGGCGCCGCGCGGGTCACCCCACTCCCACACACCGGCCACCCCCTCGCGCGCGCACCCCGATAAGCACACCAACCCATCAGCGTGCTCTTCGAGCTGCTCCAGCTTCACCGCAGGCTGCCCGGCCGCGCGCCCGGTGTTGTCCCGAGTATGCGCATGCGCGGCGGTAAGCAAGCGACACAGGTTTCGGTATCCGACCGCGCTCTCCACCAGGAGAGTGAGATGGGCCAACCTCGCCGCGGGTGGCGGGAGGGGAGGGGGTGCCAGCGGACTCGCCCGTCCGAACACCCCCTCCCCTCCCGACAGGACCCGCGGCCCAAGGGCAACCGTCAACTCCGCCCCAGTGATGCCCCGGATACCGAAACCCCGGCACGCATGGGCGAACTCCATCGAGCCCCAGAGCACGTCGTGATCGGTGAGGGCGAAGGCCGGATACCCGCGCTCGGCCGCGGCGGCGGCCAGCTCCATCGGCGTCGAGGCGCCGTCGAGGAAGGAGAAGGCCGAGTGGGCGTGCAGCTCTATGTATGGAGCACCGCCCACCGTGAGCCGATCAGGCGCGCTGGCGGAACCAGCGCCCGTCGCTGTCCCGGAAGACGACCGCGTTGCCGCCGTCGGCCAGGACGAGCTCGAAGTAGTGGCGCCACAGCCGCCGCAACGTCCACCAGCGGTCCTCGACCAGCCACTCCTCCCGCACCGCCGCCACCCCGACGCCCCCGACCGCCGTCGGCACGCCCTCGGAGTCGACCTCGACCGCCACCCGCCGCGGGGCATACAGCCGCCGGGTCCCCGGCGTCATCGGGGTCGACCCACTTTTGTGTGAGTACTGGCGCGAAGAATTGACCTGAGTGACACACACGCGCGATTTCGATCCCTAGCGTCGGAGCCGTGCCTTGGCCGCCGAAAATCGGAGACTCTCTTCCTCGCTCTGCAGATGCTTGGTTCGAACAGCCCAAGTTGAACTGGATCCTCGGAACTAAAGGGCATGGCGAAGAATGGAGTCGTGTTTTCCGGATCTATCCCGACGACCGGGAGCTTGTGTGGGAGGCGATAGCGAACGCGACTCCTGGATCCATGATCCAGGTGGTTCGCGATCGTTCGCCCTTCGGCATTTCCTGCGGGATCGAGATCAGCCTCGCACTCAACCGTCGCGATGCTCTTGTGGCGGTTGCTTGGCACTACGCTTTTGAAAATGCTGCGCCGAGACTGGTAACCGCCTACCCGAGCTTCTAGCATGGAGATCCCATGGCGATAACCGACAAGATCAATCCCTTCGACATCGTGGAGCTGACCGAGCGCGTTGACGATGCTCCCGCGGGGTCGAGGGGGGGGGTTTTGGAGCTCTACACCCCCGAGGTCGCCATGGTCGAGGTTCTCGAGCCCAAGCTCAACGCCGCCGCCAGAATCGTTTTCGTCCCGCTCGACAAGATGCGTGTTGTCGAGCCTGCCTTGAGGGACACCTAACCCCTTCATCGACCCGGCACCGGATACGGCGTCAGCAGCGCGCGGCGCTCGGGGATGCGGGAGCCGTCGTCGACCGGCAGCACCTTGAGCAGGGCCTCGGCGCCCTGGGCGGCGCGGACCTCCTGCAGGGCGGCGAGCAGGCGGTGGCGGCGGGACTCGTCGCCGCGCAGGGAGAGCTCGAGCTGCTCGGCGGCGCGCCGGCCGAGGCCGACCGCGCGCAGCGACAGCGAGACGGCGGGCGCCGGCAGCTCCCCGAGCCGGGGCAGGAGCACGGCGCGCAGGGCCCGTGCCGACGCAGTCGGCCGGCCGAGTCCCTGCGCGACGCTCCAGCTGCCGCCGTCACCGAGCACGGCGCCGAGGCGCAGCCCCAGCAACGTCCGCCCCGTGCGCCGCGGTGCGGCGAGCAGTCGATCGACCAGCAGCTCCAGCGCCCGCTCGAGCTGGCTGCCGGCCGTCCCCTCGGGAAGCTCCATCTCCTCCGCCAACTCCTCCCAGGCGCCGTGGACGCCGGCGACGAGCAGCTCGTCCTCGCCGCGGGCGATGCGCAGCGCGCACAGCCCAGGCGGGCCGAAGCGGTCGGCGACGTGGCCGGGCGAGAGCGCCGCCAGCTCCCCCAGGGTGCCGATCCCCAGCCGCGCGAGCGTCTCGACCAGGTTGCCCGCCTCGCGCTCCGGCAGGCCGAGCCGGTCGGCCAGAGCCGCAACCGGGAGCTCGGATACGAGGGTCGTCATACGAACGTATGTTCGTATACGCAGAGGCCGATTTCAACCTACGAAAAGTTCCGCTCGCGTCCGTTCAAAGACGGCCAATCGTGAACTGCGATGTTTACTTAGAAAGACTTGCGTTAATCATGCTCCTGTGAGAGTGTGGCGGCCGATGCTGGCCCACATCGCGGGGATACCGGTCGAGGAGACGGCGCTCAACCTGGCGCCGGTCGCTTTCCTCGCCGCCGGCCTGACCAGTGCCCGGCTGCGACGGCTCGCCCAGCGGCGCACGGGACAGCAGCGCGGCGGCCGGCGTGCGGCGCTCGCGAGGCGGCCATGACCGTCGCCTCCCCCAGCGCGATCCGCGCGCCGGTCCAGCTGCGCCACCGGCGCAGCGTCCGCCGCCTCAGCGAGGGCCAGCTCGGCGACCTGCGCCAGGCGGTGACCCTGGCGCAGGGGATCGGCGACGATCGCGGCTACCAGTACTGGGCGGGGATCCACGGCCTGCCGCTGCCGATGTACTGCAAGCACGGCAGCCCCTTCTTCCTCCCCTGGCACCGCGCCTACCTCTACTTCTTCGAGAAGGAGCTGCAGGACCGGGTCGGCGGGGTGACGCTTCCCTGGTGGGACTGGACGCAGAACCACGCCGAAGGCCTGCCCGCCGCCTACAGCCGCGGCCGCACCGCCGCCGGGACGAAAAATCCGCTCGCCTCCTCGCCGATCCAGCAGGCCGGGCGGCGCGACCCGAAAGAGAAAAGGACCTGGCGCCAGTTCAACCGCGCCAGCCGCCTGCCCGAACCGGGCGAAGTCGAGGCGGTGCGCGAAAACCGCGACTACTTCACCTTCCAGAACCAGCTGGAGAACATCCACAACGGGGTGCACGGCGAAGTCGGCGGCACGATGGGGGACATCTCGGTCGCCGCCTACGACCCGATCTTCTGGGCGCACCACTGCATGATCGACCGCCTCTGGTACCTCTGGCAGCTCGACCATCCGGGGGCGCGGCTGCCGGCCGCCTACCTCGACACCGCCCTGCCGCCGTTCCCGATGACGGTGCGCCAGACGCTCGACATCACCGCGCTCGGTTACGACTACGCCGCCGCCACCGCGGCCGTCCCGGGGACCCGCCGTGGTTGACCGCTACCGCAGCAGACCGCTGGAGCTGCCGGCGCCCGAGCATCGCTTCGAGCGCGCCGACCTCGCCTTCTACGAGGTCGACCACTCCGGCCCGAGCTTCGAGGCGCGCGTCTACGTCGGCGCCGGCCGCGGCCTCAAACGCGACGCCGGCATCGAGCACCCCGCCTACGCCGGCTCGCTCTGGATCTTCGGCCACGGCAGCTGCCACGGCGAGGAGGGGCACTGCGAGGTGCCCGGCGAGCGCGACCCCTTCGACTACCGCCTCCCCCACCACCTCGAGCCGGCGCCGCGGATCCTCACCGTGACGGCGGCGATCGAGCGGCTGGTCGAGGCGGGCAAAGCCAAGGCCGCGGTCGACGTCTTCGTCCACGGCCCCGAGGGCGAGGCGCTCAAGACGCTCGACTTCACCCAGCTGCGCCTGCTCACCTACGCCTGACGACCGTCGGGTCCAGCGGGCTATGGCTCGGCGGCGATAATGAGGGGCATTAATTCGCAATGCAATGCTAGTCTATGCCGATATTATGCTCAGCGATGCCCAAATAGGACGTCTCAACGCTTGGTGGACCAGCGCCGGCTGGGAGGCGGATGACCTCCACCTGCGTCGTCTCGACGGCAGCCCGGTGCGGCTCGCCGCCCCGCAGGTCGACGAGATCGATCTCGGAGCCGCGGCAATTCACGTCCTGCGGGGACCGCGTCAGGTGGGCAAGTCGACCGACCTCAAGCTGCTCGCGCGCAGAGCCCTGGCTACCGGCGCCGAGCCTCGGGAGGTCATCTACCTCTCGCTCGACCTGCTCGAGGACCAGCCGCCCTCGGAGCTGGTCGAATCGGTCAACCGCGCGCTCGAGCTGGCCGGGGGACGAGCCGGCTCGCGGCTGATCCTGCTCGACGAGGTCACCGCCGCCGAGCGCTGGCAGACGGCCGTCAAGGCCCTCTGGGACGAAGGGCGGATCGACCGTGACGTCGTCGTCTGCACCGGCTCCTCCGCCGCCGACCTCGCCGAGGGTTCGGCGGAGCGCCTGCCGGGGCGGCGCGGGCGAGGCCGCGACTTCCTCGTCATGCCCCAGGACTTCGCCGCCTTCGCCCAGGCGGTGGACGGGACGGTTCCCCCCGGCCTCGGCCTGACCGTCGCCGAGATCCTCGGCGCCGACGGCAGGGAGGCGCTGCGCTCTGCCCAGGTCCACCTGCCGGCCCTGCGGCGTGCGCTCGAGCGCTACCTGCTGTTCGGCGGCCTGCCGGCCGCGGTAGTGGAGGCGGCGGGTGGGTCGGCTGAGCCGAGCGGGGAGGTGCAGCGGGTTCTCTGGGATTCGCTCGTCAAGGAGGTGCAGCGGCGGGGCGCCTCCATGCCCGCCGCCCAGGCGCTGCTCGAGCGCATCATGCGCTCGCTCGGGTCGAAGCTGAGCTGGTCGAAGCTGGCACGGGAGATGGCCGTGCCGCTCGGCCGCCCGCGCCGCGGCGCCGGCCACCACAACGATCCCCGTACGGTGCAGAGCTACGTCGAGCTGCTCGCGGTCAACTACTTCGCCCTGGTCCTCTACTTCTGGAAGCAGGACTCCGGCAGCGGCGACGTCGCCAAGGACAAGAAGGTCTACTTCGGCGATCCTCTGCTGCAGACGATCGTCGCCGACCGGGTCGGCCTGCCGCGCGACACCCACGCCGAGGTGGAGAACGCCGTCGCCCTCGCCCTGTACCGGCGCTACGAGCCGTTGGAGCGCCGCGCCGAGAACATGATCGCGCCCGAGCAGCTGCACGTCTGGGGCACCCGGCGCGGTGGCGAGGTCGACTTCGTCTGCGGCCCCCGCGAGCGGATCGACGCGGTCGAGGTGGCCGACTGGGCCTCGCTCGACCGTCGCAAGGCGACCGGGCCGGCGAGGGCGCTGCCCGGCCGGCCGTCGCTGGTTGCGAGCCGCGACGAGCTCGACTTCGGCCGCTCGGCAAATGTCGTCCCCGCCGCGCTGCTGCTCTGGGCGCTGTCGGGTTCTACATCTGGGTGACGATGATCCCGGCGAAGCCGGCGAGCAGCGTGGCGATCGTGCCGCCGGCGATCTGAAGCAGCGTGCGCTGCAGCGAATCGAAGCGGCCGTTCATTTCCATGCGGAGGTCGCGGAATTCCCGATCGACTTTGTCGAAGCGCCGGTCGACCTCATCGAAGCGCCGATTGACGTCGTCGCGGAAGTCGTCCAGCCGCTCGTCTGTCCAGCTCTCTCTCATCCTGTACATGGTCCCATATCGTGAGACAACACGTTGCGCAAGTGGCGCGCGGAAGCAAAATCTTTGGCGTCAGCTCTGTGCCGAAACAGTCGCAACCAGCTCGTCCTCGAGCCCGGGGAGGCGGCTGGCTTCGCCCAGCGTGACGAGCTTGCCGACCAGAGCCAGCATGCCGGCGACGCGCACCCAGTCGGTCCCCAACCGCTCGGCGAAGGCATCGACCATCGCGTCGTGGCGCCTGACGCCCTCCGGGCCGGCGGCGAGGATCTCGACCGTCAAGAGGCGGGCCGAGGGCGGGTCGGCGGCGAAGAGGGCCAGGGCGATGTGAATCGCTGCGCGAGGGCGCCTGGCGGCGACCCCTTCCTCGCCCGGCTCACTCCCGGCCTCGCCCGCCCGATCGACCGCCTCCAGCAGCCGCTCGAGCAGCTGCCGGTGGGTGGCGAGCATGCAGTCGCGCTTATCGCCGAACTGCCTGTAGAAGGTGACCGAGGAGACCCCGGCCCGTTTCGCCACCCCAGCGACCGAGGCCTCCGCATACCCCCGCTCCGCACACACCTCCGCCATCGCCGCGACCAGCCGTTCGCGCTGGTTGCGGGCGACGACATCGGCCGGGATCCCGTGGGAGCCCGGCGGCAGCCGGCGAGCCGTCGAATTCGCCACCGTATCCACGATCGAAGGGTACTACTCGTACCCAAAGAGGGGAGAGAGTTTAAATTTTGACGAAAGTCGACGGAGACAAGCTGCGGCGTCTCATCGGTGGGTCCCCCTGTGGTTGTGTCGGCGCTCTTTGTGGTGGTGGCTCTTGTGAGTGCTCTGCTTCTTCACGCAGCGCCCCCTGCGCCGCGCCCTGCCCTTCGGGCAGCCCCGCTCGTGCGGGTTGCCGGGGCCCTTGAAGGCGGAGGTGGCCGGGGAGGACTGGGACGGTGGCGGGGTAACCCCGGGCTTGCACCCTTCTCCTTCGCAGGGCGGGGGCGGGGGCAGTGGGTTCTGGGCGGCGATGCCGCCCCCGACCCTGGCGTCGTAGAGGTCTGCGAGGTGGTCGGTGTCCTGGCCGACCAGCCCTTCGCGGGTAAAGAAGAAGACGTCGTTGCCGGAGGCCGAGGCATCGGCGAAGAGCGCCGGGTAGCCCTCGCCCTTGCCGGTGGAGATCAGGTAGAGGCAGCCCTCGTCAGCTGGCGAGTAGCCGGGGGCGCCTTCTTCGCAGCTGCCTTCCCCGGGCGCCTCCCACTCATAGACGTCGAGGCAGGAGTAGTAGCCGTCCTGCAGGTGGCCGCCGACGTCGGGGCAGTCCGGTTTTCCGTCGCCGTTGGTGTCGGCGCCGTTGGCGTCGATCGGGGAGAGCGCATCGGTGGTCTCGAAGAAGGCCCGCCCGCCCGAGGCCGAGAGGAAGCGCGAGACCACCTGGGCGGGGTAGGCGGCCTGCAGCTGGAACGGGTTGACCCGGCCGATGTCGGGCTCCCCGCCCGGCGGGCCCATCGTCGGGTTGCAGGAGACGCAGATTATGCCCTGGCCGGCACGGTAGAGGTAGAGCTCGGCGGTGCCTTCGCTCGGGTAGGCGGTGAGCTGTTCTCGGGAGCGGAAGAGGAGCGAGTGCCCGTCGGGGCTGAGCCGGGAGATCTTCTGCAAGCGTGGCGTGTTTGCAGCCGAGAACGCCGGCACCCAGTCGACGAGGTCCGAGGCGTCCTTACCCCCGTCGACGTCGAGGGGAGCGATGAAGCTGACGCTTCCCGCCGGGCCGCCGCCCGCTTCCCAGGCGTAAAGGTTGCACTGGCCCTTGCCGAAGAATCCGATGTCGCTGCAGTCCCCCGCATGGGCTTCCTCGGGGCCGGCGCCGTTTTCGACCGTGTTATTGGCTAGGACGGCGTTGGCGGCGAAGAAGAGGCGGGTGCCGTCTTGGGAGACCCCTACGACGCCCTTCACTTCGGCGCCGTCGGCATCGGCGGAGTCCGGCGTCAGGTCGGTGAAGCAGCCCCCCGTCGTCACGCAGCCCCCCGTCCCCTGCGCCTGGAAGCGGTAGAGGTCGTTGCCGGGGTGCGGGGGGATCTCGCCGTTTGCCGACCAGTAGAGGTGTTCTTCGGTGGGGTCGGTGGCGAGGCCGGCGAGGGAGCCTTCGGGCTTCAGGTATTCGGGTTCGAGGCTCGCTTCTTCAAGCCCCAGGTTCGCCCGACCGATCGTGCCTTTGCCCTGCAACGCCCAGTAGACGTGGGGGCCGATCACCGCTATGCCACGGGGCTTGTCTTCGGGGGCGCCGCTGCCGGTCCCCACCGAGGTCTGGCTACCGCCTTCCAGCGGGATCGAAGCGACGTCGCCGAAGTCGGCGTTATTTTCTTCCGTCCAGTAGACCCGCGTCGCGCTCAGCGCCACCCCGTATGGGGTGAAGATGTTGCCCAGTTCGTGGAATTTCTGTTCGACCGAGCTGCCGTCGATCGCCGCCCGTGCGATGTCGACCTCCGCCGGCCCTTCGGTGTTCTGCGAGTTCGCCCAGTAGATGTGGCTTTCGTTGACCGCGATGCCCTGCGGGTTGGAGGCGCCGGCGATGAATTCCGGTTTGACTTCTTCGCCTTCTTCTGTGCCCAGCTTGGCGCGGCCGATCGTGCCGGCGCCGCCAACCGAGACTTCGCGCTGGACTCCGCTCAGGTCCCCGCCGAGCGGCCCGGTGTTGGTCCAGTAGATGCACTGCCCGCCTCCCGCGCAGGGGCCGGTGGCCACGTAGCGGGGCGCGGTGGGGGCGCACTGTTCCTCGCCCGGTTCGGTTTCGGGGTGGGTTTCCGCACAGGTTTCGCCTGGCTTGACGTATTCGTCGTCCGGTTCCGAGCCATCGAGCCTGGCGCGGCCGATCGTGCCCTCGAGGGGGTCGGCCCAGTAGACGTATTCGCCCTGGGTGGCGATGCCGACGGCGTGGTGGCCTACGAGCAGTTCGGGCAGTTCATCTTCTGGTTCTTCTTCGG
>Ga0157375_10000705_pt1 | contig 29494 bp, 15 predicted proteins | sample M35metaG_FD_115311 | JGI IMG/M metagenome (GOLD analysis project Ga0157375, IMG submission 115311) | Miscanthus rhizosphere microbial communities from Kellogg Biological Station, Michigan, USA - M3-5 metaG | ecosystem: Host-associated > Plants > Roots > Rhizosphere > Soil | place: USA: Michigan... | reverse complement strand
GTGGCGCCGTATCTCGCGCGCTGAGACGCGCATACACTGTCGCGGCGTGATCGTTTACAAGAAAACGCCGCACCTGCGCCTCACGCGCGCACAGGTGCCCGAGCCGCCGTATTGGGCCGCGACGACGATCGCGCCGTACAGCCCGCGCCGCGCCGCGCCGATCGCTATCGACTACATCGACCTGCGTGCCTCGTGCGCCGAACGCTTCGAGGTCTCCGTCTGCGAGAACGTGCGGGACGATCTGGAGCGCAGCACGACGCGCCATCCGCTGCATGCGCCGGTGCTGATCGACGCCGCGGAATTCGCGGAAGTCATCTTCAGCCGCGGCGAGGAAGCGCTGCAATTCGCGTCCGAGCAGCACGTCGCGGCAATGCAGCTCGTCTCCACGCGCGGCGCGATCCCGAAGCAGGTGGCTGAGGATGCCGTGATCGCGATCGCGGCCTGGCCGCTGGAGTTCGATCGAATCGAAGCGCTCTTTTCCGACGCGAAGGAACGCGGACTGCGGTGGGGCGTCGTCGTCCCGATCGTCTTTCCGGTCACGACCGATCTCGCCGCGCTCGCGCAACTCGCCGAGCTGGCGAAAACGTACGGCGCATCCTTCTTCGCCGGCGTCCCGATCGAACTGGACGCGACCGCGCGCAACGCGCTGGCGCGCACGCTCACCGGCGACGGCAGCGAAGAAACCTACGAGATGCTCTTTCACGCCGACCTTGCACCGATCCGCCTCTCCACCGAACGCCACATCGCCGCGCTGGCCGCAGAGATCGGCGCCGCGGATTTCGTCGTCCCGCCGCGCTGGGATCGCCGGACGAACTGGAACGCGTCGGTGCTCCTCACGCTCACCGCGACGCGCATCCTGTCGATGAACAAAGACGAGGAACTGGCGTGGCGCTTGACGCGATCGGCGAAAGTGGTGGCGCTGCTGGAGAAGCCGATCGAGCGCGTCGCGCAGGCCGCCAGCCTCTCCATCATCGACTCGCTCGACGAGATCAGCGTCGACCTTCTGACGGAGTGGCTCGAAACCGGCAGGTCGAGTTTCGTCGGACACATCGAGAAACAGTGGCGCCTGCGAAGGGACAGTGGGGTTTAGGAGTCGCGCAAATGTTGATGCAGGCGACTATGTGGGCCGAGCCGAAGGCAACAAGCGCCGCCGGCCGTGACGACTGTGTCAAAAGGGACAGCGGGCTCTGAGGGATTGAGAACAAACTCGTGAGGGGTAGAAAGCAGGCCTCAGGCTAAAAGCGCCAGCATGCCGACCGCTTGAGTGCTTCCTTGAATCCTACCGGGAGAGCGGCAGGATAGCAGAAAATTCCAAAAACAATAGAAATTGTTAAGTCTATGACCGACCCTGGGAACGCGGGCGTTCCACCCGCTTTTGATGACGCGCCGGACGGCAAGAAGCCTCCGCGCAGGATCCCCGCGCTCGCACTTCTCCTCGGCGCGCTCGCCATCGTGCTGCTGTTCATCGCGGCCGCGGCGTGGTTCATCGCTCATCGCATCGAACAGATGGCCGTCCGCGCCGTCACGCGAAAAGAGGAGGCAGTCGACGTCGGATCGCTCGTCACGCGCATCCGCGATCTGAACCGCCTCGAAACCGCCGACATGCGCGTGGTCAGCGTCAGCACGATCCGCCAGACATACGACCTGATCCCGAACGCGCTGGCCGGCGACGAACTGACGCTCTACTCCGCCGGCGACGTCATCGCCGGAGTCGATCTCTCGCTGCTGAAGACGGAGGATGTTTATTGCGAGGCGGACGGCACGGTCGTCGTCCACCTCCCGCCGCCGCAAGTGCTGGTCTCGCGCATCGACAACCGCGCTACGCACGTCATCGACCGCCGCACCGGCGTCTTCCGCCGCGCTGACGTCGGCATGGAAGGCCGCGCGCGGCAATACGCCGAACAGAACATCCGCAACGAAGCAATGCGCAAAGGGATCCTGCCGCTGGCGCAGAAGAACGCCGAAGGGCGGATTGCGGGGCTACTGCACACGTTGGGGGCGGCGAAGGTGCGGTTCGACGTCGTGACGAACGCGGCGCCGCGCTAGGCGCGATGGAGCGCTGGCGTCCTCGCCGGCTGGCCCGGCGCGCGTCCTCGCTGCCGAATGGGAGGCTTGCGCGTTACCAGCAAAATTCGAAGGTTTGGCGGTTCGGCAGCAAGGACCCTTCGTGCTCAGGGCAGGCTCCGCCGGTCCAGCCGGCGAGACGCCAGCGTTCCATCCGCAATGTCGCTGAACGCTCCGTACACACTGGTGGCCGAGCCTTGGGCAACCTACGCTTCGGGCCGTGCCCGACGGGCCGTGCCCGCCTGTGCGATCATCCCGACTCACACGAATGCAAGTGACGGCCGGCAGCCGCCTCGGTCCCTATGAAATCGTCGCGCCGATTGGTGCGGGCGGGATGGGGGAGGTGTACAAGGCGCGCGACACGCGGCTCGACCGCAGCGTGGCCGTCAAGGTTCTGCCGCATTCGTTCGCGGACAACGCCCTCCTCAAGCTTCGTTTCGAGCGCGAGGCGAAGACCATTTCGCAGCTCACGCATCCCAACATCTGCACGCTCTACGACGTCGGCAACGAAGGCGGCGTCGAGTACCTGGTCATGGAGCTGCTGGAAGGGGAGACGCTGGCCGACCGGCTCGCGCGCGGCGCGCTGCCGATGCGCGACGTCCTTCGCTACGGCCGCGAGATCGCCGCGGCGCTCGACCGCGCCCATCGCGCCGGTGTCGTTCATCGCGATCTGAAGCCGGGCAACGTCATGATCACGAAGTCGGGCGCGAAGCTGCTCGACTTTGGATTGGCAAAAGGCGGCACGATCCAGATCTCGTCGGACGACCTTACGCAGCAGAAGTCGCTCACGCAGGAAGGGACGATCCTCGGCACGTTCCAGTACATGGCGCCGGAGCAGCTCGAAGGCGTCGAAGCCGACGCGCGCACCGACATCTTCGCGCTCGGCGCGGTGCTTTACGAGATGTCCACGGGACGCCGCGCGTTCGACGGAAAGACGAAAACCAGCCTCATTGCCGCCATCGTCGGAGGCGACCCGAAGCCGATCCGCGAGTTCCAGCCGTTGACGCCGCCGTCGTTCGAGCACGTGGTGTCGAAATGCCTGGCCAAGGATCCCGACCAGCGCTGGCAGAGCGCGTCGGACGTGGCCTCGGAGCTGGAGTGGATCGGCGGCGCGACGAATGTGGATCAGAGCGCCGTCCAGGTGCGCCGGCCGAAAGGCCGCCGTGTTGCGCTGATCGCAGCGCTCGTTCTCGCGATCCTCGCCGCGGCCGTGGCGACGTCGATGCTGCTGCGCAAGCCGGCCGCGGAAACGCCGATGGTTCTCTCGATCGCCATGCCGCAGCATCGCCCGTTCGACACCTTCGGTCAGGCCGTCCTATCTCCTGACGGCAGCATGTTCGTCTTCGTAGCGGACACCGTCGGTCCGACGTTCTCCTCGATTTCCGCGCCGTCGCTGTGGCTGCGCGCAATCGACCGCTCCGAGCCGCGGCCGCTCCTTGGTACGCAGGGAGCGACGCAGCCCTTCTGGTCGCCGGATGGAACGTCGATCGGCTTCTTCGCCGACGGAAAGCTGAAGCGGATCGCTGTCAACGGCGGGCCTGCGCAGATCATCGCCGACGCACCGCTGTCGTTCGGCGGCTCGTGGAACCGCGACGGCGTGATCCTTTTCTGCGGCGATTCCCTTGGTCCGATCTACCGCGTCGACGCCCGAGGAGGAACGCCACAGGCCGTGACGCGCAAGACGCAGAAAGAGGAGGCGCATCGCTGGCCGGTTTTCCTTCCCGATGGGGAGCACTTCATCTTCCTCGGCGATGCGCCGCGAACGGAAGACCATCACATCAAGGTCGGCTCGCTCCGCGACGGCAGCAGCCGCGACCTGACCCAGGCGGTGAGCAACGCGCAGTATGCCGAGCCGGGACAACTGCTCTACGTACGCGCCGGCGCGCTGCTGGCGCATCCGTTCGATACGAAGACGCTGACGTTGACCGGTGAGCCTCGCGTCATCGCGGAGGATGTGCTGGAGAACGACTCCAACCACCACTTCGAATTCAGCGCGTCGCCGAACGGGCGGCTGGTCTATCGATCGGGAAGCGCCGACTCGCAGCTCACCTGGCTGGACCGGACCGGCAAGCCGCTCGGTACGATCGGCACGGCGCGCCGCATCGGATTCGTGCTGCGCATCTCTCCCGATCAGCAGCACGTGATCGCAGAGCTGAACGATGCTGACGGGCGCAGCGACGATGTGTGGATTTTTGACGCGGCGCGCGGCGTGGCTACGCGCTTCACGTTCGATCCTGCCGCTGACCGGGCGCCGCTCTGGTCGGCCGACGGCGCGAAGGTAGCCTTCTCATCGATGCGTACTGGCATCGGAGATCTCTACGTCGCTGAAACCGCAACGCCGGCGAGCGCGAAGAAGCTCGGCGCCATCGACGGCGACCTTCTGGAACCGAGGGCCTGGTCGCGCGACGGGGAGCTCATTTTCGTGGACGACTATCGGAAGGCGGATGTGGACATCCTGACGTTCTCCACGCGTACCGGCGAGGCCAGGCCTTACCTCTCCACACGCTTCAACGAAGAATCGGCGGCGCTCTCTCCCGACAACTCCTTCATTGCCTACGTCAGCGATGAGTCAGGGCGCAGGGAGGTGTACGTCGAACAGTTCCCGACGCATGCAGGCCGCAGGCAGATCTCGACGGCCGGCGGTGTGGCCCCGCGCTGGCGCGGCGATGGCCGTGAGCTTTTCTACGCCGCCCTCGGCGGAGCGGTGATGAGCGTCGACATGACCACCGCGGCCGCCGCGCCCAAATCGCTGTTCCGCCTTCCCGGTTTCAATTACGACGTCACGCGAGACGGCCAGCGCTTCGTCGTCGACCAACCGGTCGACAACACAACGAACACGCCGCTGACGTTCGTCTCAAACTGGATGGCGCCGCGAAGGTAAACGTGATGAACCTCGGCAGAATCGGAGCAGCCGTTCAAGCGCTCGCCATCAACGCCGTCACGATCTACGGAGTCTTTGGCCTCCACTGGTCCGTCGGAACAGCCATCGCTCTTTACTGGATGGAGAACGTCCTGCGCGGCATGGTCATCCTGGTCTTGTTAGCCGTGTGGCAACTGTTCTTTCGCCAGCCGGATCGTTCCGGCGCGATCGCTACGCAACGCAAGTTCACGATCAAGACCTTTCTCCTGTTTTCCGGCGCCCTCACCGCCGCGCATGCGGTGTTTCTCGCAGTCATCCTCGGATTCGTCATTCCGCGTATGTCCCCAGCCCAGCGCTTCGAGGCCGGCTCATTTGAGAACGGACTGGTAATTATCTCGATCCTGCTGCTGATCGAGCTGCTGGTATGGCTCCTCGGCGCCAATCGAAGTTCCGACGAGGGAGTCCAGCGTTCCGCGAACGCCTACGTCCGGAGGGTCGTGGTCCTACACCTGACGATCGTGCTCGGCATGTTCGGAATCGTGTTGTTCGATCGGCCGACGGTGTTGTTCGCATCGTTCGCAGCACTGAAGGTCGCCGCAGACCTCACCCTTCCGATCCGGCGCGGTCCCGTTCCCGATCAGGCTTCCGCGCCGATCGCCTCTTAGCCATGACCCACGGCGCGCTTCCGAGGGACGTTAACTCGGGCCGTGCAACCCGACTGCCGGCTCGGCGGCACTACGATTCGATCACGCCTCGATCCCAAGAACCTCACTCAGCCGCGCCGCATACCCGGGCAGCGACTCGTCGCCATGTCCGTCGCGCAGCGCCGCGCGAAGACCTGCGTCATCTTCCTTGCTCGATGGATCGTCGGTCAGCTTGCAAAGATGCCACTGACTCCGCACCAGCCAATGCTCCCCCGGCCCCGCCGCAAACAACGTCCGCCACCGATCACTATCCGGCCAAGTCCACGTCGTCGTTGACTGCGCCCACCCCAGCGCGAAGTAAAGGGCGAGCTGGGCGGGGGTGGGGTTCTCGGGAAGGCGCAGGTCGATCGCGCGCCATGTGTCGAATAACCAACGATTCTGAAGACGAACATTAAGGTACGCAACGCGTTCCTCTACATTCGTGTTTTCTGCCATCGTGGCTACCGCAACCCATGCCTCCGCACCCATAGCCGCGATTACTCTCCCAGCCGCCTGTCCCGGTTCCCCTTCGGCGTTGTGCGTTCGGGGCGTCTGATGCTTTAACGAATTGGAATCTGACGCGAATGCGTCGAACTCGAGACCGAAGCTAAGTAAGAAGTCGCTCGCGAACGGCGCAAAGGTCTTACTGAACACCCTAGCAAAATCAACCGCGAAAGCGCTCGTGAAAACATCGCCAAAGCGGTGACCAATGTACTGCTCGGCAAAGACTTCAGCGTTTGGTAGGGAGAAGTTGCTTGCAAAGTAGCTTTGGAAATCTCGGGCGCACTCATGCGTGAATTTCGTGCCGAAGCCTGAACTTAGTCCTAACGCCAGCGCGCGTGCAGATCGTGGAATTGCAGTCAAACGCGCTGTCAGATTGACGCTTCGAGGCACAGTTCGCACGATCGTGTGACCCGGTTCAACGATTACCTGAGCAGGCAGTCCACTACCTCCGCGGCGCGCGAGGTCTTTCAGGCGTGCTACGTTTTCAAACGCGCTGGTACGTGAGTGCGACGTACGTAGATGTAACGAGACAATTGATGCGATCGCAATAAGATGGAGTTCAGCGCCAATAGCTGCTACGGCTCTAAGCGGAACGAGTTCGAATGGCGCTTGCTCGGTCCACGTCAGTGCCTCCGGTGCATCGATCGTGCGGGCCGCCCAATCGCCCAGCTTAGCGCCCGGCCAGAATTCCATCAGTGCTGCAGCCGCCACAGCCTTGTCACGGCGATTTGTCAGATGATCCGACACGACTTGAGAATCGGACAGGCCGACCGCTGCGGCTGCAGCTGCCAACTCATCGCCAACAGCCTCGTTGAGGCGACGCTCGATCCATCTTTGTACTGCCTCTCCATGACGGACAGAGAAGCGCCGGATCTGTCGGACGAGCGTGTCTGTGAAGTTCGGCGTGTCTTGTAGAAGTGTTTCAGAATATGCGTTGAGTATAGTTTCGCGCTGTTCAGGGCGGAAGCGGGCTTCTTCGCGGAGGCAACGGATCAGGAATTCCCACCGTCGTGTGTTCCGGGTCTTGCGGACCGTCTCGTATACAGAGTCGAGGTATTCTCCGTTTTCAGCGTGAGATCCTACTGCAAGGAGACAGACCTCCTGCCATAGCGGATCGCCAACCCGCTGCGCCATAATCCCAATGGCTGCATCGCCGCCCAATTCTCGCTCCATCCCCTGCGACGCAAGGTACTCCATGATCGAGAGATGAAAAAAGCCATAAATGCCCGTGCTCTGCTGCGACAAGATACCGCTATGCTTTTCAAGGTGGTCAATCCAACGCCCGATGATGCCGGCGACCCTTTCCTCCGGTTCGTTATCGTAATCACGCTTGCGAAGAATCGGAAGAAGTCGAGCAATCAAGTCACCGCGGGCGATCGTGACGGTCTCGCGTGTGTGGATTGTGCGACTGATCTGCATCGCGAACGCTAAGCTCTCGAGATAGGCACGCTGCAGCCCCGCATCGATCTCGTCGAACGGCCTTTTGGCTTGAGCGGGCCAAGTCTCGAGCAGCATGCGGACGCAAAGCTCGTAGAGCTTGGCGCGTTCCCCTGGTAGGTTCGCCTCGACACGATGGATCATGGCGATTAGCGTGGCTAGAATCGGGGTACGCGCCAACTCGCGCACTCGGTCGTCACCGTTCAACGCGGTCAAGAGGTCTGCGATACCGCGATCGCGTGCCACCGGATCGGAAGGTTCCTGAACGCTGTACCATTGAGTAACGAATGCGCGCAGGTCGCTATCGTTAAACTTCTCCAGCGCGAGCTTCCAAAACAGGATTTGTAGATTTCGTTTTCCAGCTATCGATCTCGTTATTAACAGAGGGGCGTCATCGTAGCCGGCAATACGACTCGTCACCAAGATTGGCAGTTTCTTGTGTGTGCTGGCAAATGCAGCAACCAAGTCGCGCATCTCGGCTCGCTCGTCCGCCGCTCCGACCTCGTCGAGGCCGTCCAGGATAAGCATCGCTTGACCGCTGTCAATCGCCTTACGTATGAAGTTTCTTGGTAGCGCGAGCGAGAATTCAGCCTTGGCTTGAACGTCAAGATATTCAAGCAAGGAGAGAGTCGGATTTTGGCGCTGCCTCTCCACAAAATCTCGAAAGGCGACGCGTAGTGGGAGGCGCCATGTAGCGACCTCCACTCCGGTCATGGTGATCGCTCCAGCAGCGAGCATTACTAGAAAACGCGATAGCGTGGTTTTGCCGGACCCAGGAGCGCCGAGGACGACGACAACAGGCGCCGGTCCGCCCGCAGGTCCGCTAAGTAGAAGTCGTGCGACGTTTGCCGTCGTGACCGATCCGATATCACCAACTCGGTCGATCAGCCTCATCCGCAATGGAACGAAGAGGTCACTCACTCGCGCATTTGGGCGCGCGGCTTGGTTCGGAAAGCCGATGAAGCGTGCATGGCCGTGGTAGCTGGCGGCCGCGTTGCGGTATCGCGCGGTGAAGCTAAGCCGCTGATCCTCCGATATCGTCTCGGGCGGGTTGGCTTTTTTTCCACCGAGGCGATGAACGGCGCGAAGCTTGATCTTGCATATGCCGCTGCGCGCGTTCTCGTAGGTAAGGTTATCGGGAGCGAAGAAGCCTGTTGATTCCCCGCTGTAGCGAAAAAGATGGATGCGAGCTTCGCCCTTGTCGAGATCGACTTCACCGAGGTGAAATCCCCGCGGCCAGTTTGTTTCGGCGGTGTAGAGCGCGCCAGCCGCGATCTCGAAGAAGTTGCCGTCCGGTGAGGACTGGAAACTGGTGTGGTTGAGGTGTAGGTGTCCGCGTAGGAGAAACGCCGCGCCATTGTTGGCACCAAGCAGCGATTGCACGCGACTGTCGTCGAATTCGCGGAGGTTGCGCAGCGGATGGTGCATGAGCGCGATGCGGAGGAAGGCGTCCGGAGTCGCATCGAGTGCCTCTCGTACCTGCGCTTCACCGACAAGGAGATTCGCCTTATCGGTCTCTCCTCCCTCAGCGATCCATGCGGAGTTGAGCTGGAGGATACCGATTGAGATTCCGTTGAATTCGCGTACGTCGGTGCGCCAGGGGCGGTCAGGCTGCAGCGTGCGCGCGGCACCGAGGAATCCGGCGGTGAAAGCGTAGTAGGCCTCGAGCCGGGTCGAGAGGAGGCGCATTGCTTCGGGATCGCGTAGCGTCTCCTCGACGATTGTTTCGTCGGCCAGATCGCCTTGAATGGCCCGATGTGATCGAGTGATGCGGCTACGATCAACGTCGTGGTTCCCCGGTACCAGGAACCAGCTCTCCTTCGGATCGAGCTTCAGAACCTTGTTCAGTTCATGGAAAAACCGCGTCGCCTGCTCGTACTCCCTCGGTTTGCCGGACCAGGCGATGTCGCCGGTGACGAAGACGATGTCGGGGGCGAGGCCTTTGTCCTTCAACTCGGCGACTTTGGCGATCAGCGCGCGGAGTGTGGCGCGGCGATCCCAGAGCTCGCCTTCGCGGAAATGCGTGTCCGAAAGGTGAAGCCAGCGGAAGGTCATTGTGGGGAGAAGTAATTCTAGGCTACTTCGATCCGCAGATGTACGCAGATGAAAAAAGGGTCATTCTCCATCTGCGTCGAATCTGCTTGATCCGTTGATAGGCAGTGTCCGCCACGATCCCGCCACATTCCTGCCGCTGGCTCGCCTCGGCGCGACACTCGTCACGTCACATCGCGGATTGATCCTCATTCAGAGCGAGGAGACGACGATGGATTGCGCATCACAAACGGGTCGGTTGCTGCGTGCTAGGCTCCGCCGCATGAAGCGAATTGGACTTGGGATCCTCTTTTTGGTTTGCGCGATGAGCGCGCAGGCGGCGGACAAACTCACGATTGTCAAGGCGGGGCCGGTGGGGGAAGTGGCGAACCTTGCCGAGGCCAATGAGATTCGGGTCGTGTTCAGCGAGCCGATGATCGTCGTCGGGAAGATTCCGAAGGTGCTGGACTTGCCGTGGTTTCACGTCGCGCCGGAGATCAAGGGGACCTTTCGCTGGTCGGGGACGACCACACTGATCTTCACGCCCGATCCGAAGACGCCGTTGCCGTTCGCGACCAAGTTCGACGTCACCATCGATCCCGAGGCGAAAGCGGTGAGCGGCAAGACGCTGGGGAAGGCGTATCGCTTCTCCTTCATCACGCCGACCATTCAACTGCTGCGGACCGATTGGTATCGCAAAGATGGCAAGTGGGACGGCAGCATCGTCATCGCGCTCTGGTTCAACCAGCCGGTCGATGCGGAGACGCTCGGCGAGCATCTGAAGCTGCGCACCGTCGCGCATGAATTCAAGGCGCCGGAGCTGCCGGGACGCGAGCGGTTGCAGAAGCTGGAGCCGCAGCAGGTGGCCGCGTTCGATGCGAAGGTGGCCAAGGCGCAGGCGGCCGCGGCCAGTGACGGACAGCCGGTGCTGTCGTTCTTCGCCACCGATTGGGACAAGAAGCGCTACAAGCCGGGACCGGAGCTGGTCGTCGTCGAGACCAAGCCGGGAGTTCCGCCCGACACGCATCTGCAGGTCTTCATCGACGACGCGCTGGCCAAGCGCACGACCAACGTTGCCACAGGCCGCACGCAGACCTTCACCATCGAATTGAATCCCACCTTCTTCGTCGACAAGCTCGATTGCGTCAGCGAGTGCAACCCTGACTACTACAATCCGATCCGTTTCCGCACGCGGACCGGCGTGCCGTTCGCGAAGATCAAGAAAGCGGTCAGCGTCATCGACGTCACCGATCCCGCGCACGAGGTGCCGGTCACGGCGGGCGAGAAGAAGCGCGACGACGACTCCGAGAACGATGTGATGTCGTTCAGTCTCGACGAGCTCGGATACTCGCTCCATCCCGCGCATAACTACGCGATCCGCATCGATCCGACGCTGGTTTCCGAGTCCGGCCAGACGCTCGGCTACACCTGGATGGCGGTCGTCGAGTACTGGCACAAGGCCGCGTTCATCAGCTTCGGCGACGGCCACGGCGTGTGGGAATCGAGCGGAGGATCGGTGCTGCCGTTCTACGCGCGCAACTTCCAGAACGTGACGCAGTGGACGACGCCGTTGACACTCGATCAACTCGTGCCGTCGATCGTCGATCTGCAAAAGGAAAGCTTCCGCAAGGTGCCCGACACGCCCGGCATGCAGCGCAAGCTCGCGCCGCAGGCGGATGTGCTGCAGTCGTATGGATTGAATCTGAAATCGGCGCTTTCGTCGATCGGCAACGGCATCGTCTGGGCGGTCATCAAGCCGGGCGACGCCATCGCGAAATCGAAGCGCTATTCCGAGGACGTCGCCGGCACCATCGTGCAGGTCACGAACCTCGGCATCTCCGTCAAAGACTCGCCGCAGAACACGCTCGTCCTCGTCTCGCGCCTCGACACCGCCGCACCGGTCGCGGGCGCGAAGGTTTCCATCCGCACCATGGACAACAAAGTCTTCTGGACCGGGACGACGGACGCGAACGGCATCGCCATCGCGGCGAATACCGACCTGCGCATGGATCGCCACAAGAAAAACGCGCAAGGCGAAGAGGAAGAGGAGAACTCCTGGGAAGCGCTCAGCGGAATCCACTTCATCGTCACAGCGGAGAAGGATGGCGACACCGCCTATGCCGCGAGCGACTGGAACGAAGGCATCGGTCCGTGGGACTTCGGATCCAACTTCGATCTGCGCGAAACGCAGCCGCTGCTGCGCGGCACGATCTTCACCGACCGAGGCGTCTACAAGCCGGGTGAAGAAGTGCATGCGAAGGTCGTTCTGCGCAGCGACACGCCGAAGGGCATGCAACTGCTGACCGCCGGAACCGCGGTCGACGTTACCGTCACCGACTCGCATTCGAAGGAAGTCGATAAACGCACCGTCACGCTGAACGACTGGAGCAGCGGGGAGTGGACGTGGACCGTCCCCGCGGATTCAGTCCTCGGCGACTACGCCATCAGCGCGAAGGTCGCGTCGCAGCGGCTGGAGGCGAATGGCAACTTCCTCGTGGCCGCGTATCGCCGGCCGGAGTTCCGCGTCGACGTCACGCTCAAAGCGCCGACCTCGATCGCCGGCACGAAACTCAACGGCACGATCGTCGGCAAGTATCTCTTCGGCGCCGCGATGGCCTCGCGGCCGGTGGCGTGGACGTATTCGAAGTCGCCGATCTACGACGTGCCGCACGCCATCCGCGACAAATACGCCGACGGCCAGTGGGAGTTCCTCGGCGAAGACTCCGAGCATCGCCGCGACGGCGAAACGATCTCCACGAAAACGCAGAAACTCGACTCGAAGGGTGAGTTGAAGCTTTCGCTCGAAACCGACATCGCTGCCGGCTGGCCGTGGTCGTATCAGCTGGAAGGCAACGTCACCGACATCTCGCGCCAGCAGATCGCCGGACGCACCTCGTTCCGCGTCGATCCCGCGCCGTGGTACGTCGGCGTCAAGACGCCGCCGTATTTCGCCGACACCGCCAAAGGGGTCGACACCGCCATCATCGCCGTCGCGCTCGACGGTACGGCGACCGCGGATGTCAAAGTCGGCATCGACCTCCATCGCATCCAGTGGAACTCCGTCCGCGAATCGACCGGCCACGGTTTCTACAACTGGACCTCGGAACGGAAAGAGCTCGAAGCCGGACATTTCGATGTCACGACGACATCCGCGCCGGTGCCGCTGCACATCCCGATCAGCGAAGGCGGTGAGTATCTGATGATCGCCACGGCCAAGGATGCCGAGGGGCGTTCGACGACGACGCGCACCTGGTTCTACGCCGTCGGCGGCGGCTACACCGCGTGGGAGCGCTACGATCACAATCGCATCGATCTCGTTCCGGAGAAGAAGACCTGGAAGCCCAGCGAGACCGCGCGGATCATGGTCAAGTCGCCGTGGGAGCATGCCACCGCGCTGCTCACCACCGAGCGCGAAGGCGTGCGCACGTGGAAGACGTTCGAGCTGACCTCGACGCAGAGCACCGTCAGCGTTCCGATCACCGAGAAAGACATCCCCAACCTCTACGTCTCCGTGCTGCTGCTAAAGGGCCGCACGAAGGAAGGCGTCGAGGACGAGAGCGATCCCGGCAAGCCGGCCTTCCGCCTCGGCTACACCGCCATCACCGTCGAAGACGTCACCAAGCGGCTCAAGGTCGCGGTGAAAGCGAATCGTGATGAGTATCGCCCCGCGTCGAAGGCGCGCATCGAAGTCGATGTGAAAGATGTCGCCGGCAAGCCGACGCAGTCCGAGGTCACGTTGTGGGCGGTCGACTACGGCGTGTTGTCGCTGACCGGATATTCGACGCCGGACGTTTTGCAGTCGATCTATCTGGAGAAGGCGCTGCAGGTTGTCAACGAAGACTCGCGCCAGAAGATCGTCAGCCGCCGCGTGCTTACGCCGAAAGGCGAGACGAGCGGCGGCGGAGGTGGACGCGACGCCGGTCCGGGCGTCATCCGCAAAGACTTCCGCGTGCTCGCGTTCTGGCTAGGCTCCGTCGTCACCGACGGCAAGGGCCACGCGAAGACCGACGTCACGCTGCCCGAGTCGCTAACCACGTATCGAATCATGGCCGTCGCGGGCGACAAGGTCTCGCGCTTCGGCTGGGCGCAGAACGAGATCCGCATCAACAAGCCGGTGCTGCTGACGCCGACCTGGCCGCGCTTCCTCGCCGTCGGCGACAAGGCGTACTTCGGCGCCGTCGTTCACTCGCAGCTCAAGCAGGCGGGCAAAGCGACGGTCACGATCAAGTCGCTCGATCCCTCGGTCGTCGAATTCGCGCAACCGATTTCGTCCACGATCGACGTCCCCGCGGAAGGATCCGCCGAGGTTCGTTTCAACGCCGATGCGAAAGCGGTGGGAAGCGCGCGTATTCAGATGACCGTGTCGCTCAACGGCGAGAAGGATGCGTTCGAAGATTCGCTCCCGGTGCGCATTCTCGCGCCGACCGAAACCGTCGCCGCGTACGGCGAAGCGAAACCGAGCGCGCAGGAAACTCTCTCCGTTCCGAAGGATGTCGTACCCTCGGCCGGCGGACTCCATGTCGAGCTCTCCTCGACGGCGATGGTCGGCCTCGCGGAAGGCGCGTCGTACCTCGTCACCTATCCCTACGGCTGCGCGGAGCAGCGCTCGTCCGCGGCCATGGCGCTCATGCTCGCCGGCGACCTCGGCGAAGCGTTTGCGCTGCCGGGCATCGACGCGAAGAATGCGAAATCGATCGCGCAGAAGACCATCTACGAGCTGTACAAGTACCAGTGCGGCGATGGCGGCTTCGCCTACTGGGCCGGTGAGTGCTGGGGCGAGAGTCCGTATCTCACCGCCAACGTGCTGCACATCATGCAGCGCGCCGAGAAGCTGAAGTACGACGTCAGCAAAGACGTCACGAAGCGCGGCTACGACTACCTGGACGTCAAGCTGAAAGAGAAGCGTCCGACGAACGAAGGATGGTGGCCGTCGTACACCGCGTGGCAGGCCTTCGCCGTGAAGGTGCTCGCCGAGGGCGGACGCAACGAAGACAGCCATCTCACGCGGCTCTACTCGTACGTCGATCACATGCCGGTCTTCGGCATCTCCTACCTGCTCGACGCCATGCTGGCCAAGGGCGAAAAAGGTCAACGTGTTGACGATCTCGTCCGCCGCATCAACAACTCCATCCTTCCCGAGGGCGGCAGCGCGCACGTCGAGGAACTGGCAGATCCCTACCTTCTCTATTACTGGAACTCCAGCATTCGCTCCACCGCCATCGCCCTCGGCACGCTCACGCGCCACGGCGAGAACGAGCAGCTCGTCAAGCAGATGGTGCGCTGGCTGATGAAGGTGCGCCGCGAAGGACGCTGGGGCAACACGCAGGAAAACGTCTGGGCCATGGAGTCGCTCGTCGACTACTACCGCAAGTACGAGAGCGAAGTGCCCGACTTCACCGCGCTCGTGAAGATCGGCAACGACGCGCTCGCGAACGATGTGTTCAAGGGCCGCAGCACGCAGGCCAAGAATCACGACCTATCGATGATGCAGTTGCAGAAACACGCCGCTGCCGATGTTCCGGTCACCTTCGAGCGCCAGGGAACCGGCACGCTCTTCTACCTGATGCGGCTCCGCTACACAACCGCGGGCGTGCTGCACGACGGTCTCGACAAAGGCTTCAACGTCGAGCGGAAGTACTCGCCGAAGACGTTCAAGGCCGGCGATCTGGTCAAGGTCACGCTGCGCATCCGCAACACGAAGGAGCGGCGCTTCGTCGCCGTCACCGATCCGATTCCTGCCGGCACCGAGCCGGTCGAGTCGTGGTTCGCGACGACTGCGACCGATCTTGCCGAGGCGCAGGCCAAGAACGATTCGCAGGGCGATGACTGGATGTCGTGGTGGAAACACGGCGGGTTCGATCACGTCGAGCGCCACGACGATCGCGTCACGCTCTTCGCTACGCGGCTCAGCGAAGGCGTGCACGAATTCACGTACATGGTGCGCGCGACCACGGCCGGCACGTTCATCACCGCGCCGATGTCCGCCGAGGAGATGTACGAGCCGGAAGTGTTCGGCAGAACGTCGAGCGAGGTCATCGAGGTCAAGCCGTGAAACAAAGTTTCGTATGGACCGGCGGCGCTCTCGCCGCCGGTCTGATCGCGCTCGCACTCTGGATTCGCCTCGGACCGATTCCTCCGATCACGCCCGACACGACGCCGACCATCGTCGACCGCAACGGCATCGTTCTTTATGAACCGCTGTCGTCCACCGGCACGCGCAACGAGTGGCTGAACGACGTTCCGCCGTCGATTGCGAACGCCACGATCGCCGCCGAGGATCGCCGCTTCGAGAAGCACCTCGGCATCGATCCGATCGCGATTGCCCGCGCGGTCGTTCACGACGTCGTGAAACTGCGCGCGGCCGAGGGGGGATCGACGATCACGCAACAGGTCGCGAAGATGCTCCTCGGCAATCCGCCGCGCACGATCGCCGCGAAAGTGCGCGAAGCGGTCATCGCGCTGCGGCTCGAACATCGCTACTCCAAGCGCCAGATCCTCGCGCTCTACGTCAACCTCGCGCCGTACGGCGAGCAGACCATCGGCATCGCCCGCGCCAGCCGCCGCTACTTCGCCTGCGCGCCGGACGAGCTGACCATCGCGCAGTCGGCGTGGCTGGCGTCGTTGCCGCAACGTCCGTCGACGCCGCGCCGCGCGCTGGCGCGGCAACGCGCCGTGCTCGCGCGCATGAAGAAGCTCGGCAGCATCGACGCAAACGAATACCGCGATGCGCGCGCCGAGCGCCTCTCGCTCGATCGCGGCCTGCAACCGACGCTCGCGCCACATTTCGTCGAACGCGTCCGCGCGTCCCTCGGTACCAACGCTCCGCGCCGTATCGAGACGACGCTCGACGCGAACCTGCAGGCCAGCGTGCGGGGAATCATCGCCGCCGAGCGCAGCGAGCTTCTCCGCCACGGCGCGCACAGCGTCGCGGTCGCCGTCCTCGACAACCGCACCGGCGAATGGCTGGCGTGGGAAGGCTCCGGCGATTACTTCGGCACGAACTTCGGCGGCGCGATCGACGGCGTCACGACGCTGCGCCAGCCGGGATCGACGCTGAAGCCGTTCACCTACGCGCTCGCCTTCGAACAGGGATTCACGCCGGCGACGGTGTTGGCCGACGTGCCGTCGCATTTTCCGACCGCCGAGGGAGGAGTGGTCTACACGCCGCGAAACTACGACGGCGGCTACCGCGGACCGCTGCGCGCGCGCCTGGCGCTGGCCGGATCGGAGAACGTTCCGGCGGTCGCGCTGCTGTCGAAAGTTGGACCTCCCGCGCTGCTGCGTTTGCTCCGAGGAGCTGGGTTCCACGACCTGACCCGCACCGCGGATTACTACGGCCTCGGCCTCACCCTCGGCGACGCCGAAGTCACACTCGAACAACTCGTGACCGCGTATGCGACGTTCGCGCGGGGCGGACTTTCCGTTTCGCCAAGCATGATTCGCGCGGCTGCGCCGCTGAGCACAGACAAGAGTGTCTGTGCCACATGCGGCAGTGCCGAAGACAAACATCTCGGTGGCACATCCGGCTCGTCGCTCACCACAAACAGATCTCGACCTGCCGACGGCAGGTGTGGCACAGACACTCTTGTCTGTGCTCCGGACGAAGCCGCTGCACCAGCCACTCGCACGGTCTCGCAACGCACCGCCTTCTGGATCACCGACATCCTCAGCGATCCCAAAGCCCGCGAATTCATCTTCGGCCGCGGCGGCAATCTCGACTTTCCCTTCCCCGTCGCGGTCAAGACCGGCACCTCGCAGGCCTACCACGACAACTGGACCATCGGTTACACGCGCGCGGTCACCGTCGGCGTCTGGGTCGGCAACTTCGACCGCACCGCGCTGCGCAACTCCAGCGGCGTCACTGGCGCCGGCCCCGTCTTCCACGCCGTCATGCTCGCCGCGATGCGCCGCGCCGGCGGCAACGACAGCACTGTGATCGTCGATCGTCCTGGCGATCTCGAAGAGCAGCCGATCTGCTCGCTGTCAGGATTGCGTCCATCGACATCGTGTCCCTCGAACGAAACCGAATGGCTGCCACGCGATGCCGCAGTCGAGTTCTGCGCCTGGCATCACGCCAGCGGCATTTCCTGGCCGTCCGAATACCGCGAATGGGCCTCCGCGCGCGAGCGCCGCATGAATCCCTCCGCGCCGCGCGCTACCGTCGCCCGCGACACCACCTTCCGCATCACCAGTCCGCCGAACGACGCCACCTACCTCGTCGATCCGACGCTGCATCGCGAGTTCCAGGCCCTCCACCTCCGCGCCACGCACGACGCGACGTGGATCGTCGACGGCAAACCGGCACAACGCGAGTGGCCGCTGCGAACGGGACAACACACGATCGTCGCGACAAACGCGCGCGGCGAGCGGGATCGGGTTTACATCACTGTTCGTTAGGCCGGCAGGAAACCGAATGTTGAATGTTGAATGTTGAATGTTCAATGTTGAATGAAAGAGGCAGGCGCCCGACCGCAGGCCATTCAACATTCAACATTCAACATTGAACATTCAACATTCCGCTTCTAACCGTCTTCTGGCGCGCACGATGCTACGATCCCACCAATGTCCACTGACCTCCTCGGCATCGGCATCGCCGGCACCTCGCTCTCCGATCTCGAACGCCGCATCCTTCGCGAAAACCCGCCGTACGCCGTCGTCATTTTCGGCCGCAACATCGGCGAAGAGGACGAGTTCCGCGAGCTGACCGCCGAGATCAAATCGTTCGCGCCCTCCGCGCCGCCGCTGCTGATGATCGACGAGGAGGGAGGCCGCGTCGACCGCCTTCGCCATCTCATCCCAGGACTGCCGAGCGTGCAGGCATTCGCCGAGGGCGCCGAGCCGGAGGAGATGTCGCGATGGAGCGGACGCGTGATCGGGATGGCGCTGCGCTATTTCGACGTCGAGATCGATCTCGCGCCCGTCGTCGACATCCGCGGCGATGATTCGTCGCCGAAAGGCCTCGAGCGCCGCACATTCGGTAACGATCCCGACTCCGTCGTCGAACTCGCCGGCGCGTTCATCCGCGGCCTGCACGAAACCGGCACCGCCGCCTGCCTCAAACATTTCCCTGGCATCGGCTTAGGCTCCGGCGATCCGCACTACGGCGCCACGGTGATGAATCTCTCGCGCGACGAAATGCTCGCCCGCGATCTCGTCCCCTTCGCGAAGCTCGGCAACGAAGCCGGCGCGATCATGATCGGCCACGGCACTTATCCGCAGCTCGAAAATCCCGACACGCCCGCGACGCTGAGCCGCAAGCTATCGCGTGATCTCCTCGACGCCATCGGTTTCCAGGGCCTCGCGGTCAGCGACGACATGGAGATGCACGCCGTCTCCGACCTCGGCTCCTACGAATGGCTGGCCGAGCGCGCCCTCATGGCCGGCAGCGACATCGTCCTTTTCTGCAGCCACATCGAACGCATCCCCGACCTGCAGCGCGCCATGAAGCACCTCGGTGAAACCAACACCGCCGTCGCCTCGCGCGTCGCGGAAGCGCATCAGAAAGCGCAAGCGTTCCGCGACCACATCGCGCGCCTGCGCGCCAACGCCATCCCGCCCGCGAAGTCGTTCGACGACGTCATTGACGAAGCCATTCGCTTCGTCGCCAAGCTCGAAGAAACCCGCCCCCACCGCGAAGTCTTCATCCCCGATTCCGAACGCCGCAAGCAGGGACGGACGCCGGGGAAGGGTCGGACTGGGCGGGAGGAGTGGACGTAGCCGGTACGGCCGGCAGCGTCGGTCGCCCAAGACTCGGCCAGCGGAGCGTTTGTCATCCTGAGGCTGCCGGAGCCGGGAGCTGCGCAGCAGCGGAACGGCGGAGGACGCCGAAGGATCTCAAGGTACGCGGGCTGCGTTGAAACCCTTAGCACGTACGCAGCTCCGGCTGAATCCGCGCGGCGCGTTACGACGGGCTTCGACGAGAGCAGCGCATCTTGAGATCCTTCACCGTCCTGCGCCGTTCCGTCGCTTCGCGACTCCCGGCTTGGCGGCTCAGGATGACAGCCGTTTCGGCACCACCAAAACCGCCGCCGCCCCAAGCACCGCCAACCCCGCCCCCACCCAGAACGCCGCCTGCGGCGACACGTTCTGATAGATCTCGCCGAACAGCACCGTCCCCGCGAGCACGCACAAACCATTCGCGAGGTAGTAGATCCCGAAGCTCTTCCCCCGCGCCTCGGCCGGCACCAGGTCGCTGATCCACGCCCGCTCCGCCCCCTCGGATAACGTGAACGGAATCGCATACAGCACGAACAGCACGACGAAGAACAGCAGCGAATGCGCGAATGGGAACACCGCGTAGATCACCGCGTACGACGTCCAGCCGCCGATCAGCAGCAGCCGTCGGTCGATGCGGTCCGACAGCGCGCCCGCCCGCGTCGAGAAGAGCGACTTGATCACGTGATGCGCCGCCCACAGCGCCGGCAGCATCGCCGTCGACACGCCCGCCGCATGCGCCTGCAGGATCAGAAACGCGTCGCTCGAATTCGCCAGCGAGAAGAGCGCAACCGCGGTGATGGCGAGGTAGAAGTTCGTGGGGAGTTTGCCGCCTGTCATCGCCGGCTTGCCGGCTTTGTGCGCATGCGGTTCCTCTCGCAGAAACAGGATCAGCATCACCACGCCGATCGCGCCCGGCACCACCGCGATCATGAACAGCGTCCGCATCGGAACGTGAATCACGTTCAAGAACAGCAGCGCCAGCAGCGGACCGACCACCGCGCCCGTGTGATCGAGCGCGCGCTGAAAACCGAAGGCCCGCCCCCGATCCTCGGGCGGCGTCACATCCGCGATGATCGCGTCGCGCGGCGCGGAGCGGATTCCTTTTCCCGTCCGATCGATCAGCCGCGCCGTCAGCACCGCCGGCCAGCGTCCCGCCACCGCGATCAGCGCGCGCGACGCCGCCGCCAATCCATATCCGATCACCACCAGCGGCTTGCGGCCCGGCAGCTCGTCGGAGATCGATCCCGCGAAATACTTGAGGATCGACGCCAACCCGTCCGCCGCCCCCTCGATCACCCCCACCGTCACCGGCGTCGCGCCGAGTACCGAGGTGAGGAAGACGGGGAGGAGCGGATAGATCATCTCGCTCGCCGAGTCGTTCAACAGCGAGACAAACGCGAGCAGTCGTACCTGCGGCTTCAGCGCGGCCATGGAACCCGATTTCACCACAGAGGCACAGAGAACTCTGAGAAATTCGTATCTGTGTTCTCGGTGTCTCTGTGGTTCCACTAGAATGCGCCCGCCAAAAAGGAGCAACACATGTCTGACATCAAAAAGGTGGGTGTCCTCGGCTGCGGCCTCATGGGCTCGGGGATCGCTCAGATTGCGGCTCAGGCGGGTTACGAAACCGTCGTGCGCGAAGTGGAGCAGAAGTTTCTCGACAAGGGCCTTGCCGGCATCGACAAGTCGCTCGGCAAGTTCGTCGAAAAGGGCAAGCTGCAGGCCGCAGACAAGGATGCCTGCATGTCGCGGCTCAAAGGGACGACCAACCTCGACGACCTCGCCGACTGCGACATCGTCATCGAAGCGATCATCGAAAACGCAGAGCTGAAGAAAGAGACCTACGCGGCGCTCGACAAAATCGTGAAGAAGGACGCCCTCTTCGCCTCGAACACCTCGTCGCTCACGATCACCGAGCTCTCGATGGCGACCGCGCGGCCGAAGCAGTTCGTCGGCCTGCACTTCTTCAACCCCGTCCCGCTGATGAAGCTCGTCGAAGTCGTGCGCACGATTCTCACCAGCGACGAATCGTTCGACCGCGCCTTCGCCTTCGCCAAATCCCTCGGCAAGGAAGCCGTGGCCGCGCGCGACAACTCCGGCTTCATCGTGAACCGCCTGCTCGTTCCGTACATCCTCGACGCCATCCGCGCGTACGAGGAAGGTGTCGGCTCGATCGAGGACATCGACAAAGCGATGATGCTCGGTTGCGGCTACCCGATGGGCCCCTTCACGCTCCTCGACTTCGTCGGCCTCGACACCACCTACTTCATCACCGAGGTGATGTTTGCGGAGTATCAGGAAAAGAGATTTGCTGCCCCGCCGCTGCTGCGCAAGATGGTCCTCGCCGGCCGCCTCGGACGCAACAAAACGGGGACGGGTTTCTACGACTACAGCTCCGGAACGCCGGTCGCGTTCGACAAGGTGAAATGATGCCCTACGAAAACCTCGAAAACGTCAAAGCCGAAGTCCGCGACGGCATCCTCTACGTCACTATCGACCGCCCCAAAGTCCTCAACGCGCTGAACGCCCAGACCGTCGAGGAAATCTACAAAGTCTTCGCCGAAGGCCGCGACGACGCCAACGTCAAAGCGGTCATCGTCACCGGCGGCGGCGAAAAGGCCTTCGTGGCCGGCGCCGACATCAACGAGCTCGCGCAGAAGACGCCGATCACCGGCAAGGACACCTCCGAGCGCGGGCAGTTCATCCTCTCCTTCATCGAACGCTTCCCGAAGATCGTGATCGCCGCCATCAACGGATTCGCCCTCGGCGGCGGCTGCGAGCTGGCCCTGGCCTGCCACATCCGCATCGCCTCGGACAAAGCTCAGATCGGACTGCCGGAAGTGACGCTGGGAATCATCCCCGGCTACGGCGGCACGCAACGCATGGCGCGTCTCCTCGGCAAAGGCAAAGCGCTGGAGTTGATCTGCACCGGCGATCGCATCAACGCCTCGGACGCCGAAAAAATCGGCCTCGTCAACCGCGTCGTCCCCGCCGACCAGCTCATGACAACCTGCGAAGAGATGGCGAAGAAGATCGCCTCGCGCGGGCCTCTCGCAATCCGAGCCGCCATCGAAGCGGTCAACAACGGTCTGAACATGTCCTTCGAAGAAGGGCAGTTCCTCGAAGCCACCCTCTTCGGCCTCCTCTGCGCCAGCGACGACACCAAAGAAGGGATGCGCGCCTTCCTGGAGAAACGCGCCGCGAATTTTCAGGGGAAGTAAGCGTCAGAGCTTGTGTGGCACAGACACTCTTGTCTGTGCTTTTGCAAGATGCAGCGCCGCAACCTGCTAACCGCTCACAGACAAGAATGTCTCTCTGCGCTGCATGCATGTTGCGTCATTCAACAACGTGGAGCGTGAGCGGCATCGACGTATCGAGCCGCTCCGGCAACGCGATCGGCTTTGAGAACTGGAGCGACTTCCCGTCGAAGCTCCACCGGCCATCGCTGCAGCGCGAGCCCTCTTCGACCCGTTGCCCGGCCCGCGCGCGCAATCCGTTCGCGGTCGCCTCGCGCTCGACGCGATAGCGGAAGGCTCGTTTCCATCCGATGTCGAGCCTGTCGTTGGGATCCTTGGGGGAACTCGGCTCAGTCACGCGATTGAATTCGCACTCGGTCATCCGCGCCACCTCCCCCGCGAGAGCGCGCTCGCGTTCGATCCTCTCGGCGAACGTCTTCAGCGGAAACGTCTGCTCCTTCAACCTCCGCCAGTCCTCGAACTGCATCGTCTCCACCAGCGGCTGCACGAGATCGCGCTCCCGCACCTCGGCGAACCACGCCGGCGCGGGAAGCGGCATCTTCCACGCCACGGCGTTGATCGCGCGCGTCATCGACATGGCCACGGCCCGCACGATGACGTGTGGATGTCCGTCGAGCGATTTCGCCATGTTCCACGCCGCGTGCAAGTCATCCCACGCCGACGAGTCATGCTGCCGCGCGCGCCCGAGGGCGCTCGCGACCAGGGCGCGCATCAGCGACAGATGCATCGCCACCTTCCCCAGAAGACCGCCATGCTGCTGCATGAGGTCGCGCTCCCACACCACCGGCTCGCGCAGCAGCAGTTCGCGGATCGCGGAAAGATTCGGGATCGCCGGCGGCTCGGCGATGGCGAACTCCCCGCTGGCGATCTCCTGCCGCACATACGCCGTGACGGCGTCGTTTTCCGGAACAGCGGCCGCGAGTTTCGTCAGCGTCCGCGCGGTCTCATTCTCGTGCTGCGGCGGATACCGATCGGGAACTGCGGCCAGCGTTCCCATCCCATTCGGCCACGGCCGCGCCGCCGCGGCGGCGACCTCATCGCCCGCCCAGAACCACGACGCGACATAAACCACCGCCGCCAGCAGAGCAACGACAAGCAGCGCTTTTTTCATGGGACATTAGTATCGCGCGCGGGACACCCTCGACCAACCCGCCAGCATGAACGCGACGGCGCTGTCTTGCATCGCCTGAAAGCCGCGCGAAACCTCGCTGACCGTGTGCGTACTGATGGCGAGCGGGATGTGCACGAGGAAGACCCAGCTAAAAAGCATGATCCCCGAAAGCGTCGCCGCCACCCTCGCCGTCCTCGGCACGAGCACCCCGATCCCTCCCGCGATCAGCGCGATCGCGGCAAAGTAGGTCCAGAACATGTGCCCCGGAATCCACGGCGGGATCAGGCCGGCCACGTACCTGGCGTACGGGAAGTGCAACGCCCCGCAGTACGCGAGGAATGCTCCGAGCGCCCATGGCGCGAAGCGCGCCGCCTTTTCGAAAACGCGGTCGAGGGATGATCCGTCGCCTCGAACCGCGGCCAGCCCCACACCGCCGAGGATCGCCAGAATCATCAGAGGATCAACCCATACGTAGCCCATCGAGGCCTGTGCAAGCGCCACGCGCAGGCTGAACCCGAAGAACAACACGAGCATCAGCACCGCGAGCGCGATGGCTGCCGCCGACACCGTCCTCCGTACCAGCAAGCCAACGCCGATCAGAACCAGGATCACGCCGAACAGGTAAGCCATCGACGCGGGCGGGAGGTGGGCGGGATTCACCGGCACAAGGTTCACGAAGCGGCCCGTGACAAGTTGGTAGATCCCCGACGCGACAACGGAGAGGGCGAAGAGAATCCGGCCGATCCTCAATTGCCCTGTTTCAGGAGAATCGAGCTCACCCATCGATCTCGGACGCTAACACGGAGGTGGCTTCTTAATGAGTTCAAACCTGTGACGCCTGAAGGGACAAGTCCTAGGCCGTGCGGGCGAGCCATCGCTCCGTTTCAGCGACTCCGGGGTGTTCGATCCGGCGGCGCACTTCGAGGGCGCGGGTGAAGGCGCGTTGCGCGAGGGCGAGCTCGCCGTTGGCGAAGAACGCCTCGCCCCAGGCCTGTGCCGCGTCGGCTTCGCCCCACGCGTAGCCGCAGTCCGGATGGGCGGCGAGGTCGAGCGCCTCCCGCGCTGCCTGGATCGCCTTGGGCGGATCGGGCCAGGCCAGCCGGATGCGGGCCAGCGCAACCAGCAGTTCGATTCGCAGAAGGCCGAAGCCGCAGGCCACGGCGTGGAGCAATCCGGTCTCCGCCTCGCCGAGGGCGGCTTGGGTGTCTCCGCGGACGAGCAGGTGTCGCGCCGTGAGGAGGTGCGCTTCGATGATGTGTTGCATGTCGCCGGTCCGGGAAGTCCAGGCACGGATCGCATCGAGGTAGGACGTTGGATCTCCGGCCTCCTCGATGACGATCCGAGCCAGCAACGCGTCGAATCGCGGGAGATCGACGTTCCAACCAGAGTTCCGGCCCGTCGCCAAGCCGTGATCGGCGAGTGCCTGGGCCGCCGCGAGGTTGCCCAAGTCGAGGTGATGCCGTGTGTGTCGCGAGCCTCGTAGCGAGGAGAGTGGCTTCCCTTCCAGTTCGGTCGCAGCAGCGAAGTCCGCGCTGGCCGCGGCAACGTCACCCAGGGCGTGAGTTGCGATTGCACGATGGGCCAGGGAGTTTGTCTTCTCCGTGTTGTCTCTTGCAATCTCGGCGTTATCAACGGCCTCGCCTGCGAGCTCCGTTGCTTCGGCCAGACGGCCAAGGTCGAACGCCACTCGGCTAGAGTTCTGGAGTCCCGCTGATTTGTCCCGCGGCTCGGCGAGCGACTTCCGCCAGACGTCATCGAGCTGGTGGGCCTCCGTCAGCCGACCGAGTTGCCTGGCGAACAATGCGAGCTCATTGGCGAGATTTGCCCGTTCCGGCGACGCCATTGTCACGCCGAGATCCTCGGAGCGGCCCGTCTTGCTGAACGCCGCCAGAATGCGATAGCCCCGGTCGTACTCGCCGAGCACCCACCCGAGATGTCGGTAGTGTCCCAACCCATGCAAGTAGAGGTCGAACGCCTCCTGCTCCCTCTCGGCGAGCCGCGTGGCCTCGATCAGGCGCTCGTACCGGTCGAGAGTGGTCTGATCACTCGGTTTGGTGTTGGGACGCCTTTCCAGTCCGGCTCCGAGGGCCTGCGCCACGGCATTGAAGACCTGCTCGGCCGAGCAGCCGAGAAGCTCGCGGAAGCGCTCGCGCAGGAACGGATGTGCAGTCCACGTGACTGCTTCGTCGCTGCGGTATTGGAAGACCAGCCCACGCATCCGGAGACTCTCCAGCAGCACGAGAAGCCGCGGCTTTGCGTTCAGGAGGAGTCCCGCCACGTTGCCGCCAGCGTCCACCAACACGTCCAGGAGATCGATGGTCACCCCGCGGGGAAACACGGAGAGGCGGGCCAGCAACTCACGTTCCTCCTCCGGCAATCGCTGCGCGTAATAAGCGAGCACTCGTGCGAGCTTGGCCGCCCTCGGGTCATCACCACTAACCGCGTCGAGGTCGAACTCCTTCACTGCCTCGATGCGGCCACCGGCAAAGGAGCGGAGGTAGGAGCCGATCACCGCCACCGACAGCGCGTGATTGCCCATTTGGGTCGCCGCAGCACGTAGTGCGGCGTCGTCTCCGGCCACGCCCCAATCCCGTAGGACAGCCACCGCCGCCTCCGGCGAGAGGTCGTCGAGAGAGGTGTCGCGATATCCTCGGTTTGTCCAGTCCTGGAGATCGACTAGGGGATATCGGGAGGTCACCAGCGCCCTCGCCCGTCCGAGGCCGGCGGCCATGGCCCGCAGGAGGAGTTTGAGGGTGTGGTCCGACAGCTCGCCGCGCACCCTGCCGCCGCCGGCATCTTCCTGCACACGCTCCAGTCCGTCGAGGACGATCAGGTGTGGCCGCCCGTCGCGCAGCCCACGCTCCAGCCGTTCCAGACGCCCCCCAGCCGGGCCTTCCTCCTCGCCGAGGAACAGGTGATTGCACTCGCGCAGGAAGGCATCCGCGTTAGGCTCTTCGTAGAACGACCAGACCAGCACGTTGGCTTCGCCGGGGTTCATGCCGGCGACGACCCTCTCGGCCACCGCCGTCTTGCCGGTACCTCCCGCCGCCACCAGAGACCAGACCCGGTCCGGCGAGGTTAGGTCGGAAACCCACGCGTCAAGGTCCCGGACCAGTTGCTCGCGGCCGTGGAAATGCGGCGCGGGCTGGAGCGCATGGACGATGCGGATCTCGCCGCGGTTCTGGATGCGCGTCACTGCAGGCCGTGCCTGGGCACGTGCGCTCAAGGCGACGGCGATCTTGCGTCCCAGGTCGTCCGGAGTGGTGAACGTTTCGGAGGTGAAGCTCGCGCGCAGCCAGGCCTTGAAGTCGAGCAGAGCCTTGATACCCGAAGCGACGTCCGCCACGCGCACTGGGTCTGCGAGTACGGTGGGATCGGTGAGGAGGTCCTGCTCCTTCTTCTCGGTCCAGCCGAAGTCGTCCGACACGATCCAGACCAGCACGTCCTTGCCGGCCGACTTTGCCGCCTCCACTTCCCGCCGGGTGATGCTGCCCAGCCCTTTGTCGGGAACGAAGCCGTAGCGGTGCGCGACGATGCACACCGTCACGTCGCACTCCCGCGCCTTGCGCTCGCACTCCGCCACTGGCTCGCCGGGCAGCGGGCCGAAGCGCTCCATCACCACGGCCTCCTGCGACATCCGCAGGATCGTGTCGTCGGCCACTTTCCGGTAGGCCACCAAGTCTTGCGCGGTCGAGGAGAGAAAAACCTTCATCGCGTGGTTTGTCATCGCTACGGTAGGAGGGACACTACCGCGGATTCTCCTACCCACGATGCTCTACCACCTATCGCACGGCTGTTAGACTCTCAACGCGCTTGCACACACTTGGGCAGACTGGCCGGCCGATACGCCGGCAGAGGTGATGCCTTGAAATATCAACTCTGGTACTCGGAGTCTGAACGTTCGGGTGCGCTCCTCTATGAAAGATGACGGGGCGACGCGAAAGCCGCCCGATGCGCAACTCATCTGGGAAGTGGAATCGGACAGCTACGACGAGGCGCTTCAGAGGCGCGACGAGTTCCTTGAGAGTGCAGGGTTTTCGTTTGCCTCGTACAGTGACCCTAATGCAGTGCAGGAGTTGCTGGTCAGGGGCGAAGAGACACCGGGCCGGCACAGATCGGAGCGATCAGAAGAACAGACCACTCGGGTCACGGCCGTCGTCTATCTCGACGACTCCGGAAATGAGCAATCGTTTGAGGTGCCCGGTTGGATCGGTATCACGTCTCCTCTCGCAGCGTATACCGATGACATCGCAACGCACCTCGCAGAAGCAGGAGCAACAAACGACTGGCTGGCATCCCTGAAACAGGTCTACATCGAGCGCCCTTACCGCGATCTCTCCGTTGCCCCGAACGAGATCACGGTAGTGACCCTGCGCAAGGCTGACGACTCCGGCATGGGCATGCTCCAGGAGTTTGTCGGCCGGATCGAGGACCTTACTCTGCTCTCCGCGCTGGTCAGCCGCAGATTGGGAGCAGGCATCGCGAACTGGAGATTTGTTGAATACCACGTATTCAAGCGCTGACGATCGGCCGGCCGCGTTCAGATTCTGATGGCCTACCAAACCCCCACCCCCGAAGGTTGCCGTTTCCGGCTGAATACGTAGCCGGGATAATCGTCCCGCGCGGCCGACGAGGCGGAGAGGTCGATGTCGAGCGTCGCGAAGGGGGCGTTGGGGGTGGTCAGGGCCAGGATGTGGCCGGAGGGATTGATGAGCCATCCGACGCCGCCGCAGGCGCCGGTCGGGTCGACGCGGTTGGACGACAGGCTGAATGCGCCGGAGCGCACTGCCGCCACCACGCCGACCGAGAGCCACTTGGACGTTGTCGCGGCGGCGGTCGCGCGGGGCGAGAGGATCATTTGCACGCCGCGCGCGGCGTAGGCGGCGTAGGTTTCCAGTGCCCACAGTTCGGTGCAGATGTTGAGGCCGAACGAGCACGCGCCGGCGTGGTAGTCGGGGAAATCGGCGTCGCCGCGATCGAACCAGCGCGCTTCCCAGTTGCCTGGTTCATCGGGCAGGTAGAACTTGCGGCGCAACGGCATCACGCCGGCGGGGGACCAGAGGAATCCTTGATTGAAAGGGCGGCCGGCGATGGTGACGGGACGAGTCCCGACGACATGCGCGGCGCCCAGCTCGGAGAGGCGATGGAGCCACGCCTCGCTGAGCGACTGCGCAGACGACCATCGCGCAGCGTCGAAAGCCTTGTCCTGCCAGAGCGGATCGACCATCGCGAATTCCGGCAGCAGCACAAGCTCGGACGAGTGACGCAGCGTATGCTCGCACAACGCGGCCCACGCATCGGCCAGCGCTTCCGGCTCGTGGGGGAGCTCACAGACGGTGACGCGCATTACCAGATCCGCACGCGCGACGCGGGATCGAGATACAACCGCTGGCCGGGGTGCACGTCGAAGGCTTCGTACCACGCATCGAGATTGCGAACCGTGTCGGCTCGGTAATCCTCCGGCGCGTGATCGCTGGTGGCGATCTGCTTTCGATTTGCGTCCTCGCTGATTCTCCGGCGTTGCGTCTGCGCGTAGGCGATGAAGAACTCTCGATCCTGCGCACGCACATAGTCCGCATCCGTCGCGCGGCTGCCGAGTGTCTTGCGATACGCGTCGAATGCGGCAGCGAGCCCGCCCAAGTCGGCGATGTTTTCGGTGAGCGTCAGCTTGCCGTTGATCGGGAGGTTGGGGAGCGGCTGGTACGCAGAGAACTGATCGGCCAGCGGCTGCGCGAGCTTCTGAAACCGCTCCAGATCGTCCGCGGTCCACCAGTGGCGCATGCGGTGATCCGTGTCGTAGTCGGCGCCGAGCGTGTCGATGTAGTGCGTG
>Ga0157375_10000703_pt1 | contig 29530 bp, 50 predicted proteins | sample M35metaG_FD_115311 | JGI IMG/M metagenome (GOLD analysis project Ga0157375, IMG submission 115311) | Miscanthus rhizosphere microbial communities from Kellogg Biological Station, Michigan, USA - M3-5 metaG | ecosystem: Host-associated > Plants > Roots > Rhizosphere > Soil | place: USA: Michigan... | reverse complement strand
TGGGTGGGGGTAGGAGTGGAGGGTGGAAGGGTGGGGGGGGGGGGGGGGGGGGGGGGAGAGCGAGGGGGGGCAGACACGCGCGCCGCCTCTAGATAAACCACATGGATCTATCTATCCGCGTTCTTGGCGTCGGCATCAGTAAATCCCTCGCCGACCGCGCGCGCGCGCCGGTCTTGCGCATCGGGTCGGATGTGTTCACACGCGGCGACCTAGCCGACGTCGCATGCTTCAATTTCATCGCCGCGGCGAATTTGTCCGCGGCATTGCTCGACGTCGGCGCCGCGAATACGCGCGACGTCTTCGACCGCGTGTCGCCGGCGTCGTTGGCGTTGCCGCGCATCGGCGCGATCGCGATCGCCGTGCTTGGCGCCGCGTTCGAGCGCAAGCGGATCGGTGGCGACCATCCGTTAGAGGCGTGGATTACCAAGCACCGCGACCCCAAGACGCGACGCGACGTCGTGTCGTTCGCCACCGTCAAACACCGGCGCGCCGACACGGAAGACGCCGATCGGAAGACTCGCAACACGCGCGCCGCAACACGGCGCATCGGACGCGCGGCCGGCGGTTTACTGCGCGCCACCAACAACAGAGGGTAAGCAGCAATGGCTAGTCATGCACGGTTTGCAAAAGGTTCGAACGGTAACGGCGCCAGCAACGGCGCCGGCGGGTCGATGACGCAACGCAAGATCGAAGCGTTGTTGGCGCATCACGACGCGGCCGCGACCGCGTTGCGGACCACGTTGGCGCTACTGCGCGGCGAGTCGATCGACAAGCGCGAACACCGCGCGCCGGACGTGTTGGCCGCGGCCGTGCAAATCGATGCCGCGCGTCGCAAATACAAAACACCGGACTATCAAGGGACCGCCGCCGTCAAAGCGCGCCGGCAACGGACGGCGGATTTATTGTCGACGTTCGACCTACACAAGCCGAAGTCGTCCGCCGGCATGCACCGGCAATTCGGCGTCCTCATTCAACACGGCTATGTGAAAAAAGTCCGTGACGGGTACGTGCGTACCGCGAAACCGTTTATCCCGTAGTCGTTTCGTTTAACTCAACGGATGGCGGCCAGCCGCGGCCGCCGTCGTTTGTCGTTGCGTCGGCCGTTTGTTTACGATGCCGCCACCGGCTCAACCGATTATTCCGATCGATGCTTTCCCCTACGGTACACATCCCGGCGTCGTGTTGCGCCGGTGGTTGTCGCGGCGCAAGATCAGCCAAACACACGCGGCGATCATGCTCGACATCTCCCGCCACACCATCAACGTGATTTTGGCGTGCAACCGCGGGATTTCGCCCAACGCGGCGATCGCGCTCGGTCGGTTGTTCGCCACCGGCGCCGACTATTGGATCACGTTGCAGAAAAACTACGAGCTACACCGCGCCGCGCGCCGGCGCCAAGGCAAAGGCTTGGACTCGTAAGAGGTACCACGATGACGGTCGACGTCTTACGGATCAACGGCACCATCGAACACCACACCATCGACGACGATGCGTTCGTGGCGATCGCGCGACTCATCGGCGCCGCCTTGCTCGACATCGTCAACTTACGCGACGGCCGCGTGATGTTTGTTGGCGCCTACGCCATCAACATCGATGCGCCGGACGCGCCGGACAAGCCGATCAACCCCGCGGCGACGGCGTTGTATCACGGCATCTGCAAGCCGGGGACAACGCATGCCATCCACGGCGACGTCGCGATCGCCGTCGATGCCGAATTCGACGACGGACAATGACCCATGAGTGCCGATCATTCGCTCGAATTCATGCGCCAAATTAAACGCCACATGCGCGACTACATCGAAGACCACGACATCGTCGACGGCGATCGAACCGTATTCTTTTTCGGCGTCCTCGCCGCGTTGTTGCTCGACGGCTTCGCCAACATGCCGACGACACAACCGGACGTCGACCGCGTCGAGTTGTTCGACGGCTTCGTGGCGGCCGTACGTGAAACGCTCGTCGATCGACTCGGGGCCGGCGCCGATGGTGTGTAAACGGATATTACGGCAACGGCGCCAAAACGTCGCGACGTTGCAAGACTGCGCGGGGCCGGGGTACGTCGTGACCTACGACCCCGATTGCCACAGCTACGCCGTCGCGCGGTATGGGACCATGCGCGCCTTTGGCCGCTTTCATGTCGTCATGGCGTGGCTGAGCGGCTACGCGGCCGCGTGCGCGGACTTCGACGACGGGGACGAATGGGACACGATCGGCCGGTTTTCCTAGCAAAACCATGTGGTATTGCAAACCATGTGGTTTTGTGGGATACTTCCGTAGTCGATGGCATGCCGCTATCGCATGGGAGTTGATGACATGGCAAATAACTCACGCTTTCAACGGGGAACCGGCGTCTATCCGTGCAACGTGTGTGGCCGCCGGACGCGCCACACCGGCACGCAATCGGCGGGTAACAAAATCTGTCCGCAATGCTTCGACCTAGCCGGCATCGAAAACGAAATCAGCGACGGCTACCGGACGGCCGCCGAAGCCGCCGACGAAATCCGCGCGCTCGTCGCGGACATCGCGGCCAAGGGTGGCGACGTCAGCGAATGGTCCGCGCTTGTCGGCCTACTGCCGGCGACGGTGGCGCGCTAATGGCGACACACACACAACGCCACCGACTTGCCGGGGACATCGCCACGGCCGCCACCTTGGCGGCCGATGGCGGCCGCGCGCGCTTCGCCAAGCCGACCGACTCCAACATGCTGATCGACGTCGCCAAGCGGTTGCAGCGACTACAGACGCGCGGCGCGCGCTTGCGGAAAGAGTCGAAGCGTAACGACGCCGACATCCGCGCCGCGAAGCGCGAACTAAAAGCGTTGTCGCAACGCGTCGCCGGCCGTGGTGGTGAGCTATGACGCGCGGCTACTCGCGAGACTTCCCGGTGCTCCGCGGCGACGGCAAGCGGTTTACCGTCACCGACATCCCCGCCGGCTTTTGGTCGGCCGTGCGTGCCAAAGCGCGTCGCGACGGCGTGTCGATGCGCGCGTTGATTTTGACGCTACTCAAGACGTGGCTAGAAAGCGAGACAAGCCGATGACGCCGACCATCGCCCCGAATGACCCCCGGTTGAAATTGCGCGGCATCCGCCGGCACGGCGCCGGATGGCGCGCCGAACGCGAAGTCAACGGCAAGCCGCGCCGTTCGCCAACGCTCGACATCGAGTCGACCGCGGCGCAACTCGTCGCCGCGTGGGAAGCCTTGGCCGCCGACGTCGACACGTGCGCGGCCGGTTCGTTGGCCGAAGCCGTCGCCAACTACTTGCCGACCGTCAAGACGCAACCGACCGCGGCTCAAAAAGCCGCGCATCTTGAATTGTTGTTGCAGTTCGTCGGACGCGACCGCAAGCCGACGTCGGTCAAGCCGGACGACATCGACAAGATGATCCAACATTGGCACGCGACGCCGACCGTCATTGCCGCCGGCAAGCGCGGCCGACCGACCGCGAAACTCGCGCCCGAAACCATCCGGAAACGGTTGGCCCATATCCAAATGTTTTTCAGCGTCACACTACCCAAAGGCGCGATCAACCCCGTACGCGCGTGCTCACAAATCCCGGCGGCTACCGCGCGGCCGGAAGTCCGCGGCGTCGCGATCGTGGACGTTGCGCGCATCCTTGACGCCATGCCGGACTATCGCTGCACCAATCCGCCGCGGTTGTCGTTGGCGAAAATCCGCGCGGCCGTGTGGGGGTACACCGGACTTGACCCCATCCAACAGATGCGACTGAAGCCGACCGACATGGACTTGACGGGGCCGGCGCCTTGGGTCCGAAGTACGCGCCTCAAGGGCAAGCGTGGCGGCCGCGTCGCCTTTACGGCGCGCCTCACCGAAGCCGGCCGCGACGCGTTGGTGGCGTTCGTCCACGCGAATGCATGGAATAAATTCGCCGTCAACGGCTTGAACTACGCCATCAAAGCCGCGGCCGACCGCGCGGACGTCGCGGCATGGGGGACGTTCCGCGGGAAAGATTTACGCCATTCCTTCGGAGCTGAGATGTACCGCCGCAACCGTGACCAAGCCACGGTCGCGCGCTTTATGGGACACGCGCCGGGGTCCAAGATGACGGCGCGCTACACGGCCGCGGCCCACGACGAAATCGACATCGCGGCCGCGGCGAAGTTCACCGCGCCGAAGTTCAAGACGCCAGCCACGCCGGCGACGCCGGCGACCGTCGTCAAGATGGCGGACCGCCGCAAATGACCACCATGCCGCGGTCGTGGTCGTTTCTTGGCGCCGTCGCGTGCAACGTCGTCGCGATCGCCGTCAACGTCGTGGCGGTTTCCACCGACATCGCGGCCGGCAATTGGCCGGCCGCCGGCATCCAAGCGATCGCACTCTGCATTTGCGGCGCGATGGTGTTCATACTCCTCACCGTCGACCAGCGGCGCGCCGCGTGGCTGGAACGGTTCGACGTCGAACGGCAGATCCGCCAAAAGGTGCTCGAACGCCTCGAACGTGGCGACGGGACCATCACGCTTGACGACGGCCCCGACGACGTCCGGCACTAGCGAACCCCCGCCAACCCAACCCGCCACCACGAACGGCCGGACATCGCGTCCGGCCGTTTGCCGTTTCGGGCGCCGTTTTGTTTCGCTTTTATAGCGAAAGTCCGCCAGCAAGGTCCGCCAACTTTTCGCAAGTCATAGCGAACACACGACTTACCTAGTAAGTTATTGGCCGAACCAAGGCGACGCGTAGCCAACCCAAAACATGCGATTTACACCCGTAATCATTGACGTTTTTGCGGTTTTGGCCGTCCCGATGCGCCGGCGGCATGCGCCAAACAGCGTCAAAAATTGCCAGCAAAAACGCATGGGTCCGCCAAGGGTCCGCCAAAGGGTCCGCCAATTTTCCTAATGCTTCAGTTCGAAACGGGGCCGGGGTCCGCCAATTACCGGCCGGGGACCGTAGGTCGACCGACCCAAGACGGCCGCTAGACGCGCCGCGGCCGGGGTCGACCATCCGGCCGCCGGGGTCGGCGTTCGTTGATTGTGGGGCAGTGTGGCGCGCCGGCCGGATGGTTTACGCGGCGCCGTTGTTGGCCGGGGTCGGTTGGTCCGTAGCGCGTTGGTTCCGCTTGTCGGCCGGCCGCGACGCGGGAATCAAATGGCCGCCGATCGCCGCGGCCGCCACCACGGCGATGTCGCCCAAAAATGACCCGATGAACACCGGCGACAATGCGTGACCCCATGCGGCGAGTTGACTCACGTCGGCGGCTATCAACCCTAGCAGCATGACCACCGCGGCGCCGACGAACGTCCAACCGGTTGTCGCCGGCGATCGCGGCGCCGTCGTCGGCCGCGTGATGTCGCCGGCGATCGGGGTCACAGCGGAAAGATGATGGACGCCAGCCAACACGCCAAGCCGGCGGCTACCATGTTGACGCGCTCGTCGCGCGGGACGTGAAACGTCGCCAACAGTTCACACACGAACGCCAGCACGACTAACACCAATTTAACGGACGCCATTGTGTCGGCCTCGCTTTCAAACGGACGGACCCCGGCGACGTCGTGTCGGCCGGGGTCCGATGTGGCGCGCGTCGCGACTACTTCGGCTGTGCCGGATTGGTCGGTAGCGAGTTGTCCGGTACGAGAATCAAGCCGACACACGCCAGCCACTTGACAATAAAGCGGCCCCCCGGCGCGATCGGATTGGCCGCGATCGGTGGTGGCGTGGCGATCGGTGGCGTCACGGTTCCCGGTGGCGTCGGCAACGGTTGTCCGGCGATCGGTGGTGGCGTCGGCGCGATCGGTTGCGTCGGATCGTACGGGAACACCGGCAACTGCACGGCGCCGCCGGACCCCGGTAGTTCATGGCTTGGATACCCCGGCGCCGATGGTAAGCCGTGCGACGGATACACCGGCCCCCCCGGCAAGGCGTTGGATGGGAACAACGGATCGCCGTCGTTCCACGAAAGCAGTACAAGTTTCGAACCCATGTGCAAACCTCTTTCTACGTTTCGAGTTGATGCCGACGATCGATCTTACGCGTCCGCCGGACCGCCCCCGAAGCGTTCTTGAAATTCTTCCGCCGAAATGATTTCGCGTACGACGCCGGTGTAACGGTTGGTGATAACCCATTCGCCAAACGTGATCACGATGGCGCCGGTTGGCAGATGCACGCGCGGCGCGATGGTGAAATCCGGCGGACCACCGGGACCGAGTTCCACACCGATCGGCAATGGGTGACCGTCTAGGTATTGCTCGGCGTACACTTTTAGCGGCCGTTCCGTGTGTGGTGTTTGTTCCCCCGCCGGCGGATACGGTTGTCCCATGTCGCGCCCCCTTTTAGGCCGATCGGTACATGCCAGCGACTTGCAATACATCGCCGGCCGCCCACGTAAACGGATAGTTGGCGCCGACCGATTCGACCGACGACATCAGTACGAATTGACCGCCGCCAACGGGGACGGCCCCCGCCAGCGCCCAACTCGCGCCGGTCGCGACGTGGTACCCGCGCCCCGTAAGAATGAACATACAACCGGACCCATTCTTGAGCGGGTCCGTTGGCGTCGTGAGGGTCCAATTGTTCGCGGCGCCAAACGTGGTCGTACTGCCCATCGTGAGATAAATTTCAAAATACGTGATGCCGTTGACTTGCACGTACGACGCGGTAATGGTGCCGTTGCCGAGTGTCGGCGCGGTTCCAAGCGCGCCCCACGCCGGCACATAGGACGCCCATCCGGCCGCCGTGCTCGGCACAAGCGTATCGATTTGGTTGTACAGCTCTTGCTTCCATGCGTTGTCGAGCACGGTGCCGGTCGTGCCGGTGCCGTCATCGTCAACGATCGGCGTGCGGGTAATGGGCATCGGCTACGCTTTCGTTTCCATGCGCCGCAACCAATCCTCGAACGAGAATTGATTGCTCGACGCCGTCACGGCAAATGTGGGGTACTGATTCGCGAACGGTCGAAACTTATTGATCACAACCGATTGGATCTTAAATGTGCCGGTGACGTTGGTCGGCGCCGGCAAATTGACGGTGATACTTTTGCCGGACGCCGTGCGCAAGTCGCGACACGTGTACGTCACCGTGACGTCTTCGAGCGGACGGAGCGCCAACGTGGCGTCGCCGCGCGCGCGCGCTTCAGTGACGGACAACCGGCGGTCTTGCACCCACGTATCGCGGATGCCGGGACCAACATGCACCATCGCCGCGACGTCCGATTGCCGCGCCGTGTTGTCGCGTTGAACGACGACGTTGACGTCATCGCCGGCGTTGATGGCTTCGCGAATGGACCACACACCGGCCGCCGGGACGCCGGTCAGCATCGGCGCCGCGGTGATGGTCGAGTTGTAGGCCACGGCCGCGACGATCGCGCCGATGCCGGCCGCCGGCACGCCGGTCAACGCGTTGCCGGTCTTGGCTTGATAGCGGATCGTTTGTTCGCCGTTGCCGATAACGGCCCACCCGCCGGTGGCTTCGAACGGTCCGGCGTTCGCGATGACGATCGACACGCTACCGGCCGGGACTTGGCCGGGGACTTGCTGCAAGCCGGATGTATCCGACGTCGGCGCGTTCGCGGTAAGCGCGCTATCGGGGGACGTGTCGGTGTACGCCGTGGTGGTGTTGTCGCCAAAATAGCCGACAAGTCTTAACTGACTGCCGTTCGCGGCCGTGCGATAGATTTGGCGCGCGATGGTCGGCGCCGGCCCCGGCGCGATGTTCGACACTTGCACATTGCGTAAGCCGTCGCCGGACGTGTTGACGTACGGGGCTTGCGGTCCTAGTGCCGCGTCCGCCTTTGTGTCGACGTATGTGGCCGCGCCTTGGCCGCCGTTGACTTGCGCCACCAGCAAGTACGGCAACGTGGTATTCGCCGGCGTCCGATAAATCTTGACGCCGGAGATTATCGGGTCCGGTCCGGCCGGCGTCTTGATCGTGACTTGCCGCAATTGCACAAACGCGTTGTTTGTCGTCGGCGGTTGGCCGCCTAAATTACCCTCGGCCACAAAATCGTCGTAAATAATGCCGCCGTAATTGCCACCGGTCGGCACGGTGTCGACGTAGTACCACGGTCCGGTCTGAATCGAATTATTTGGCGACCCATGCGATCGGTACAACTTCAGTGCCGTGATTCCCGGCTGAGGCAGATTGTCGACCGTGACGCGAAAATGTCCGTAGCCATTGCCGACCCAAATTTGGTACGTGTTGTTCGCGTTCGTCAGTAGCGACTCGCCGCCGTTGGCGTCGACCAGCGTCAACCGGTACGAGTACCAATACCCCTCTTGCAAGGGTCCGCCGGTTCGTTGGTTGAGACTGAGCGCCGGCACGCCGGTATTTAGCGGGGCTTGCGTCGTGATTTGCACCAACGGACTACCGGTCGTTTCGCCGCCGGGAGTCAAATACGTGTACGCGTAGTTATGCGACCCGACATCGATGCCGCCGGGGTACGACGCCAGCGTGGCGGTTGGTGGCGCGGTCGGTGGCGCCAGCGGCGCGCCGACGTCGATCGTTGCCAACGGCGACGGCAAGGTTTCGCCGGCCGGCGTCACGTCGGTGTACGCGTATTTGTACGTGCCGGCGCCCAAGCCGGTCCCGGCCGCGCGCGCCAGCGTCGGCGCCCCCGGCGGCCCTACACCGGGACCGACCAGCGACCCCGCTTGGCCGGGGACGACGCCGGCAAACGTGACGAGCTGCGCGCCGCCGTCCGACCCATGCGGCGACAGCTTCGCGAACACATCGGCCGCCACCACGAACATGTCGATCGCGTCAACGGGGATCTTCGTGTCCCCGACTGCGACGGCGCCAAGAATGGTCGTGCCGCGCCCCTCGACGTAGCACCGCGTCAACACTTGAGTCCGGTCGGCCGACCGTTGAAAGTCGGCCAACGATTTATGGTTCGGGGTCAGCGTTTCCGGCGCGCCGTTGGTCGTTTCATCAATGAAAAAATGCACGGCTTTTTGGTAGTCCACATACCAATACGCGCCGATGCGTCGCGCTAACCGCGTCATCGCTTGATCGAGTTGTTCGTTGGTGAAGGTGATTTGGTCGATCGTCGGCAAGCCTTTGACGATGCCGGCGCCGGTGAAGCCGTTCGCCGCCGCGTAGGTCGCGACCAAGTCGGCCGCGATGGTCGACGCCGATTGGTTCCGGTACGCTTTCGTCAATTGCACGAAGCCAAATAGCCACGTGTAATCGACGCAATGGACGTCCGCTTGGACGTTCGCCGGCTTGCCGGCCGCGTAGCGTTGCGCGACCGTCAACGCGAAGCCGGCAAACATCGGCGCGCCGGCGTTTTTGCTCCCAAGGAGCACGCGGACTTCTGCGCCGGCGTTCGGGACCATGCCGTTGACGCGAAATTGGCACGTGTTCGGTGATTCGTTGAGTTCGTCCGTAATCGACAACGACTCAATGATGGTCCCCACGTGCGCGGACCCCGGCGTCCCGCCGAAGCCAACGTGTGTTCCGTCGATCGCGATAAACGCGTGGCTTCCCACGTAGCCGCCGCGCGTGGCGCCCCCGCGCGCGATTTTGCCCAACGCATACATCCGCGCTTTTTCGTTCGGTTGCAGTGTCGGCACGGCTTACACCGGTAACCGATTGCCGCCGCGCCGATACGCCTCGACCATCGCGCGCTCGACAAGCGCGGCCAGCTCGGTTTGTGTCGACAAAACAGAACCTTGGACGACGATCGTCACGCCCCCGCGGCCGCCGACCGTAGGACTAATCGCGCCGGCCGCGTCCGGCGTAAACAACTCCGGTCCCCGTTCGCCAACCACGTACGACACGCCGGCCGCCACCGGACCGCCGGCCGCGCGAAAGCCGCCGCCGGATATTTTGTTGAGCTGCGACGATGACTTGCCGATGATTTGCGCGCCTTGCCCCATCGCAATCAACAACGCTTCGCCTAGTGTGTAGCCTTGCGACATGTACGCGACCACGTCCGCCGACGTGTTCCCGCCGGTGATAGCACTCGCGTCGATCGTCCCGCCCCCAAACGATGCATTCGCGCGCTTGGCCGCCGTTTGCGCCGCCGTGTCGGCCGCCGCGCTACTTTTCTGTACCGCCACCGTCGCCACATCGGCCGCTTTCGCGTCGGCTAGAAAGCTGTCTTCGAGTTGTTTGTTGGCGAGTGCCAGCGCCGCGGTTTTTTCGGCGCCGTCTTGCATGGTGCGGTTGATCGAATCGATTTTCTTTTGGTACTCCGTCATCGCATCTTGCGGCAACAAGATGGCGCCCTTGGCGTCGAGTCCGTACGCTTTGTTCAATTGCGTCTGTAGGCCGATCGCGCGCAACGTCGACTCGGCTATCAGTGTGGTCTGTTGTTCGCGGAGCTTCGCTTTGTCGTTTTCGATTTCGACGTGTCGCTTGTAGTTGGCTTCCTCGATTTTGAGTTTGTCTTTTTCGGAATTCAGTTCCGCCACGACGCCGGCCGTCACCGCGTCTTCGGCTTTTGCCATGTCGTCGAGTCGGCGGATTTGCTCGTCGAGTCCGTAATGGTTCGCGCGCGCTTTTTCGACGTCTTCGATGACTTTGATTTGCGTGCCGTACGATGTCATCAACTCGGCGTCGTATTCGCGTTGCTTCGCGGCCGCTTCGTCGAATTCTTTTTTCTGCGCGGCGATCAACTGTACGACGGCTTGCACTTGCGTCCCCGTCAGCTTGTACGCCGTCGCGACGTCTTCTTGATGGGCTTTGTTCTCTAGCGCGTGCTTTGCCATCGTGACGATCGCCGGATCGATGTCATCGAGAATGGCTTTGTAGCCTTTGCCGGCCGCGGTGACGGCTTGTACCGCGGCTTCCCATTTGTCGTGGCTATCGGCGGCCGCCTTGGCGGATGCCGCGTTCTCTTTCGCGGCCGCGTTGTTCTCTTTTGCCCATTTGGTATTCAGCGCCAGCGCCTCGGCCGCGGACGTCGCATGGACGCCGGTTCGCTGGAATGCCAAATCGATCGAATCTTGGACGGCGCCGGCGGTTTGCGCGGCCAAGCCGGTCCCCATCAGCTTGTCCGCGAAATTGACGATCGCTTGGTCGGCGCCGGTGATGTTCGCGACCCATCTGCCGACGTCCCATGCCGCCATCGCGGTCCCCAAGACCAACCCCGCGGACCCCACCAAGCCAAGATCCGAAGCGGTCTTGCCGGCCGCTTTTCCCAAGTCTTCGAGCGCGGAGATTTGCGGCCCGATGTGGACGCCAACCGAATTCAGCACGCCGTCAAACGATTGGTACGCCGACCGCAACGTGCCCACACTGCCGGCGTGTGTCGTCGTGGTTTTCTCTAGCCCCGTCAACGCGACGGCCGTATCGGTCGACGTCTTCGAAAAGACGAGTAGTTCTTTCTGCGCGCCTTGCGTGGCGGTCAGAAATTGCGAAAAGTCCGCTTCAAAGGTTCCGGTAATCGGCATCGGCTAGTCGTCCGCGGTCGTTTGTTCGGTGACGAGCGTATCCACCAGCAACGCGTACACGTCGGCGTCGAGTTCGGTTACCCATTCGTAACGCCAACCACATCGGCGCGCGATGGCAAGATCGCGTCGGACGCGGTCGTCCCATCCATTTTTTTTTGCGCGGTCCGCTCGGCCGCCATCGCGGCTTCGTGGTCCTCGATGGCGGTTAAGACTTCGCGAAAGCGTTCCGGCAACAGATTGTCGATGACGGTTTCTAGGTCCGCCGGCGACAAGCCGCGGACGGGGACCACGACGCCGTCGTCATCGGCCACGGTCCAATCGACGACGTACGCCGTCACCGTCGCCAAGCCGGCGCGCGTCCGAATCGGTTGCAAGTCGCCGTTGTCATCCGTGCGCGTCCACCGCTCGACGCGCGCGCGCGCTTCGCCGGCATTCAACCGCCGGCGGACGGTGACCGTCGCGCCATCCGACAAGCGGAGCACCGACGTTTCCGGCTTCACAAACCACGACGCCATCGTCACGCCTCTAACGGCCCCAAGGTGGCGGCCAATTTGTTCGCGACAAGTGACACGGCAACGATCGGCCAACAGTACCAGCCGCCGTTGCGCGGCGCCGCGAATTTGAGATCACGTTGCCGAAGCTGAAACGGGTCCGCGCGCGTCACATCCGCGCGGACCGTCCATTCGCCGTTCGCCGTCCGATGCACCGTCCACGATCGACACACGGCCGCGGTGTGGTACCCCCACACGATCGCGGCTTCGCCCCCGCGCATGGTGACATCGTTGAACATGCTACGGATGCACGCCGGCGACCCATGCCGTGCCGTTCCAATTCGCGCGACTGCCGTCCGCGAGTTGGATGTACTGACCCGTCGTCCAATTCGTCGCCGGACTTGCCGTCACGCCGGACAACGCGGCCAAGTTCGCCGGTGGCGTCGCGCCGGCCGGGGTAAACGTCCCCGTCCCGGTGCCGGGGCCGGCGCCGGTGGCGACAATCGCCCCCGGTACGGACCACGCGCCAGCCGCGCGAAAACTGCCGGTGACTTTCGGCGCCGACATGCTGCAATCGATGTCGGCATCCATGTACGCCAAGCCTTGCCAAAAAAATGCCGGCTCCGTCGTGTTGGGCATCAATTGGAGCGTTCCCGGCGTCGGGGACGTCGCCGCTTTGAATAGGGTCAGCTCGGCCGAATTCCAAAAACCGCCAAACGACCCCGAAATATCCATCAACCCCGGTACGTACACTTTGTTGGTATCGCCAAAACACGACACGTCTTCGTAGTCGGTCTTAAAGCTGCCTTTCCACGTGTTGATCGAAATGATCGGGACTAGCGCGGTCCCGCCAGCCGGATCGAATGACACTTTGCCGTAGCGTCCGCCCTTGATCATACGGTTGCCCTTTCGTTGGCGCCGTTGAGCGCCATTTGTACGCGATAGTGGCCGCCCCGGTGGTGCCAGCGAATCGCCGCGTTGACGTCGTCCACTTCCGTTAGCCTCATGCGCGCCTCACGATGCATCGTCATCCATCCATAGCCGGCGACCGTCAGCGGTTGATCGTCGAGTAGTTCATCGATGCGCGCGGCCGCGGCTTGGATGTCGCCGCCGGCCGTCGACAACATGACGGCTTTGACGACAAACAACGTGTCCTCATACGCGCGGCCGCCGAAGACGGGGACGTCGTGTTCGTCGAGCAACGCGACGATCGCAAACCGCGTACTTCCTTCGCCGGCTTCGTCAATCCACACGCCATCCGGCAACAACGCCGACAACGCGGCGTCGGCTTGCAACCACGCGACCAACGCGGCGTCGATCGCGCTACTGTCCGGCTTCGCCACTCACCGTTGCTCCGCGGCTTTCGAGCAATTTCCGCAACGCATCGATCAAGCCGAGTTGATACGTTTCCCGAATCGGAATAAACGTCGGCCGCGCCGGTGTCTGTCCGTGGACGCCGGTTTGCCGGCCGTACTCGTACGGCGCCGCGTGTGGCGCGACGTTGACGACTTTCACGCGCGCGCCGTAGTCGAGAATTTTTTCGCGGACGACGATGCCGTCTTGCAAATGCATGTGACGACTACCAACCACCGGACCGCGGGACGTGAACCGAATCAGCGTCCGCCCTTCCGGCGTCGTGGCTTCGCGACGGTCCGGCGTCCGCGGGTACGCGGCTTTCATGGCGACCGCGGCTTGGTTGGCCGCCTCGATCGCCAACAACCCGCCGGCCGCGCCAAGGTCGTCCGGCAACGCGGCCAGCGCCGCTAATTCTTCGTCCATGCCGTCCCAAGTCACGGACGCCATGTCACGCCACCACTTCGACACACACCAACGTCAAGTCAATGTCGCGCTCGTCGCGGTTCGACACGGACGCGACGTTGAGCACGCGCGACCCGTCGAGCACGATGCGCGACGTCGTCGTGATGTCCGGCCGCCACGGTCCGTTGACGACATGCGACGCGTTGGCGATCGTCGTGCCGGCTTTCACGCGTTCGAGTTCGCGCGCCGATGCCGGCGCCACTTCGACAAACCACGTCGCCGGCGTGTTGTCTTGCCAATCGTCGATGTAGCCGCCATCGCCATCCGGCACGCGGCCGGCGACATGCTGCACGGTGACGAGATGCGGCCGTCGACCACTCGACGCCATTACGCAACCACCGGATCGTGAAATTCGCGCAACAGTTCGCGCACCGGCGTCGCCAATTCTTCCCCGTCGACACGTGGCGGACCGTCCGCGTCGTCGCCGCGAAACCGGTATAGCTCGGCGGTTTGCAACAACACGGCGAGTACGACTTGGTCCGGCACGGTGTCCGCGTCGATCCACGTGTCCGCGATCGCTTTCGATCGTGGCGTCTTCGAGCACCAACCGACGATATGGGCTTCGGCTTGGTCGATGATGTCGGCTAAGTCTTGGTCTTCGGCCGTGCTCGTCAACCGAAGCCGGCGTTTTGCTTGGTCGACCGTTACAAATTTCGCCACGGCTATCGCCCCCGCGTGTCGTCGTAGACTTGCTGCCAATCGCGGCCGGCCGCGCCGGCGGGTCCGCGTTCGCCGGACTTGCCGTCCGTGCCGCGCTTGCCGTCGCGTAGGACGAGCGTCCAAAAGTCTTTGCCTTGCGGTCCGGCCGGCTTGCCGGTGGCGTCATGCGTGACGGCGTCCGGCGCGATCGTGGTGGTCCGCCGGCAATGCCAAATGGCGGACTTCGCGCGGACCAAGTTCCCCGGCGTGTACGTCTTGCCGCTTTCGAAATCGCCGGCATACACCAACACCGGAAACGACACGGCGCCGATGACGCGCTCGACGTCGCCGCGCTTGGCAAGGATGGTGATGGTCGTGTCGTCGGTTTGCTCGATCGCCAAGTCGTCGAAGCCAACCCCGTCCGCGCCGGCGGGTCCGGCCGGCCCCGGTACCGGCGCGCGCGTTTCGAGCACGGCGACGCGTTCGCGCATGCCGCCGACATCGGCCACGGCCGCGGCCACGGCATCGAGTCGGACGGTCGTGGCGGCCAAGCCGGACGCCACGGCGCCCACGGCCGCGCGGACGTAGTCGCGGACTACCGGCGCCATACCCTCGACCACCGCGGCGATGTCTTCGGGGGTCATGCGGCCTCTAGCGCGGACGCAAGGAGATGGCGGACCGCGGCCGCGACGTGGTCCGGCGGAAGGTCTTTCGTCGTCGTCGCCGGCACGGCCGCCGGCGCCGGCGTCGGTTTTGAGAATGGATCGTTGGCGTCGCGCTTCGCCAAGGCACGCAACGAATAATTTTGTTGTTGCATGTACGGCGTATCGCCACCCTCGACCGTCCCCAAGCCGAAGTACTTGGCGCGCGCTTCGTCCGGCGACAACGCGCCGGCGCCGATCGATTCGGCCGCGGCTTTCGTCTTCGTCGCCGTGTCCATCCAAATGAGGTCATCGATGTCGAATTCGGTGCCGTACTGCGCGCCGGCGGTCGACGTCGTCAACCCCAAGCCGTCGTCCAACGTCGCTTCGAAATTCGCGAGTAGCGATTGGATGCATTGCGCGTGGTACATCTGCAACAAGGCTTCGAGCTGCGCGCCGCGTGGCGTTTCCCCGATGTTGATCATGTACGGCGGGACGTGGAAACAACTACAGACGGTGTCCGCGGTCCACTTCAATTGCTCGATTAGCTGCGCGTCGGCCGCGTTCATGCTGATTTGTTGGTACTTCACGTCCGCGGTGATGGCGGCCACGCGGCCGGCATTGTCGGGGCCGTTGAACGTTTCCCAATCGCTTTTCATTTGCGCGAGTTGGTCCGGCGTCATGCCGGCCGGCGCCGTCAAGATGCCGCTTGGCCGACTGCCCTTGGAGAAAAACGCCGTCGATCCGTTTTGAATCGCCAAGCCTTGCAGCGCCGCCGTCGCGCATGCGTAGATCGGGGACATGCCGACAAGCGGATGGAACAAACACACCATCCGGTCGTGCAGAATTTCGGACGCCGGGACGATGGTGGACCCCGTCGCAGTCTCGGGCGCCAAATTGCCGGACAAATTGTCTTGCCGTAGTTCGTAGTAGATGCCGCCATCCGGCGCGACTAGCGGCGTCACGCGCAACGGGTCGAGTACGTACATCGCGACGACGACGCCACGCGCGTCGCGTTGTTTCAACACGTACGTGTTGCCCCACATCAATTTGCTAGTAATCCATTGCTCGACAAATTTGACCGTTGTTTGGTAGCGGTTCGGGCGCCGCAATACCGGCGAAAACGCCGGCGACGTCGTTTCGATCCATACCCCTTCGGCGTCGCGCTCGACCAACCGCAACGCCAATTTGCCGATGTCCGCGGCAATCAGCGTGATGCACGAAAACGCCGGCGCGTACGCCAACACCGTGTCGCGGCGCGATTCGACGTTGACTTGCCACGCGCCGCTATACGGTTCGCGGACCGTCAACGGGAACCAGCCGCCACGCGTGGCCCCGGCCGGCGAGTACGGCGCCGTCAATTGCTTTGCGGTGACTTCGAACCGCCGGCCGAATAGCTGTAGGTCAACCGTCATCGCCTAACCGGCCGCGGTAACCGTCAACGTCAACGCGTTGCTGTCGAGCGCGCCGGCGGTTCGGACCGACACGGCGATGTCGCCGGGGACCGCGATGGCGGCCGCGTCGACTGATGCCGTCAGCTCGGACGCCGACAAAAAGACGGTGGCAACCGGCGCGCCGTTCAACTGCACGGCGTCGGTTGCGGCAAAGCCGGTCCCCGCGACCGACAACGACAACGACGCGGCGCCGGCGACGACGGACGCCGGCGTAAGGCTTGACAACACCGGCGCCGGTGGCGGGACGTCGGGGACGTCGCCGGCCGACTCGATGCGGATAAAGCCAATCCCGCGCAACGTTTCGAGCATGGCGCGATCGGTGACGGTGTAGCGGTCCCCTTCGAGATGCTCGATGCCGTTTTCGGTGTGGTACGTCATCGACAACACGGACGCTTCGGCGGCCATAGTCGCTACCTCTTACGTGGTGGTGGTGCCGGCGCCGGCTTCGGTGGTGCCGGCTTCGGTGGTTCGGGGTCCGGTTCGGGGTCCGGTTCGGGGTCCGGCTCCGGGTCCGGCGTTGGGTCGGTGGCGACGGCGAAGCCGCTATGTTGCAGCGTCGTCGCGTACTCGTCGGTGACGGCGATGATGTCGCCGGCGCGCACGTACGCGCCATCGAAGTACCCATCCCGTACGGCCGTCAGTGTGGTTGCCATGTGGATACCTCACACGAAAGACGACGCGGCCGGCGATGGTCCCGGCCGCGTCGTGTCGTGGTCGCTTATGCGGCGTAGGTCGCTACGGTGTACTGCACGACGCCGGCGCGCGCTTTCTTCCAATTGATGAACCGCTCCGCCCGAAGACCAACCAAGTTCATTTGCCACAGCGACGTCAGTAGCGATGTCGCCACCGGCGGATTGTCCAAGACGGTGTCCATCTGCAACGACGCTTCGCGGGACACGTCGATCGTGACGCCCCCTTCGTCGGCGTACAGAATGGCATTCGGTTGGACGAGTGCCACGGTGGTCCCGGCCGCTTGCGACGCGATCGCGCGGTACCCCATGATCGTCCCGCCGTTCCCCGTCATCGCCGGGAACAACGGTTGCCCCAACGCGTTTAGCGCGTTCGTCAGTGCAAGCGCGTTGGTTTCCGACATGATGAGCACGGCGCCCCCGGTCGGAATGTTCGCCGCCGTCATCGCCGCGGCTAACGCTTGGATGTCGGTCCGCGCGTTGGCCGGCGTCGGTCCCGCCGTGGTGATGGGGGTCACGCCATTGGTGACCGACCCCGGCGACACGCCGGCAACGGCCGCCTTTGTCGGGTCGATGAATTCCGCGTCAAGGAATGACGAAATCCCGGCGATCATGTCGCGCCGGATGACTTCTTCGGCGGACGGGGTCGACGTCCGTGCGAGTTCTTCCGTGATCACGATGATGCCGGCGGCTTTCAGAATCGACAACGTGATGGTGCCGAATTGCAGCTTGCCTACCGGCTTCGGCGCCCCTTGGCCGACCCATTGATACGTCCCGCCTCCGGTCTGTGACGCGACCGACGTGTTAAACGGAACCTTAAAAAACGTATCGACTTTGCCAAGAATCGTCGCCGGTCGGAGCAACGCGAGAAAATCCGACGTCAGCGGCGTCAACGGCGCCAGCGGTCCGGCCCATGTGGCGTCCGTCGTCGTGCCGGCCGCGACGGCCGCTTTGAGCGCCAATTCAACTTCCGGCGTCGAGTCGTGCCACCGCTTTGCAAATTCGACCGCTTGCAGCGTCGACCCCCGCGACGTCGCCAACGCTTGCACGTAGCGAATAAACGCGGTTGCCGGGGGAAGCTGCGACGCCACGCGAACGATCGGCGCGCCGCGTTGCGCGGACGCGTCGGCCGGCGTGGCCGCGGTGATGGCGGTTGCGCGCGTGACCATCATGCGTTCCATGTCGCGCAAGTCGGCCAACTCGACGTCGATCGATTTGTTTTCGTCTTTCAGCCGGTCAAAGTCCGCGCGCTCGTCGTCATCCTTCGTGCGGTTTTCGGCAATCGCTCTTTGCTGCAACGCGTCGAGCGCGGCGACGTTCGCGGCGCGCTTGTTTTCATACTGTGCAATCCGCTCCGCGTAAGTGGTGTGTGGTTCCATGTGGCGCGTGTCTTTCTGAACACGCACGATCGGCAAGACGTCCCTAGCGCGGGACAAGTGGCGGCCATCCGCGGCCATGTCGAGCGATTTAATCGACGCGATCGTGGCGGATGCGTTCGCCGGGATCGCGACTAGCGACAACTCGAGAATTTCGGTTTTGAGAAAACGGAAGCCGCCGGCCGTTTTGTCGAACACCGGTTCGACCAACGCGCGAAACCCGATCGACACGCCGGCGAGTAAGCCGGCTTTGACCGAGTGCCACGCTTCTTCGATGCGATCGCGCACCGTGCCGGGGTCCGGCACGATCGGCAACTCCGCGGTGAAATCAATCCCGGCCGCGGTCGGTGGCGCGAACGTGACCGACCCTACCGGCCGTTTCGTGTCGTGGTAGAGCAACAGCGGGACGGACTTGGCGACGACGACGCCAAGCGGGTCGATGACGTCGCCCATTCGATCCGGTTCCGGCGTCGTCGCCGTGCCGGTGATGATGCGACGTTCGACGTCGATCGATTTGATGTGTAAGACGGCGTACGCGCGTTCGACGACTGCCGTCGCGGCCGTTGGCACGGACGACAGCGTACGGCCGTGCCGGATTTATGTGCCGACACAAATCAAGCCTTGGTCCGCACGAACGTCCGTCGCGCGCCGCAATCGGTCACGATTTCGTTAATGGCTTCGCGGATGATGCCGGATACGCCGGTGTGGTTGTCGCCGGCGACGCGCCGCAACTCCAAGCGTTGCGCCGGCGTGACGCGGACATGGATGCGCACGGATGCCGATTCGTCGGCAATCGGCGGCCGGCCGCGCTTGCGCGTCGTCATCCCATGACCACCATTGCGTATTCCGGCGGCTTGACGGTCGAATGGCGGTCCATCCGGTCGACCGCGTTGACGAGCGCGGCCGCGCCGTCGATGCGTTCGGTCGATTTCGCTTTCGACAATTTCAGATTGCCGCCGGCGTCGGCCTCAACAGCGACGTTCGAAATATTCCACCGGAGTACCGGATGTCCGTCGTGGCGCAACGTCCGACCGAGTACGGCTTTCTCTAGGGATTTCGTCGGCGCCGACAACGACGCGAAGCCTTGCCGGATGGGGACACACACGAAGCCGTCTTGCCCTTGCAGTCGCGTGACGATGTCGGTCGCGTTCCACGGATCGTACCCAATTTCGCGGACGTCGTAGCGCGCGGCTAGGTCGCGGATGTACACGCGGACCGCTTCATAGTCCACGACGTTGCCATCGGTGGCGGTCAAAAAACCGCGGCGTTGCCATTCGTCGTAGGGGACACGGTCGCGCGTCGCGCGCGTGTGGATCGCGTCATGCGGCACGAAAAAATGCGCCACCACATCGAAGCCGGCGCCATCGGGGAAGACCGCGACGACGGCCGTCAAGTCGGTCGTACTCGACAAGTCGATGCCGAGAAAACACCGGCGGCCCAACAACCGCGCGCGGTAGACGTCGAGCGGATCGACCGTGTGGCATGCGTCCCACGACGCCAGCGACAACCACCGCGCCGCTTGCTCGGTCCATTGATTGAGGTACAGCCGGCGAAACGTGTTTTCTTGCGCGGGGATTTCACGCGCGCGCGCGCACATGATTTGCATTTCTTCGAGCGATCGAAAATCGCCTAACGCCGGATTAGCGCGACGCCACACGGCTTCGTCGGTCCATTCGGCATCGTCCGGCGCGCCGTACAGAATCGGCAGAAAGGTTGGATCGATCGCCGGCGTGTCGCGGACTTTCAACGCATGCGCGTACAGCTCGAACAAAATCGATTGCCGGTCATAGCCGGCCGTCGAGATGGCGATAAACAACGGTTGCGCGCGCGCCCCCATTGAGGTAACGAGCACGTCGAGCAATTCGCGCGACGGCGCCGCGTGTAGTTCGTCGTAAATCACACGCGACGCGTTGAAACCGTGCTTACTGTAGGCTTCGGCCGAAATCGCGCGGTAAAAACTGCCGGACTTCCGATGGACGATGCGTTTTTGGCTATCGATGATTTCGACGTCGGCCAATAGTTCCGGATCGTTGCGAATCATCTGCGCGGCGACGTGAAAGACCAAGGCGGCTTGGTCTTTGTCCGCGGCCGCCGAATAGATTTCGCCACCGAGTTCCCCATCGAATAGCAAGCCATGAATCGCGAACGCGGCCGCCAGCTCGGTCTTGCCGTTCTTGCGCGGCATCATCAACAGACACGTCCGGTAGCGGCGCCGGCCGGTTCGTGTCGTCGCGAACAACGGCCGGACGATGTCGCGCTCTTGCCACGGCCGCAAGCGAAACGGTTGGCCGGCGAATGGTCCTTTCGTGTGTGTGAGTCGGTTGATGATGGCGACCGCGCGATCGCTGCCGGCGTTCGGTTTCATAGCTGGCCCCTAGTTCGACGCGGCGCGCCGTGCCGCGACTTCGGCCGCGGCGACGCGTTCGGCCACCGTCGCCACGTGCGCGACGACGCCATCCGGCGCGCGGTCCACGATCGCCCTAGCCGCGGCCAACGCGGCCCATCGCCCAACGTTTCCAAATCCATCAGCCGCGATGTGTTCCCCGATGGCGTCGAGATGCCGCAACAGATCGGCCTTGGTCATTTCAAGCCGGCCCATTTCGACGCCGGCGGTTGCGCCGGGACGGCCGACACTTTCGATCGCGCGGCCGGCGTCAACCCAAGTTCACATAACGAGCGGAGCAGCAACGCGTACGCTTTGAATGCGAGATTGAGCGCCCCGGTGGCTTTGCCGGCCGGCGCTTTCACGGCCGCGGCTTCGAGTGCCAACCATTGCGCCCATTTGTGGCAATACCCGATCAACGCGGCCCGATCGGCCGTCGTCGCCATGCCACACGCGACCAACCCCGGCACAATGCGGTCCCATTCCCGGCGCGATACGGGGTCGACCAATTCCGCCGGCGTGCTCAAGTCGTCGAGCGGCCCCGGCGCCGGATCGACGCGCCGATCGTGGCGCTTGCCGGGATTGCCCCGAATCGCACGAAGCGCCGTTGGTTGTCGTCGTGGTCCGCGCATGTCGAAATCCTCAAAATCCCTAGCAATTTCATTCGTGCGGAATGTTGCGCGAGTGGCGGCGCTCGTCCGTCCGACCCTCTTTCGTCGTCGGCCGGCTACCCCCCGGTGTTTTCTTCCCCGACAGCGTCGAGCGGTAACGGCGGTTCGAGTTCTCGCGACCGCCGGCCGGATCTCGACTCGATTTCGGCGCGCCGGATTTGCTCGGCGTTGCGGCCGGCCGCGCGTTCGAGTGTCAACGTCACGCGCGACAAAATGATGGCGATGTCAGCCAACGCCGTCGTAATCTCTTCGACTTCGTTGACGCGCATCGGCGCCAGCAAGATGCCATCCTTGGACCGAAGCGCGGTCCCGCATGCGGTACACCGTTCCAACCCTACGCCGTCGCGATACGTTTGCATGTCATCAACTCCGTTGTTCCACGACGCGCCACACCGATTGCAATGGCCGACGTTGCCGCGTCGAATAAACGCGCCGCATAATCCGCATTGCGCCGTCACGACGATCGACGTCCGTTCGGTACCCACACCGCTTGACCGACCGCGGCGCCGTCGTTGGTCAGCGCCACCAACACGACGTCGCGCAAGCGATCGTCGTTGTGTTTCCAGCCGAGTAGCGACGCCACACAGCGCCGGCACAATCGCATCATGCCGATCGACCCTTCGGCCGGATTGTGGCAACGCGTCCCGTTCGCCGGCCGGTAGTCACACCGCCCCATCATGGTTCCGGTACCCACAACGCATAGCCGATGACGACGCCGGCCGTCGTGAGTTCGATGCGGACCAGCTCGACCAAGCGATCGTCGTTGTCCGACCAGCCGAGTAGCGCGGCCGCGCACGAACGGCAGAGCCACAACGTATCAACGCCGTGGTTCGTCTGCCGGTGCAACGTCAAGGTTCCCGCGGCGCCGCGTTCGCATCGGGCGCCTTTCGGCAAGTAGTCACACCGCGTCGTCATCGTCGGCGCCGTCCACTTTTCTCCACTCGGGACCACCATACGGCCGCGCTAGTTCGCGCGCCACGTGCCGCTCACCGACAGCGTCGTCAACGTCGTGTCGGCCGACGTCGCTTCGCGAAACAACGTCCCGTTGACGATGATTTGCGCCGACATGAACGGCGACGGCGCCAGCAACGGAAACGCGATCGGCGTCACGTCGAGCGAGAGAAACATCGCGCTTTCCGTGGTGGTCAGCTCGGCCACGTACGGCAACGACGTGACGACTTGCGTCAAGCCGTCCACCGGATTGCTATACCGGATGCGCGCGGATGTCGCGCTCCCGACCACGCGAAATTCGATCGTGTTGACGCGCGGCGCCGGTGGTGGCGTCGGCGTCGGTGTGGGGGTCGGCGTCGGCGTTGGGGCCGGCGCCGGCGCGTTGGGTACTTTGATGATGGTGTCGCCACAGCCGACCGCGGCCGCAAGACACGCGACGATAATCAGCGATCGAGTCAGCATGTGGTTGTCCTTTATTCGCATTGGTGGAAAAACCCCCACGGTTGCGCGTACGCGCCGGCAAGAAAGACCGTCCAACACTCGGGACCGACCAAGTCGATCCGGTGTTTGTCGTTGGGCAAAATCACGTTGACATCGCCGGGGCCGTACGTGTGGTGACCCCACACGCCACGGTCGTAACACCGATGCTCGACGTAGCCGCCGACCAAAATCAGCGAACAACCCCATAGCCACGGATGCGAATGCACCGCGTCACTCGGATCACTGCCGACGAAGTGGTGTAGGAAAATCGCCGGCCCCGGCGAGAGTGCAAACGGCTTCCAACCGGCCGCGAAATAGCGCGTCAAGTACGGCGCCTCATGGGGCCGGATGTCTTGCTTTTGGAGTCGACGCGCCATGTCGACACACCACGCGCGCGCGTGCTCCGCGTTGGGCAGCGTCATCCGGTCCGCCGTTCGCCGGCGGTCTTGCGCCGGTCACAATCCACACACAACGCTTGCAAGTTCAACGGATCGAGTCGCCGCGGATCGTCGAGCGATTCGAACGGTTGGATGTGGTCACAAATCCGCGACTTGGTCACGTAGCCGTTCCGCAAACATTCGTGACAACACACGTTTTCCGGTTGCCGCATGAACCAATCCCGTAGCCGGACCCATGCCGCGTCATAGCCGCGGAGTCGCCGCGGCAACCGGCGCGCGGTCCACGCCGGCCGCGGGGGTCGGCGGCCGTGCTCGGGACACGGTTGCAGATGCGAACACGTCGACACGTGACACGGTGACGCCGGCATCATCGGCATTTAGGACGCTCGTTCGAGTTCACTCAACGCGTAATCCCGCGCGCGGTTCAAATGCGCCATTTCAATATCGGTCCCGCCGGCGTCCGGGTGTTTGCGGCGCGCCGCGGTCTTGTACGCGCGATCGACGTCGTCGAGTGACGGCGCCGCGTCCGCGGGAAACCCGAAGACCGCGCGCCAATTCGCGGCCGAATCAGCCGGTAGTGCTTTGTAACCGGCTAGTGCTTGCTCGATGGTCCCCACGCCGTACCGCTCGACGCGTCGGATCGCTTCGATGTGGCCGGCAATCGCCGCGATGTTGTCGGCCACACGCAAATAACGATCGGCCGCCAATACGGTCGCTTTGCCCTTGAAGGTGAAGTACACCGCGACGCCGGGGTCCGGCGGATTTTCATCGCCGCGGATGCGGCCGTCGAGTCGTAGCGACACGTTCGTGGACAACGTCGCCGCGCGCGCGCCAAGCCGTTCGAGTTCGCTATCGAGTCGCGACAACGCGTCGACCACGCTTAGCCGCGCTTTGTAGTGCCGGAATGGCGCATCGAGTCGGTACCGCGTCCGCGTCCAACCGATCGGCCATTCGAGCGGGTACCGCTTGACTGACTCAACGTCGAGCACGTGACGTCCCCTTACGCGGCCGGCGCCGCGGCTTGATCACAGCTTCGATCGCGGCCAACCGTTCGTCGTGTTGGATGTACCCCACCGTCATCGCGTGCATGACGCCAACGACGCGACCGAGTGACGCGACCAACGCGTCTAACGCCGACGTCGATGGTTGCGGTCGACCCCCGCGCACCGGCCGCGCCGCATTGCGCCGCAACCGCAACTCGAGTTTTCGCGCGTCGGTCATACGCCTCACGATCGCCACACGACGGCGATGACTTGCGCCAAGCGGTCGGCGTCGTACTTCCACCGAAGCCGCGCGCATTGAACCTTCAACGCTTCGACAAAATCCGGCAACGTTGGATGGTGCTCCGCCGCGAACACGTCACGCGCCAACGCGAGATACCGGCGACCACGGACCACGGATGCCGGCACGGTCGATCGCTTCTTGAGGCAATCGCTACACGACACGATCAAGTCGCCGGGACGTTCGTGTCCGAGTCGGACGAACGTGCGATGGAAGACGAATAACGCCAACCCTTGTCGGCCGCATTTTTGACAACGCCAGCCGGCTTTTTCGAGCGCGCGATTCCGACGACGTTTCCACGTCTTCGTCGTCACGTAGTCCGTAAAAAAAGACCGCGCGTTTTGTGCGCGGGTACTAATTGATGGATCTAAGTACATACCAGCCACATGAGGTACAGCGATGGGTACACCCGTACGTACAAGAGACAGAGACTGAGGCTATTGCTTGCGCATTGGTCAGACCAATGCTTGAGCAATGCTTGAGCATTAGTTGGAGCATGTTTCGTCACACATGTCGGCCCCATCGAGCACGCGCGCCCTTGACGCCACGCGCGACCGATATTTGGTGGCGCGCTTGCGTTTCGGCGTAAATTGCCACTTGCGTGTCGTTCACGATTTGGTCCCCTTTGACGCGCCAAAACGGCTTCACCAACGGCCACGATCGCTTCCATTCCGCCGGCGTCGCGCCGACCGCGCGTTGAATCGCTTTCGGATCTTTCGGTAGCGTCGCGCCGCGCGCCCATGCTTGCGACAACATTTCGCGATAGAGTCCGCGCGCTTCCATCGGTAGCAGAAACGCGCGCGACGCCGTCCATCGGTCCGTCCAAAACCATTCGGCGCGCGGCCGATCTAAGAATCCATTCGTGGCGGACATCGTCACCGCACCGGCACGTCTTCCGCATAAAACTCGATGCCGGGGACGTCGCCGCTTGTTTTCATCGATCGCGCGTACGCGCCGATCTTGACTTCGTCCGGCATCAGAAAATCCCGCGGTAGCAGCGCCATCGCGCGCGCTTTGTCGCCGCCGACGTACCGCCACTTCCATACTTTGCGAAACGTCGCCACGGCCGCGACGGTGTCCGGTAGGACGACTACCGGCGCCGGCGCCGCAATCGCTTCGGCCACGACGGCCGCGGCCATTGCGACTTCGCCGGCGCGTTCGAGCTGCGCGGCTTCGGTGACGGCGCGCGCTTCGCGGTCCCGGCGTTGCTCGTCGGCCAAGGCGGCTTCCCGTTGGCGCCGCGCCTTGGCCTCAGCGACGTTGTACGCGGTCATGGCCCCACGCATCGAGTCGTCGAGCTTCAGCAACGGCGCCAAGATGACTTTTTCGCGCGTGCAGAGTGCCACGTGTAGTTGATGCGCCATGCTCTTGATCGGCGCGAAAAACGCCTCAACGGCTTTTATGGCGTCGCCAATCCGCCGGCGGTCCGCGACCGCTTGCGCCAAATCGGCGTCGGTGGCGATCGGTCCCCGGTCGGCCAACGTCGCGACCAACATCGACGACGTCGTGTCGAGTTCGCGGCCGGCCGTGGCGACGGCGTCGGGTCGGTTGAAATCAATCATTGACAGCCACCAATACCCGCATGTCGGCCAACGCTAAAAACGCGTTGGCGCGCGTCGTTTCGCCGCCGGCCGCCGTGGCTTGCGTGGTGGTCGGCGCCGTCCCTAACCGCGCTTGCCACATGCCGTTGGCGTCGGCCACCAGCCACCACACCAACGCGTCGACTAGTTCCGCCACGAAGACGTACGGCGCGCCGAATTGCCGCGCGATCTTGCGGCCAGCCACTAGCTTGTCGAACGTGACCAAGTACCCCGGCGGGTCGGTAAAGCCGCGCAAGCCGGCGAGTGTCAGCGTTGGCCGCGTCTTCACTTCGACCACCGCGACGACGCAACCGGCGCGCACGAACAACGCATCCGCCGGACAGTAGTTGCCGGTCAAATGGATGGCGTTGACGTTCCACGCGCGCGCGCACGTTTCCACGATGGACTTTTGCCGCGTGATGTACGGTTGCAGCGTCGCCGCGTCGACATGCGGGACCGTCATACGGTGACCCCGGCCGCCTTGCCGGCGCGCGCGGCGACGATGCGTTGCGCGTCGGCCAACACCAAAAACGATCGCCAATCACTCGGATTGCTGTAGGCGTCGACGCTAAACCCGCCGTCCGCGTGCAACGCGATCGCGTACCGCCGGATGACGAAGCGCGACAGAAAGTCGCCCAAGACGCGATCGTGCTCGGCCCATTCGTGCGCTAAGCCGTGGTACGCGGCCGTTTGCAAATCCTTCGCGGCATCGTCCGGCCGGCCGGTGGCGAAATCGAGCAACGCGCCGTGGTGGTCGAGCACGCCAAGGCAATCGATGGTCCCGGCGAGTTGATGACGGCGCGACGCGACGCGGTATTCACAGAGCGCCGGCACGAACCGCCGTTCGTCACTGAAGCGTATCCACGCGCGCAAATAGCCGGCGTAGTCCGGCAACTCGCGACAGAACCGATCGACGTCCAAATCATGTTCGTTGTAGTAGTGGATCGCTTGATGGACGACGGTCCCGCGGATGCGCGCCGGCTCGAGAATTCCCGGCGGGACGTGGTCGAAGTTCACCACACCGGCCGCGCGCAAAATCCCGGTGACCGATGGGACCACGACGCCGTCGAGCGTGTACGTGTGTGTCGCCGGTTCGAAGGTTAGCGGCATGGCGTCACACGTCCCCGCGGCGCCGCGCGGTCCCGGTGGCAACGGCTTCGTTCCAATCCACCGTCCCGTCGTACTCGCCCGACAACCGCAAGCGATCGCGCGCGGCAAGATACCGCCGGCACTCGGGACACGTCGGCGCGTTGGCGTGTTCGCGGCGCCGTATCCACACGCCACAGAGCGCGCGGACGCGGGTCCGGCCGATCGCATCCCAATCGACCCAATGTGTAACCAACGCGGCCGGCATGGTGATTTACTCCGGTGTGGTAAACGTCGCCAACGTCAACTCGTCGGATGGTCCGCGGACGACGGTGGCGACGATGCGCGCGTCGGTCGTGACGAGCTGCGCCAACGCATGCGCGTCGCGTAGGTCCGGCACGATGACGCGGACGCCGGTACTGAGAATGACCAACGCGGTCCCGTCGTCGTGTTGCGTGACGGCATCGACGCGCGCGGCGTCAAGCCGCGTGGTTTCGAGATGCGCCGCCGGTGGCGTGTCGGAGAGTCGGCGGACCACCGGCACGTCGTCGACCGTGACGGCGTCGGACGGGGTATCCATCAATTCTTCCGCCGTGCGAATGCCGCGCAACAAATCCGGAAACGCGTCCCGCGCCGCGAAGCCGCGCGCGCGCATCCGGAGCATGATTTGCGGGTACTCCGTCCACGGTCCCGCCTTGCCAATCAGCCGCGACCGCTTCGCGTCCTCGATGCTGAATTTGCGGACGGTCGGCCGCGGCGCGCCGCGCCGGACAAACACGCAAATCGCCGTCGTGGTCGGCTTTGCCAAGTCCGCCGACGTCACCGTGTCCCGGCGTTCGCCGTCGACTAAGTAGTACTCGTCATGGTCGACGTACAACGGGCTTGCCATGATGACGCCCAACAACGCTTCCCCGTACAGCCCCGGCTTGCCGTTGGTCACGTACACGCCGGTGACGGCTTGCGCCGGGGTCAAGCCGACTTCGGCGCCGTACATCATCGCGACCAAGACATCTTCGGGCCGGTCGCGGTAGGACTTCGGGACCAACTCGGATTTCGCCATGATGGTCGCGAGTCGCCACGCTTCATCGACCGTGCGCGGCATCAGCCCGATCGCGGCCGGCGGCTTCGGCGCCAACGCGGTCGACGGCGCGTCGGCGTCGGTCTTGACGATCGGCGCCGGCGATTGCGGCGCCGGTGGTATCGGCGTGGCCGGCTTCGTGGTGGTCATCGGTCAGTGTCCCGGCGTTGGCCGCTTGCGTAGTGGTTCGTTTGTAGCCAATGGCCGGATACCGGACCGACCGCGCCGGCAAGTTCGCGCCGGCGCCGGACGTCGGCCGCCACGCGGCGCGCCGACCATCGACGCCGAAGCCACCGCCACCACGCGCGACCGCGGGTCATGGCGCGACCGCCGGCGCCGGGGTCGACCGCGGCATGTGCTTTTTATGCGACGCGAAGTGTCGCGGTTGGCCCCACTCGCCAGCCAAGTAGCGGTCGAGTAGGTCCGCGCGGTACAGCTTGCGGTTCGAAATCAGCGGCCGCAATTCTTCGACCATCGGCAATTGGCCGGCGGCTTTCAGCCGCTCGAACGACCGCCGCTTGAGATGTAGCAAGTCCATGACTTGCTGCCGCGTGTAACACTTCGCGCTCACGATCGACCCCCTTTGGCGGCCGGCGCCGGTCCATCGGACGGCACGCCGTACGCGCGTTGCTCGCACCATTCGCGGACGGTCGGCCCCCACCATCGCGGCCGCCGGTTGATGCCGCGCATGGGCGCGATCGGAAACCGCTCAGCTTTGACGAGCGACCGAATCAACCGCGGCGACAAGCGGAGTAGCCGCGCCATGTCCTCAACGGTCAACGCGCCGTCCATGTCGATGTTGGGTCCGCCGATGTCCGACATTGCGTCACGAACACTACGCCGACTCGATTTGCATGTTGTCGCGTGTTGCGTCACACCGTCACACGTGTGACGGGGTCCGTCCCACCAATTGCACGCAAAGATGTCGGACGTTGCGCCAAATGCATGTACCCGGTTGCAATCGGTACCGATTTGGCGGTATGGTCCCCGAAGTCCGGCCGGCGGTTTTGGCCGATTTTCTACAGATGAGGTCTTGACAATGGTCAATAAAAATGTGGGGGGGGGGGGGGGGGGGGGGGGAGACACAGCCCCGCCCCCTGAAAAAAAACAAGGGGCTTTTTTTTTCCTGTTTTTTGCGCTGCAACACCAAAAACCCCCCCCCC
>Ga0157375_10000702_pt1 | contig 29546 bp, 21 predicted proteins | sample M35metaG_FD_115311 | JGI IMG/M metagenome (GOLD analysis project Ga0157375, IMG submission 115311) | Miscanthus rhizosphere microbial communities from Kellogg Biological Station, Michigan, USA - M3-5 metaG | ecosystem: Host-associated > Plants > Roots > Rhizosphere > Soil | place: USA: Michigan... | reverse complement strand
GCTGTCAGGAATCACATAGCCCAGACGCGGTGCCACATACCAGCTGCCGAAGTCCTGGGCCTGTGCAACGCTCACGCCGCCTAGCGCAAGAGCGACTAGTGCATACAAGGTGTTACGTTTCATCGGAGTCTCCTCTGCTTGGTTTTTCTTGTGCACCGCTCCACACCTTGCGGTACGCATAATCCATCACACTCATGACGACGCCGCCGCGTTAAAATTATGTTATCGAAAGCGACAACGCGAGCGCAGTTATTCTAGCAAAACCAATTTTTTACCTCTACCCCAAACAATGCTTAAGTTCCTGTTAGACCCATAGCCATTCAGATAGCAGTCATCCAACTGATCAAGTTACTGATAATACGACATTTTTTGGCATTTTTGAACGAATTTGACCGAGTTCCCGACGTCAAATAGCAAAAAGTCCCATGAAATCCTGCAGTGGCATCGACTCCAATGCCCGCGAATCCCGGCATGCCTGCTCGATTCGCCCGGCTTGCGCTTCGGGCAGATAACCGCGCAATGCCGCCTCGAACTTGCGCAACAACACCGGGATTCCTTCGGCTCGGCGCTTGCGGTGACCGATCGGATAGTCGATCGAAATTTTCTCGCTGCGACTGCCGTCCTTGAAGAGCACCTGGATCGAATTGCCGATATAGCGCTTGTCCGGATCGAAATAGTCCTTCGTGAATTGCGGATTTTCCCGGACGGTCATCTTCTCGCGCAGCGCGTCGATGCGCGGATCGGCGGCTACGTCGTCATTGTAGTCGTCGGCGGTGAGGCGGCCGAAGATCAGCGGCACGGCAACCATGTACTGGATGCAGTGATCGCGATCGGCGTAGTTGGCGAGCGGTCCGGTCTTGTCGATGATGCGCACGCCGGCTTCCTGGGTCTCTATTTCGATGCGCTCGATCTGCTCGAGCTTGCCAGCGACCTGCGCGTGCAGCTTCATCGCGCACTCCACTGCCGTCTGCGCGTGGAACTCGGCCGGGAAACTGATCTTGAAGAGAACGTTCTCCATCACATAGCTGCCGAACGGCCGCTCGAACTCGAAGGCCTTGCCCTTGAAGGCGACGTCGTAGAAGCCCCAGGTTTTCGCGCTGAGCGCGGACGGATAGCCGACGACGCGCTTCTCGACCGCGTTCAAGGCATGAATGACCGCGCGCCGGCATGCATCGCCGGCCGCCCAGCTCTTGCGCGGTCCGGTATTCGGCGCGTGCCGATAGGTGCGCAGCACGCCATTGTCGATCCAGCTGTGCGACACGGCGGTGATGATTTCTTCCTTGCCGCCGCCGAGCATCGCCGTCGCCACGGCGGTCGAGGCCAGTCGCACGAGGATCACGTGATCGAGGCCGACGCGATTGAACGAATTCTTCAATGCGTAGCAACCCTGGATCTCGTGCGCCTTGATCGCCCAGGTCAGCGCATCACGCACGGTCAGCGGCTTGCCGCCTTCGCGCGCGGCCTTGCGCGACAGGTAGTCGCCCAGCGCCAGAATCGTGCCGAGATTGTCCGACGGGTGCCCCCACTCGGCCGCGAGCCAGGTGTCGTTGAAGTCGAGCCAGCGCACTTGCGTGCCGATGTTGAATGCCGCCTGCACCGGATCGAGTTCATGGCTCGTGCCCGGGACGCGTGCGCCGCCCGGCAGATTGGCGCCGGGGACGACCGGGCCCAGGTGATTGACGCAGCCCGGAAACTTCATCGCCAGCATCGCGCAAGCGAGCGAGTCGAGCAGCATGTAGCGCGCCGTGTCGTACGCCTCCTGCGACTCGATCTTGTAGCCGGCAACGTAATTGGCGATGTCGACCATCGGCTGGTCGGGATCCGGCCGGACGGCCGAACGGATGTCGTGGTGGCTCATGGGATTTCCGAACGGGACAAAAGGGGGCGCATTGTACTGGATTGCACTATCGTTCTCTCCCGCTTTGTCTGAGATACTTCGCGCTTCCGGCAAGGGGAAATCCTCGTGATCGAAAGTCCAACAGGCACCGCCGATCCGCGCACTGAATTGACGCTGCGCGGGCTGATCCTCGGCATCGTCATCACCGTGGTCTTCACCGCAGCGAACGTGTTTTTCGGCCTCAAGGCCGGCCTGACGTTCGCAACGTCGATCCCTGCTGCAGTCATCTCGATGGCTCTGCTGCGCGGGTTCAAGGACTCCACGATCCAGGAAAACAATATCGTGCAGACGGTCGCCTCCGCGGCCGGCACGCTGTCGTCGATCATCTTCGTGCTGCCGGGCCTGGTCATGATCGGCTGGTGGACGGGTTTCCCGTACTGGTCCTCGTTCGCGATCTGCGCGCTCGGCGGCATCCTCGGCGTCATGTATTCGATTCCGCTGCGCCGCGCGCTGGTGACGAATTCCGATCTGCCGTATCCGGAAGGCGTAGCCTGCGCCGAAGTGCTGAAGGTCGGCGGCGGCGGCGAACGCACGCAGGCGGCGGACGATGAAAACCGCGCGGGCCTGATGGCTGTGACCTGGGGCGCGATCAGCGCGGCCGTCTTCGCCGTCATCGTCGCCACACGCATCTTCGCCTCCGATGTCGTGCAGTACTTCCGCTTCGGCGGCGAACGCGGGCCGGTCACCGGCTTCGACTTCAACCTGTCGATGGCGCTGTTCGCGGTCGGCCACCTGGTCGGCCTGTGGGTCGGAGTGGCCATGCTGGTCGGCGCGCTGATCGGCTGGGGCTGGGGCGTGCCGCATTATTCGGCGCTGGCCGACGTGGCCGAAGCGGCCAAGGGCACAGCGGAATTCGCCGGCTCGATCTGGAATCACAAGATCCGCTTCGTCGGCGCCGGCACGATCGGTGTCGCGGCGATCTGGACACTGGCCAAGCTGGTCAAGCCGGTCGTCAGCGGCCTCGCCTCGGCGATGGCTGCATCGAAAGTGCGCAAGGCAGGACAGGCTGCATTGCTGCCGCGCACCGAGCAGGACATTCCCATCGGCACCGTCGGCCTGATCATGCTGGTCTGCTTCGTGCCGATCACCTGGCTGCTGGGCCACTTCGCGGTCGAGAGCGGTCTTGGCGCGCACTGGGTTGCACTGGCAACAGGCGGACTGATCTATGTCGTGGTCATGAGCTTCCTGGTCTCCGCCGTCTGCGGCTACATGGCCGGACTGATCGGCTCTTCGAACAGCCCGCTCTCCGGCATCGGCATCCTCGTCGTGATCGGCGCGTCGCTGCTGCTGGTCGTCGCCATCAAGCCGCTGCTCGAAGCCGATGCGCAGAAAGGGCTGGTCGCCTTCGCGCTGTTCGTGACGGCCATTGTGTTTGCCGTTGCAACGATCGCCAACAACAACCTTCAGGACCTGAAAACCGGCCAGCTCGTCGATGCAACTCCGGCGAAGCAGCAGTGGGCGCTGGTCATCGGCTGCATTGCCGGCGCCGCGATCATTCCGCCGATTCTCGATCTGCTCAACAACGCGTACGGCTTCGCCGGCACGGCCGGCAGCACGCACGAACATCCGCTGCCGGCGCCACAGGCGGGCCTGATCTCGGCACTGGCCCAGGGCGTCATCCAGAACAATATCGACTGGAGTCTGATCCAGGTCGGCGCGCTGATCGGCGTCGGGCTGATCGTCGTCGACGAGGTGTTGCGGCGTACGACCAAGTCGGCGCATCTGTCGCCGCTGGCCGTGGGCCTGGGCATCTACCTGCCGACGCAGAGCACGTTGATGGTGGTGGTCGGCGCGGTCGCCGGCTGGTACTACGACAAGCGCGCCGCGCGCACGCCGAAACCGGAATCGACCAAACAGCTCGGCGTGCTGCTCGCCTCGGGCATGATCGTCGGCGAAGGCCTCATCGGCGTTGCGATCGCGGCGGTCGTGGCTTTCTCGGGCAAGGACTTCCCGCTCGCGCTGGTCGGCGACGAGTTCGCCGGCAATGCCTCGCTCTGGATCGGCGGCATCGCCTTTGTCATCGTGATGGTCACACTCTATCGCTGGATCGAAGGGATGAGCCGCAGGGCGGCATGACAGCCGACGCAGATCTCGTCGCCATCCGAGCGTTTTTTTGACGCGGATTCACGCGGATCAGACCATTCGCGAGCCGAGCAGACCGCATCGATCCGCGTAAGTCCTCGTCTTGGCCTTTTTCATGGCATGACGTTGCGCATCGCGTGATCTTGCGTCACTGCCACGTCGCCCCCAATTCGACTTGACGCCGCTGCCGACGGAGAGTCGCATGAAAGCCGTTGCCCTGACCCGCTACCTGCCGGTCGACGATCCTGAATCGTTGCTCGACGTCGAACTGCCTGAACCCCGGGCGGTAGGTCATGACCTGCTCGTGCGCGTCGAGGCAGTTTCGGTCAATCCGGTCGACACCAAGGTCCGCGCGCCGAAAGCGCAGGTCGAGGCAAAGCCCAAGGTGCTCGGCTACGACGCCGCCGGCATCGTCGAAGCGATCGGCGATGCGGTGACGCTGTTCAAACCGGGCGACGCGGTCTACTACGCCGGCGACATCACGCGTTCCGGCAGCAACGCGACGTTGCAGCTGGTCGACGAACGCATCGTCGGCCGCAAGCCGGACTCGCTCGACTTCGCCGCCGCCGCCGCGCTGCCGCTGACCAGCCTGACCGCGTGGGAACTGCTGTTCGATCGCTTCGCTTTCGACGAATACGGCGGCGATGCCGGCAAAACGCTGCTCGTGGTCGCCGGCGCGGGCGGCCTGGGTTCGATAGCGATCCAGTTCGGCCGCCTCGCCGGACTTCAAGTGATCGCCACGGCGTCGCGCGCCGAGACCGTCGAATGGTGCAAGCGCATGGGTGCCAATCATGTGCTCGATCACCGCCAGCCGTTGCGGCCGCAGCTCGAGCGCATCGGTCTGTCGAACGTCGACGCGATTGCCTGCTTTACCGCAGCGGAGCCGTATTGGACGCAAATTGCCGACCTCGTCGCTGCGCAGGGCCGCATCGGCCTCGTCGTCGGCCTGCGCAATGCACTGGACCTGGAGCTGCTGAAGAACAAGAGCGCCAGCGTGCACTGGGAATTCATGTTCACGCGCGCGATGTTCGGCACGGCCGACATGGTGCGGCAGCACGAGATTCTCGACCGCGTCGCCGAACTGATCGACCAGGGCAGGCTGCGCACCACGGTCACCGAAACACTGCGGCCGATCAACGCGGCCAATCTGCGTGAGGCGCATCGACGCCTCGAGTCGGGCACGTCGATCGGCAAACTCGCGCTGGCCGGCTGGCACTGAGACGGCAAGCGCCCGGAGGAGAATTCATGTCATCGTCATTGCAAGACCAACGCGCCCTCGTCACTGGCTCGACCGCCGGCATCGGCTATGCGATAGCCGAGCACTTGGCTCGCGGCGGCGCGGAAGTCATCATTAACGGCCGCACGCAATCACGCGTCGATGCAGCATTGCTCTCGTTGCATGGCAAACTCGGGGCCGATGTGAAACTGCATGGCGTCGCGGCCGACGTCGGCACCGCCGCCGGAACGCAGGCATTGATCGAGCGCTTTGCCGACGTCGACATCCTCGTCAACAATGCCGGTATCTTTGCCGTGCAGCCGTTTCTCGAATCGCGCGACGAGGACTGGCATCGTTTCTACGACGTCAACGTGCTGTCCGGTGTGCGCCTGTCGCGCCACTACCTGGCCGGTATGCTCAAGCGCAATCGCGGCCGCGTCATTTTCATCTCGAGCGAATCGGGGATTCAGATTCCGGTCGAAATGGTCCATTACGGCATGACCAAAGCGGCGCAGATCGCAATCGCGCGCGGACTCGCCCAGTTGACGGCCGGCACTGCCGTCACTGTCAACTCGGTGCTGCCGGGACCGACGCGCTCGGAGGGCGTCGCGACATTCGTCGCCGATTTCGCGCAGAAGCAGAATGTCAGCGTCGAGCAGTTCGAGCGCGATTTCTTCGCGACCGCGCGGCCGACCTCGCTGCTCAAGCGCTTCATCGAGCCCGACGAGGTCGCTCGCGTCGTGGCGTTCGTCGCCAGTCCCGACGCATCCGCGATTAACGGCGCGGCGGTGCGGGCGGAAGGTGGCGTCGTGTTGTCCGCGTTCTGAAGGCGCCGCTCTCCGGGCCGATTCGGACTGAACACTGCTGACACCACGCTGTCTCTTGTCCTGAGATAGAAGGTACGCACAGTCGACATCGCGTCCACTGCCGCGCAGGAGCACAATCCAAGCCATGGCCCTCGACAATTTCCACCCTGCCGTCGCGGCCTGGTTCCGCCGCGCGTTCGAATCGCCAACGCCCGCGCAGCTACGAGCCTGGCCGGCAATCCAGTCCGGCCGCCACGCATTGATTGCCGCGCCGACCGGGTCGGGCAAGACGCTCGCCGCGTTCCTCGCCGCGATCGACGATCTCGTGCGCCGCGGCGTCGAAGCGCCGCTGCCCGACGAAACCTTCGTCGTCTACGTGTCGCCGCTCAAGGCGCTGTCGAACGACATCCGCATCAATCTCGAAGCGCCGTTGAACGGCATCCGCGACGAATTGATGGTGCTCGGTCTGCCCGACGTCGAAATCCGCACGGTCGTGCGCACCGGCGACACGCCGCAGGCCGAACGCGACCGCATGCGCCGGCAGCCACCGCACATCGTCGTCACGACACCGGAATCGCTGTACATCCTGCTCGGTTCCGAATCCGGCCGCGCGATGCTGGCGAGCACGCGCACCGTAATCGTCGACGAAATCCACGCCCTGGCGCCGAACAAGCGCGGTGCGCATCTGGCGCTGTCGCTCGAGCGCCTCGAAGCGCTGTGCGGCCGGCGCCTGACGCGCATCGGCCTGTCGGCGACGCAGAAGCCGATCGAGGAAGTCGCGAAGTTCCTGGTGGGCGCACCAGGGAGTAGTCGTCATCCCGGCGAAAGCCGGGATCCAGCTCTTGGGACTGCTCAAAATGCGCAGGAGCTGGATTCCGGCTTTCGCCGGAATGACGAGCTAGTAACGCAGGCCGCTCCAGGCCTCGGCCCCCGGCCCTCACCCTTAGCTTCGGAAGTGGACTGCGAAATCGTCGACGTCGGCTACTCGCGCAAGCGCGACCTGGCGATCGAATTGCCGCAGACGCCGCTCACGGCGGTCATGTCGGGAGACGTCTGGGGCGAGGTCTACACGCGTCTGGCCGAATTGATCGAGCAGCACCGCACGACGCTGGTGTTCGTCAACACGCGGCGCATGGCCGAACGCCTCGCCCGGCACCTCAGCGAAAAACTCGGCAAGGATGCGGTCACGTCACATCACGGCAGCCTCGCGCGCGAGCAGCGCCTCGCGGCCGAGCAGCGCCTGAAACGCGGCGAATTGCGTGCGCTCGTGGCCACGGCGTCGCTCGAACTCGGCATCGACATTGGCGATGTGGACCTGGTCTGCCAGATCGCGTCGCCGCGCTCGATCTCGACTTTCCTGCAGCGTGTCGGCCGTTCCGGCCACTCGGTCGGCGGCACTCCAAAAGGCCGCCTGTTCCCGTTGTCGCGCGACGATCTTATCGAGTGCTCCGCCCTGCTCGATGCAGTGCGCCGCAGGGAACTCGACACGCTGCATGTCGAGCGCGATTCGCTCGACGTGCTCGCCCAGCAGGTCGTCGCTGAAGTCGCCTGCCAGGAGTGGAACGAGGACGATTTGTTCGCCTTGGCCACGCGCGCCTATCCGTTCGCCGATCTGTCGCGCGAGAAATTCACGCAGATCGTGCGCATGCTGGCCGAAGGGTATGCCACGCGGCGCGGTCCACGTGCAGCCTATCTGCATCGCGACGCCGTCAATGGCGTCTTGCGTTCGCGCCGTGGCGCACGCCTGACGGCGCTCACTTCGGGCGGCGCAATTCCCGACACGGCCGACTACGAAGTCGTCCTCGAACCGCAGGCGCAGAAGATCGGCACGGTGCACGAGGACTTCGCTGTCGAAAGCATGGCCGGCGACATCTTCCAGCTCGGCAATACGTCGTATCGAGTGCTGCGCGTCGAGCGCGGCACGGTGCGCGTCGAGGACGCGCAGGGATTGCCGCCGACACTGCCGTTCTGGCTCGGCGAGGCGCCGGGCCGCAGCGATGAGTTGTCTTCGGCGGTGTCGCGGTTGCGCGACGAAGTGAGTTGTCGTCTTGATGTACGTCAGACACCGTCCCCACCCATCCCTCCCCTTGAAGGAGAAGGCTCAAGAGCCAGCGAATCGATCGCTGTTCATCCCTCAGCCCTCAGCCCTCCGCCCTTTTTTTCGCTGTCTGCATTCGAATGGCTGGTCGGCGAGGTTGGCGTGAACGAATCCGCCGCGCGCCAGATCGTCGACTACCTCGGCGGCGCCAAGGCCGCATTCGGCATGTTGCCGACGCAACAGACGCTGGCGATGGAACGCTTCTTCGACGAATCGGGCGGCATGCAGCTGATCATCCATTCGCCGTTCGGCAGCCGCCTGAATCGCGCCTGGGGCCTGGCCTTGCGCAAGCGCTTCTGCCGTTCGTTCAACTTCGAGTTGCAGGCGGCGGCGACCGAAGACGCAATCATCCTGTCGCTTTCGACCAGCCACAGTTTTCCGCTCGACGAGGTCACGCGTTACCTGCACTCGAACACGGCGCGCGAGGTGCTCGTCCAGGCATTGCTCGACGCGCCGATGTTCGGCCTGCGCTGGCGCTGGAATGCGACGACTTCGCTGGCGCTGCCGCGCTTCGTCGGCGGCAACAAGGTGCCACCGCAGTTGCAACGCATGAAATCCGAGGACCTGCTCGCGACGGTATTTCCGGATCAGGTCGCCTGCCTCGAGAACATCGTCGGCGAACGCCAGATTCCCGATCATCCGCTGGTCGCGCAGACGCTGTACGACTGCCTGCACCAGGCCATGGACATCGAGGGTCTCGAGGCGCTGCTGGGCAAGCTGGAAAGTGGACAAATCCACTTTGTCTGCCGCGACCTGACCGCACCGTCGCCGCTGGCCGCGGAGATCCTCAACGCCCGCCCGTATGCATTCCTCGACGACGCGCCGCTCGAGGAACGACGCACCCAGGCGGTGATGAGCCGGCGCTGGGGCGACATCGACAGCACCGACGACTTCGGCCAGCTCGACGCCGAAGCGATCGCGGCCGTCCGAGAGGAAGCATGGCCCGAAGCGCGCAACGCCGATGAACTGCACGAGGCGTTGACGGGGCTTGGCTTCGTCACCGAAGCCGAATTGGCGGACAACTTCGGTTGGCGCGCCCTGTTCGATCAGTTGATTTCGCAGAATCGCGCGACATTGCTGCGACTTCGCTCCCTCTCCGCCATCGCTGGCGATGGGGGAGAGGACTGGGGAGACGGGGCAACGCCTCTATCCCTCGCAACCGCATCGGAAGTATCCGACGCCTCCCCCTCGCCCCAACCCTCTCCCCCGACGAGGGAGTCGATCTGTGTCGCGGCCGAACGGCTGCCGGAGTTCTACGCGGCCTTCCCTGACGCCAGCGCCGCGGTTGATCCGCTGATCGCCGCCCCCGCTGAATTCGCCGCCGTTGCCTGGACGAAGGAAGAAGCGCTCGTCGAAATCGTCCGCGGCCGCCTGACCGGCCTCGGTCCGGTGCGCGCCGCCGACATCGCCACGACGCTGCATCTTTCACAAGTGGACATCGATGCAGCGCTGATTGCGCTGGAAACGGAAGGCTACGCGATGCGCGGGCGGTTCACGCCCGGTGCGGTCGACACCGAATGGTGTGAGCGCCATCTTCTTGCGCGCATACACCGCTACACGGTCAAGCGCCTGCGTCGCGAAATCGAGCCGGTCGCGGCGCGCGATTTCATGCGCTTCCTGTTCGAATGGCAACACGTTGCTCCGGGTACGCAGGTCAGCGGTCCGGACGCCCTCGCCGCCGTGCTCGCCCAGCTCGAAGGCTGCGAGGTTGCGGCTGCGGCGTGGGAATCCGACATCCTCCCGGCGCGCGTTGCGGGCTACGAAATATCGTGGCTCGATGACCTGTGCCTGGCCGGCCGCATCGCGTGGTCGCGCCTGCGCATTCCCGCCGCACGCGATGCCGAGGACGGTAGCGGCGCGCGTGCCGCCAGCGGTCCCGTGCGGGCGACGCCGATCGTGCTGCTGCAACGGCGCAACATGCCAACCTGGACGACGCTCGCCGGGACGAGCCAGGCGCAACCGGCACTTTCGTCGCGAGCGCAAGCCGCAGCGGACGAATTGAAGAATCACGGCGCGTCTTTCTTCGATGAACTCGCCGGCGCGACACATCTGCTGCAACCGGAACTCGAAGACGCGCTGTCTGAGCTCGTTGCGACCGGCATGGTCACATCCGACAGCTACGCCGGCCTGCGCGCCCTGCTCCTGCCGCCGTCGCAGCGACCATCGTCCACGCGCCGGCGCGGACGGCGAACCGCACTCTTCGGCATCGCCGACGCCGGCCGCTGGTCGCTGCTTCGCCGCGGCAGCCCTCAGCCCTCGGTCGTCAGCCCTCGATTGGCACATCGCGACAAGCGCACCACCGATCCTGAACTGATCGAGTTCGTCGTACGCACTTTGCTGAAACGTTACGGTGTGATCTGCTGGCGCCTGCTCGCGCGCGAACCGCAGTGGCTGCCGCCATGGCGCGAGCTGTTGCGCGCCTGCCATCGGCTCGAGGCACGCGGCGAAATCCGCGGCGGACGTTTCATCGTCGGCCTCACCGGCGAGCAGTTCGCCTTGCCGGAAGCAATCGGCCTGCTGCGTGGCGTGCGCCAGAAGCCACACGACGGCGCGCTGGTCAGCGTCTGCGGTGCCGATCCTCTCAATCTCGTCGGCTTCGTAGTCGTCGGCAACAAGGTACCGAACCAGGCCGGCGCGCGTGTGCTCTACCGCGATGGCGCGCCGATCGCCACGCTCGTCGGCGGCCAGTTCAGCTCACTCGAACCGATGGACGAGGCGGCCGCGTGGGCGGCGCGCAGCCGCCTGCTGCGCGCGCAGAGCGAATATGCGCTGGCAGAACCCGAGGGCTCCATTCCCTGATCGAGTTGCTTCTGCATGAGAGAGCCCAGGATGCCGCCACTTCGGCGGAAGAAGCAGACTCTGCTCTAACCGTTCGGGCTGAGCGTGGCACCGCAGGTGCGAAGTCGAAGCCCTGGCGACACCCTTCGACTGCGCTGCTGCGCAGCTACGCTCAGGGCGAACGAAACTGTTCAATCCCTCTCGTAGACCATGCCTCAGGCTTCGATGAGGCCGTTGCGAACCGCGATCAGTGCGAGCTCGGCCTGATTGTTCGCGCCGAGCTTCTGCTTGATGTTGTATAGATGCGTGCCGATCGTGTTCGGCGAGAGGCGCAGGGTCTCGGCGATCTGGTTCACCGATTGTCCGCGCGCGAGCTGGATGAAGACGGTGAACTCGCGTTCCGACAGCGCTTCGACCGGCGTCGGTGCGCCGTTGAGATCCTGCATTGCCAGCTTGCGCGCAACATCGCCGTCGAGATACACGCGGCCCGCGGCAACGGTGCGCACCGCCCCGATGAGGTCTTCCGGCGCGCTGCGCTTTGACAGATAGCCGAGCGCGCCGACCTTGAGCACACGTTTGAGATGCGCCGTGTCCTCGTGCGCGGACAACACCAGCACGCGGGCATCGGCATCACGCGACAGCAGGCGCCGCACCGTTTCGATACCGCCCATGCCGGGCATGGCCAGATCCATCACGACGACGTCGGGCCGCATTTCGGCGTAGCGCTGGTAGGCCACCTCGCCGCTCTCGGCCTCGTCGACGACCTCCATGTCCTTGCTCGCGTTGATCAGCATGCGGAAGCCGACGCGCACGACGGCGTGATCGTCGACCAGCATGACGCGGATCTTGTTCATCTTTGTTCGCCGCTTCTCGTCACTCGCCGCTCATCATCTATCCATTGCCCGTACGCTCTCCGCAACCCTGCGATCAATTCAACGGCAGCGTAGCAGCCACGCGCACACCGCGTCCGGGAAGATTCTCCACGAGCACCTCGCCGCCGAGCATGCGCGCGCGTTCGCGCATGCCACGGATGCCGAAGTGTCCCGGCTTCTGCCATTCGGCCGGCATGCCGGAGCCATCATCGCGGATTTCCAGCATGAGCGTACCCGCATCCGCGCGCGCGTCGACCCCGATATGCTTCGGCCGCGCATGCCGCAGCGCGTTCGTCGCAGCCTCCTGGACGATGCGAAACGCCGCGAGCGCATAGCTCTCGCCGAGATTCTCGGGCAGCGCGCCCAGCGTCAGCGCAAACTCGACATCGGCATGCTGCCGGCGCCATTCGCCGACTTGCTCTTCGAGCGCTTCGGCGAGGCCGAGATTGTCGAGCGCGAGCGGGCGCAGGCGCGGGATCAGGTCGTGCATCGCCGCGTACAATTGCGCCGCCGTGTCCGCGATCAGTTGCGCACTGTCACGCGCCTGCGGGTCGGCGTCGCCGAGACGCTGCACCAGCGACAACGCCAGACTGCGGATCGCGGTCACGCTCTGGCCGGTCTCGTCGTGCAGCTCACGTGCAATCTGCCGGCGCTCCTCCTCGACCCGATTCTGGATCGTCAACGCCAGTTCGCGGCTCTGCTCGAGACGGATGTTCGCCTCGAGCGCTTCGCGGCGCGCGCCGACGTTTTCCTGGATCGACTGCGCCATCTGGTTGAACGCACGCGCAATCGCGGAAGCCTCGGAGGTGACGAAATCCGAAAGCCGCGTGTCGTAGGCGCCCGCCTGCATCTTTTGCAGTCCGCCGGCAATCAGGCGAAACGGGCGCGTGGTTCGCCCGATCAGCCAGAAGACGATCAGGTTGCCGAGCAGGACGATGACGATGCCGAACTCGAACAGCCGCACCGCATCGTCCCAGCCGTCGAGCACCGCGCGCGTGGCATTGGCTTCGATGACAAGATCACCGAATGGCAGATGGAACTCCTGGCGGATCGGAGCTGGCGCGACCAGCGCCGCATACCAGGCCGGCGCGTCGCGGCCGGCCTTGTACGTGGACGGCGGCGAGCGATAGACCACGCCGCCGGAGGCGTCCTGCAGCGAAATGTCGGTCGCGCGGACGCGGCCGAGGCGCGACAGGTAGTTCACCAGCGCCAGGCGATCCTCCTGACCGTCACCCAGGACGAAGTTCGCCATCAGCTGGGCGGCGACGACATTGCTCGCCTGAATCTCCTCACGCACGCTGCTGCGCGTACTGAACACATCGAACGCGAACACCACTGCCACGAAGATCGAGATCAACGCCGCAATCAGCAGATTGATCTGCAGGCGCAGGCTCATGCGCTCACCGCGTGCTGGCGCCGGGCCAGCGCGAGAAATCCCCGTCGGCGGCAAAGCACGCCAAAGCCTCGCGAAACAGCGCATCGGCTTTCGGATGGTACGGATCGTGGCCCGCACCGGGCGCCCACGCCAGGCGGCTGCCCGCGCAGGCACGATGCACGCGCCAGGCACCGCGCGGCAGGCAGACGAGATCGCGCGTGCCGTGGATCAGCGCGACCGGCACGCCACGCAGCGATGCTGCCGCTCGCAGTACCGCCGTATGCCCGAGGAAGCACCGCCGGGCGAGGAAATATGCCTGAATTTTATACTTTGCACACAATGCGGCATCCCCGCCGGACGGTGCAGGCACCGCATGGGGCGTCGAAGGATCGGGACCGTTGATGGTCGCTTCATAGCGCTGCCAGGCCGTTGCGAGGCGCAGGCACTTGTCCGCATCCGCACCGCTGAGGCTGCGATCGAGGTAGGTCAGCACACGCCGTTGCCAGCGCCGCGGAATGTGCGCCATGAACTGTTCGTGCGCTTCGGGCACGATTGCGCCGGCACCCTGAAAATACCAGTCGAGATCGGTCCGGCCGGCAAGAAAAACGCCGCGCAACACGACACCGCTGACATGTTCGCGATGCTGCGACGCATACGCCAGCGCCAGCGTCGCTCCCCACGAACCGCCGCTGACCAGCCAGCGTTCGATCGACAGATGCTCGCGCAACCGTTCGATGTCGCCGACCAGCGCCGCCGTGTGGTTGTGCGCGATCTCGCCCATTGGCTCGCTGCGGCCCGAGCCGCGTTGGTCGAACTGGATGATGCGAAAGCGGTGGTGGTCGTAAAAGATCCGCTGCCGAGGCGTGCTGCCCGAAGCGGGCCCGCCGTGAAGGAGCACGACCGGCAAGCCGTCCCGGTTGCCGGCCTGCGCGTAATAGATGCGGTGACCCTGGCCGACATCGAGCCAGCCCTCGTCGAATACATCTGCGGCGGGGCCAGAGGCAGTGGAGGTTTCGGTTGCCATCGAGACGATCCTAACGCATCGGCCGCCGGCTACGGCGGCGAAGTCATGATACCCGCTCGTGCTTGCGCACTTCCGCTCGGGACCCTGGCGCTTGGCGCCTTCAAGCCGCGACGATTCCTAGAGGACCCGCCCGCCCCCATGGCCGGACTCCGGCACGCATCAGTGAAAATTCTCGCCGCGCGCGAGCATCGCGATGATCGCCCGCAAGCGCTTCTCGCGCGTTTCCGGTTTCTTGGCGGTCTGCAGGCGGTAAACGATCGAGTACAGGTTCGTCCTGTTGAGCGTCTTGAAGAACGCATGCGCCTTCTTGTTGCGCGCGAGCTCGACCAGAAAATCGGCGGGAACGGCTGCGCTGCCGAACGCATCGTAGGCTGCCGTCCAGCGCCCATCGGCCTGTGCGGCTTTCACTTCCCTGAGCCCCGCCGCGGTCATCTCGCCGGATTCGATGAGTCTGCGCGCGTGGTCAGTATTCTTCTTCGACCACCCGCTGCCGCGCCGCCTTGGCGTGAATTTCTGCAGCCATGACTGCGTGTCGCACGGCAGCTTCTGTCCATCGATCCAGCCGAAGCAGAGCGCCTGGTCGAGTGCCTGGGCATAGGTCACGGTGGCCATGCCGGAATCCTTCTTGTAGATGCGCAACAGGATTCCTTCCGATCGGCCATGATTCTTGCCGAGCCACGAGCGGAAAGCACGCGGCGATTTGAAGGTGAGGGTTTTCATGACGTTACCCCAAACGGATTGCGTCAATGTACCCGACTTTTCTGCGGGCGGAACGCCGCAACAATGGTCGCCGCACTGCTCGAGAGCGACAGGCCGGGCGGTGCGGTCGACGGAGTCGATGCCTCTCGATTCCTTGCGTCATGCAATGCGGATACGATTGTCCTCCGTATGGAAATCAGACTCGACGATCTGTCCGGAGCGCAGATTCGCGCGCTATTGCACGACCACCTTCGGAGCATGCACGAGCTCTCTCCGCCGGGGAGCGTGCACGCGATGGATATCGCCAAGCTTCGTCAAGCGGATGTCACGTTCTGGACGGTGTGGTCCGGCGACGAGTTGCTCGGCTGCGGGGGACTGCGCGAGCTCACGCCCGGGCACGGAGAAGTCAAGTCCATGCGCACCGCACCGGCGCATCGGGGCAGAGGTGCCGCGCGTACAATGCTCGCGCACATCATCGCGGAAGCTCGCCGCCGTTCGTACGCTCGCCTGAGTCTCGAAACGGGCTCAATGAAGGCGTTCGAACCGGCGCACAAGCTCTACGAAAGCTTCGGCTTCTCCTATTGTTCTCCGTTCGGCGACTATGTCGACGACCCCAACAGCGTCTTCATGACGAAGCTGCTGTAGGCCCGCTCGAACGCGTCCACGCGGGAGCCCAACGGGCCCTGGGCGCCGGCATGATCCTGCGATTGTTGGTGCATACTCAGCGCTACTTTGCTCGCGAGGGAAACTCATGAAGCACACGATGTTTATTGCGCTGTTTGCGGCACTGCTCGTCGCCGCCAACGCATCCGCGCAAGGCGGCGGCGCGGCCGGAGCCGGCGCGGCGCAGATCGATGCCATCTACCCGGACATCGAAAAGCTTTATATCGACCTGCACCGCAATCCGGAACTCGCGTTTCACGAGCAGCGCACCGCGGCGACGCTTGCGGCGCGCGTCAAGGCGCTGGGGTACGAGGTCACGACCGGAGTCGGCGGCACCGGCATCGTCGCCATCCTGAAAAACGGGCCCGGCCCGGCCGTCATGCTGCGCACCGAGCTCGACGCGTTGCCGATAGAGGAAAAAACCGGCCTGCCGTTCGCCAGCACGGTGAAGACCAAAAACGAAGCCAGCGAAACGGTGCCGGTAGCGCACATGTGCGGACACGATCTGCACATGTCGGCGTGGGCCGCCACGGCCGAACTGATGGCGAAGGACCGCGCGCATTGGCACGGCACCTTGATGCTCGTCGGGCAGCCGGCCGAGGAAATCGTTGCCGGAGCGAGCGCGATGATCCGCGACGGACTCTTCACGCGCTTCCCGAAACCGGACTACGCGCTCGGCCTGCACGACGACGCATCGCTGCCTGCAGGCGTCATCGGTTTCCATCCCGGCAACTTCCGCGCCGCCTCGACCAATCTCGACGTCACCGTGTACGGCAAAGGCGGCCATGGCGCCTATCCGCAGAGTACGATCGACCCGATCGTGATCGCGTCACGCATCGTGCTCGGCCTGCAAACGATCGTATCGCGCGAGAACAATCCGGCCGATCCGGCGGTCATCACGGTCGGCAGCATTCACGGCGGCACCGTGTCGAACATCATTCCGGATCAGGTCAAGCTGCAAATCACGGTGCGCTCTCTCGATCCTAAAGTGCAGCAGCGTCTGTTGAGCGCGATCGAGCGCGAAGCAAACGGCGAGGCACAGGCCACGAATGCGCCGAAGCAGCCGCTGATCGAGACGAAGTCCAGCACCGAATCGGTCTACAACGACCCCGACACGACGCAACGCGCAGTCGCCGCCGCGCGTGCGGCACTCGGCGCCGACAAGGTCGTCGAGATGCCCGCGCTGATGGGTTCGGAAGATTTCTCGCAGTTCGGACTTGCCGGCGTCCACGCCGTGCTGCTGCACGTCGGCGCGGTCGATTCGGCGAAACTCGAAGAATCACGCAAGACGGGCGTGCCGCTTCCCGGCGTGCACTCGCCGCTGTGGGCGCCGGTGCGCGAGCCCACGATCAAGGCGGCAATCGGCGCGGAGACGGCGATACTTGAAGACTTGATGAAGAGCAGCTGACCGATTCGGTCGCGCCTGCGAAATCGGTACATCGGCAATAAGGACAAGAAGGGCGCCCGGCAACTAGATGTTGCAGGACACGCAGCCGACGGAGCGCGAAGGCTTCAGTGTGTTCTACAAGACTCTCCTCTCCAGTCGCCCCGGTGATATAGTCGCGCCGCATTCGGGTGGGATTGCGCCAAGCCGCTTGACGCGTCCTCGCATCATTCGTGTTTTCTCCGGGGAGGAGCCATGGATGCCGTCAGTCTGTTTTTTCTGCTGCTCACGCCGGTCACATACCTTGCGATGCTGGTCGTCGAGCAAATCTGGCCAGCGCGCAGTTTTCCCGCGCGTGCCGGCTGGCAATGGATCGGTGCCGCGTTTCTTATCCTCACGCTGACGATCGGAAACGTGCTGCCGCTGTTCCTGCCGCTTGACTGGATGGCCGCGCACCGCTGGTTCGACGGCACGAAACTTGGTGTGGTCGGCGGCGCGGTTGTCGGCTTCGTCGTGCTCGAGGCCATCGTTTACGCCTGGCATCGAATGAACCACACCTTCAGCCCGCTGTGGCTCGGTTTCCATCAGCTGCATCACAGTCCATTGCGCGTCGACATTCCGGGCGCGTTGCTGTTTCACCCGACCGAGATCGTGTTCTATACCCTCATGCCGCTGGCGCTCAACGTGATCGTGCTCGGCCTTGATCCACTAGCGGCGGCCATCGCCGGATATGTGTTCACGCTTTACTCGTTCTTCCAGCACTGGAACGTGCACACGCCGCAGTGGCTCGGTTACATCATCCAGCGCCCCGAATCGCACTGCGTGCATCATCGCAAGGGCTCGCACTACTACAACTTCGCCGACCTGCCGCTGTGGGACATCGTCTTCGGCACGTTCAAGAATCCTCCCAAGTACATGGGCGAGTGCGGGTTCGAAGGTGGCGCCGATGTGCGTGTCGGCGCGATCCTCGCCTTCAAGGACGTCAACGCCGACGCATATGGTCCGGCCAGCATCGGTGTGCGCCCGGCATCGGCAGTCGGGCGTTCGGTCTGAAACTCAAAAATGGGTCAGGCTCATTTCTCATCGGAGATGAACCTGACCATACGGCAGCCGACTTGCCGACGGTTCTTGCACCCGCGACTTCACGAATGAAAAAGTCGAGTGATGGATGAAGCTCAGGCGTTGTATTTGAATGACAGCAGGACCCGCGCACGGTAGGCAACGACCTTGCTGCCGCCCTCGATCTTCATGTCGAGCTTGCTGATTTCGGCGACACGCAGATCGCGCAGCGACTTCGCCGCGGTATCGACCGCGTTCTTCGCGGCAGCCTCCCACGAAACCGTGCTGGTGCCGATGATTTCGGTGACGCGGTAAACGCCATCAGTGCTTTTCTTGGCCATTTTCTCGCTCCTCACGTGGAGAGACGCAGGACCAGTTCCTGCCGCCTCGATGGTCCCCCGGATTCAGTATGGTGCCGATGCGACTCTAGTCCTGCGATCCGGGCCGGTGCAAGTCCAGGCTCCCGCCACGGAGACCCGGATCGAAGGCGCAGTGTCGAATGACGACCGTGGCGGGACTGCGGTGCGCGGCAAGATGCCGCATTGAGTTGCTCGGGTTGCGGCGCACGGACAAACCGCATAGGCTCCTTGCCAGGATCGCCGGTCGCACGATCGGCCGGTGTCGGGAGTGCACGCCATGGGCTTCACCAAGATTGCAATCCTAGCCGCGGCGCTGACGATTGCCGGCTGCGCAAGCTTGCCCCCGCAGACCGACAGGCAAGCCACGCAGGCGTTGACCGACACCACCGATACAATCCTCGGCCGCGCGCTTGCCGATACGGTAGCCGCCAATCCGGGGAAGAACGGCGTCTACGGCCTCAACGATCCGCACGATGCGTTCGCGGCACGCGGGCTGCTCTGCAACAAGGCGCAACGTTCGATCGATACCCAGTACTACATCTGGGCCGGCGATCAGACCGGGCAGTTGTTGTTCGGCGCACTTTGGCAAGCCGCACAACGCGGAGTGCGCGTGCGCCTGCTGCTCGACGACATCGGCACGCGCGATCTCGATACGACGCTCGCCGTGCTCGATGCGGACCCCAACATCGAAGTGCGCTTGTACAATCCGTTCCCTTCGCGCAGCGCGAAGAACCTGAGTTTCGTCACTGACTTCTCGCGCGTCAACCGTCGCATGCACAACAAGTCATTGACGGCCGACAACCAGGCCAGTGTCATCGGTGGACGCAACATCGGCAACGAGTACTTCCAGCTTGGTCACGGCCTGGTATTTGCCGACGCCGACGTGCTTGCCGTCGGACCGATCGTGCACGAAATCTCCGATACCTTCGACCTCTACTGGAACAGCCCCTCAGCGTATCCGGTGGCGCGGATGATCGACGCGCCGACGGCGCAAGCGCGCGAGGAGGTGCTCAAGGGTTTCGAGGCGGCGAAGACCGATCCCGACGCGGTCGAATACCTCGAAGTATTGCGCACCACGCCAATGCTGGAGCAACTGGAGCAGCACAAGCTTGCGTTTGAATGGACGAACGTCAAGCTCGTTGCCGACGATCCGGCCAAGACGCTGGATGAGAGCGGACGGACGGATCTCCTGCTCTATCCCGACCTGATCAAGTCGTTGGGCACGCCTCAGCGCTCGCTCGATATTCTCTCGCCCTACTTCGTGCCGTCGAAGCGCGGTGAAGACATGCTGATCGGATTCGTGCAGAGCGGCGTCAATGTGCGCATCCTGTCCAATTCGCTGGCGTCGAACGATGAGCCGGCGGCGCACTCAGGCTACGCCAAGCACCGCGAGGTGCTGTTGAAAGCCGGTGCGCATATGTGGGAACTCAAGCCGTCGGCTTCGCAGCAGCTTCGCGGCTACAAGAAAAGTGATGTCTGGTCCTCGTCATCGGCATTGCATGCCAAGATGTATGCCGTCGACCGGCAGAAGATCTTCATCGGCTCGTACAATTTCGATCAGCGCTCGGCCAATCTCAACACTGAACAGGGGCTCGTGGTCGACAGTGCCGCGATCGCCGGCCAACTGGGCGAGGCACTCGACGCGGGACTGCCGGCACTGGCGTGGGAAGTACGACTTACGCCCGAGGGCAAGATGGAGTGGATAGACCATGCCGACGGCAAAGAGGTGCACTACGACCACGAGCCGCAAACCGGCTGGTGGACACGCGCCAAAGCCGGCATGATGCGAATCTTCCCGATCGACTGGATGCTCTAGACCAGACGAGTCACTGGATGCCGCAGCACCGTGCGCGAGCATCGCACAGTGCTGCCATTTCCCTGCGTGGTCAGGCCGTGACCGGCGCTCCGAGCGAACGCTTCCTGCGCAATGCATCGATGCTGATCGGTCCGGGACCGTTTGCGGCCAGCGTCAGGAAGCCACCGGCTATCGCGATGTTCTTGAAGAAATGGATGAACTGATTCTGGTCGGCGAGATTGGCGTGGAAGAGGAAACCGGCTGCCAGCGTGAACAGCGCCAGCACCACTGCCGTAGTGCGCGTGAATGCACCTGCCAGAATGAAAAGCCCGCCCCCAACTTCGATGAGCACGACGAGCGGCAGCAGAAAGCCCGGGACTCCGGCATTGGCCATGTACTGCTGCGTACCGGCATAGGCAGCGAGTTTGCCCAGTCCTGAAATGATGAAGATGGCAGAAAGGCCAATTCGGCCGAGTAGCGAATTCAAGGTTTGCATGGCGCAGCTCCTGTTCAATATCGAGCGAAGGGTGGAAATGCCCCGACTCCACCAATCTGCGCGCTACATCGCCGCGGATAAAGATAGGCGGCAGGAACTGGATGTTCTATCTTCAGAACGATGCGGTGGAAGCGTGTGCGCGGGTGCGATCACGCTGTGCCGTGATTGCTCCGGTCTTGCTATCGGCTTTTCCTTCGTTTCCCTCGCCCAAAGCGCGTGCGCGCAGAACTCACACGCGACCCAGCACCGGCAGCAGTGAACCGGTGACAGCCCTGGCTTCGTCCGACAGCAGAAACGCGATTGCGTCGGCAAGCGCTTCCGGCGCAACCCAGCGGGAAAAGTCCGCGTCGGGCATGCTGGCGCGATTGGCCGGCGTATCGATGATGCTCGGCATCACCGCGTTCACGCGCACGCCGTCATCCTTCAATTCGGCGGCCAGGCTCTCGGTCAAGCGCGAGACTGCAGCTTTGGAGGCCGCGTAGGCGCCATTGCCTTTTTCCGCGCGTTGCGAGGCGAACGCGCTGACATTCACGATCGCGCCACCGCGTTTGCGCAGCAACGGAATGCTCGACTGCGATGCGAGCAGGCACGAACGCACGTTGGTCCTGAACATGCGGTCCCACGTGTCCACCGATCCGTCGGCCACGATTTCCCAGGCGAAGCCGCCGGCGATGTTGGCGAGACCATCGAGAGACTCGAAACGGCTCTGGATCGCGGCGAATGCACTCTTGATCGCCTCCGGCGCACCAAGATCCACACCACCGATTGCCAGCTCGAACCCCGCATCGCTCTTGAACCGAGCCATATCGAGTCCGACCACGCGCGCGCCGCGCGCGGAGAGACGCGAGGCGAGCACTGCACCGAGCGCACCGGCCGCGCCGGTGACTACGACGATCTTGTCTTTCATTCCTATCTCCTGTTGCACGCTGCGCAAGGCACTCGCACGCCTCCGTCAGGCATTCTGCCATCGAATTGAGCAAGGTTCATTTTCTGCGACAAGGCGCATGTCCATCCGAGTCGAACCAAATACGCGTGTTATCTGACCTTTTGGCTTTGCGCGAGCCACCCGTTCTCGATGCCGGAACATTTTTCAAGCAGCTCGCACCTCAGGAATCCATATCAAACCCGGAAACCGCGCCGGAGAGGGCTTGGGCAAATTGCTGATCGAAGTCCGCATGTGCCCCCGCCGTGGTCGATATTTCCGGCTCGCCTTCCTTGATCCGTGCGTTGAATGTCGCCTTGGGGGCAGGATAGGAATCGAGGGGTAGCCATTGCCCCTTGTTCCGGGCGTATACTTCCTCTGGCACTTCGGTTGGTCGATGGTGGTGGCTAACCGGAATGCTCGAGGCCGGGGGTGCTGACAGTTCCTGTTGCTGGTGCGGATGCATGTCAGCTACGGCAGATGCGGCATGCCCTTCATTGAAGGACATGTGAAACCCAAGGATCAAACCCAGGAGACGTATCATGACGAATTTCTTGAGAGCTGTATTGGTCGCCTTGCTATTGGCGTTCGTGAGCGGCGTGGCATGGGCAAGCGAAGACGGTGAAACGATTCAGCTGTTCAAGAACGCAGGAGAGAGCAACAAGTATTTTGGCAGCAGCTACGGTTACGCCGTGTTTCCAACCATCGGCAAGGGCGGGCTCGTCGTCGGTGGTGCGCATGGCGATGGCCGCGTCTACGCGAAGGGCAAGTACATAGGCGACACGTCCATGACGCAGCTCAGCGTCGGCCTGCAGGCCGGTGGCGAGGCTTACAGCGAGATCATCTTCTTCCATGACAAGCGCGCTCTCGATGAGTTCACGTCGGGCAACTTCGAATTCGGCGCGGGCGTCAACGCCATCGCGATTACCGCAGCGGCCTCTGCGAACACCGGATCGAGCGGTAGCGGTGCGTCTGCGAGCGGCGGCAAGAAGGACGCGGCAACGGCCGGCAGCTACCACAAAGGCGTAGCGGTCTTCACGATTGCCAAGGGTGGGCTGATGGCCGAGGCGTCCGTGAGCGGTCAAAAATTCAAGTACAAACCCGCGAAGTAGGCCTGTTGCGCTCGACGAATTTGGGGTCAGGTCTTTTTTCGCAACACAGCGGCCGCGCAATCACGGCGCCTGGTTGCGGAAAAACAAACCCGACCCCGCGACCGCCCTCGTGGGCGTCGACAGGTCCCCCGTGACGTCAAAAAAAACGCTCGCGGGCGACGCGCGGTCCCTTGCGAAGCAATGTGAAGCGTTCAATTGCGACGTCGGCCCGCAAGCAGCGCAGGAAAAATCAGTGTTGCCATGCCGCCGGAGTTCCTCCGGCGGTGGTCATGCGACTGCGGCGCGACGAATAACGCTGCTTCCCCTAGTTGTCGCGCTGCTTTGCGTCCGCCTTGTCCCCCGTTGCCTCGTTCGACGGGCTTGCGTCGACTGGCGTGGGTTGTCCAACCGTGGCTATTCCAATCGCGGAGTCCCTGAATTTCGGATCGTAGGGATTGTCGCTCTGCTGAAGGTGGCGATAAGCGATCGAGCCGTCGACGCCCTGCCCCCCGTTTACTTCACCCGGCGTGAGCGGGCCTGAATTGTTCATCGTGACTCCGACGACGCGTGAGACCGCAGTTTTCCTTTCAGCGCTCGGCACCAGGTAGGCCGGCCGGCCAGGACTGCTCGCATTGCTCACGCCGTCTCCCGGGGAACTGACCTCGAGATTGCCGACCGAGCCGGCATGCGAACCTGTCACTTGCGAACGCACCTCCGCCCATCTCGACTTCGCCCGGCTCAAGGCGACGTCGTCGCCGTAGGTTTTCTTGAGTTCGCGCCAGATCACATTCGCCTGGTCGAACTGTTCCTTCGTCATTTCCGCATATACCGCTTCGCGTGCATCGACATAGTGCTTGTCGTTACGTTCGGCTGCCAGCGCCATCCACGCCATGGCGCGCGGCAGGTCCGCGGATACTCCCTGGCCACGCGCGTACATGACGCCCAGATTGTATTCGGCCGGTTTGTAGGCCCAGGATGCGGCGACTTGATACATCTGGATCGCGAATTCGTAGTCCTTCTTCTGGAACGCTCGTGCGCCGAGCATGAAATAGTATTCACCGGGCCGGGCATCGGCCTCCGGCGTATCCTGGGATCCCGGCGAGAGGAAGAAACCATCGACGGCTAAAACCTCTCGCGGAACGAGCGCAAAGACACACCACGCCAGCAACGCAAGACCCGCATTCGACACTGCTCGCAACATCACGACGACTTCTCCTTCGACATATTCGGAAGCGAACCCTGACGTCATACGAAAGGTTTCGCACTTTCAATATACGAAAGTCTTCGCACATTTGCAAACGCGTCCACACCGGCCCCGGAGAAGATTCCTCCGGGTGCGAAATGCATAGGTTTACGCTGTTGCCATCGACCAGCGTGTCGCGCCCGTAAATCCGGCCAATGCCGCCCGCTTGAATTCGGCCGAAAAGGGTCTAGGATCGATACGGACTCGTGGCGCGCGATCGCCCGGGCCCGTCATGTACAGAACCAGGGGGTTCTACAGACTTCTTCTTGCCATCGCCGCGAGTTCGTGCGCAAGGATGGTGCGCGTGTCTGCAACGAATCGCGGCGAAACATTCTCTGCGTCGCACGCGGCCGAAATCCTTGCATCTTTTTTCCAGGGGGAAAAATGAACATCCGCATTCCTGTCTGTTTCGTCGCTCTAGGCCTCGCCGCATCGACTCTCGCCTGGTCCGCGAGCCATCCGGCTCGTTTGTCGGGAGCACCGGCGAGCCTCGGCGACGGAGCCGTCGCGAGTTATGCCGAATTCGATGCCTCGGGCAAGCCGAAGGCGATCGGCGTGGCCTTCTCCTCCGCGGCACTGGCGAGCCTGCCGACCGCCGCGTCCGATGGGCACCGCTGCTTCGATGCCAACGGCGACGGCAAGATCGACCTGGCAACCGAATGCTCGGCGTGGCACGAACGCGTGCTGCCGCTGCCGTCCGATGCCGCGCGGCGGACCGACCTGCCCTTCAAATGGGCTCTGGTCAACTGGAACCCGCTCGGACACATGCCGCCCGGCGTGTTCGACAAGCCGCACTTCGATGTCCACTTCTACATGGAGCCGATCGAGAACGTCCTTGCGATCGAGCGCGGAACCTGCGGCCCCGAGTCCGTGCGCTGCGATCAGTACGCCGTCGCGCGCAAGCCGATTCCGCGCAACTACCTTCCGGCGAACTACCTCGATCTCGGTCTCGTTGCTCCGGCAATGGGCAACCATTACATCGATCCCGCCGATCACAATTTCCACGGCGAAATGTTCAAGCGCCACTGGGTCTACGGCGTCTACGACAGCCGCGTCATCTTCTACGAGGAGATGCTGACTCTCGCCTACATGCAATCGAAACCTGACACCTGCTACCCGATTGCGTTGGCAGACGCATTTGCAGTCGCCGGCTACTATCCGACGCAATCGTGCGTCCGCTATTCCTCGACGAGGAACGAAGTCACGGTCTCGCTCGAGGGATTCGTCTCGCGTGCGGCGACTCCTCCCGGTGCGCTGCGCGAGGCGACGAAAGAAGCGCCGTAGACAGACGCGATCAAATCGGCTCCGGAAGAGTCGGAATTTCGGGATCGCGCGCGATGGCAGCCTGACTCCGTCGTGTGCGTTGGATAGGTCGAACTGCTCTGAATGACACCTGCAGCATTGAACTACGACATCCGGTCCATCCGTCTGCATTGGATCACGGCCGCGCTGGCAATTGCCTTGTGGTGCCTGGGACAGACGATCGACTGGTTTCCGAAAGGAAACATTCGAATCGCAGCGCGCAGCGTGCACATCTGCCTCGGCGCAGTGCTCGGATTGATACTCTGCTACCGACTCTGGTGGCGGATCGGCGGCGGTCGCCGGCTACCTGCAGCCGGGCCAGGAATGGTCCAGGCGCTGTCCGCGGTGGTCCATTTCGCGCTCTATGCCACGTTGCTCAGCGCGGTCGCACTCGGCGTGGCCAACGCGTGGGTGCGCGGCGACAACCTCTTCAACCTGTTCACCGTTCCCGCCTTCGATCCGGGCAACAAAGCGCTGCGGGGGCAGGTGGAAGCCCTTCATGCCCTGTTTGCGAATATCCTGTTCGGCCTGGCCGCTTTCCATGCGGCCTCGGGCCTGGCCCATCATTTCATATGGAAGGATGGGCTGCTTCGCCGGATGTTTCCTGGCGGGCGATGACGATTGCACGCGCCGCTGTCGCGCTTTTCATGACATCGTGGATGCTGCATCCAGCACAAACGCATACATGTAAGTAAGCCAAAGGTGCGAAGTAAGGATGACGCGCCGGGTCTTCGAAGTTGCCGATGGGTTATCCGGCACCCGGTGCGGGGTCAGGATGGCCAGCTGCACCCGATGCGACAAGTGCAATTTGTGGAATATGTGCTCCAGATGCGTCTTGACCGTGGTCGGGCTGATGCACATCTTGCGCGCTATCTCCTTGTTGGTCAGACCGAGCCTCACCGCATCTGCGATCTCCAGTTCGCGTTGGCTCAACAAGGCGGCCGATTCGTCCGCGGCGCTTTCAGCCTGCTCGAGGCGGCCCAGAAGATCGTCGAGGATGCATGTCAGCTCCTTGCGCCCGACCCAAACCTCGCCGCGGCTCACCGCTTGGATCGCGCGCAGGCAACAATCGGAAAAAGCGGCAGTGCTGATGTAACCGCGTGCGCCCTGCTCCAATGCCCTGGCGATCGAGTGCTCCGTCAAGGCGTCGAGCAGGAGAATTATCCTGGTGTCGGGGCTGCTGCGACGGACCTCGGCCAGCAGTGCCGGCCGACACCACTTGTCCATGCGATTGCAAGATGTTGCGTCGAGCAGCAGAACATCCGGGCGAACACGTCGCACTGCGCGCAGCGTCTGCCGGAGTCCCTTCGGCGCGCCCACCAATTCCGTTTCCTGCTGCTGCGCGACCTGGTCACGAAGAATTCCGAGCAATGTCGTATTCGACATCGCAGCCAGTAGCGAAATGGCCATGACTTCCCCCTTTTTCCTTTTGCTCCTGCGCCTCGCGGACCCCTGTCGTGTCCTCGAGACTGGCGGCATCACCGCCTCCCTTTGCACGCGGCGCACATCGAACGCGCGCTGCGCATCAAATCTCCAGAGATCGAACGCATCGGGTCAGCGCTGCAAAGCCGGCATTTATCGAGACTGACTTGCGGCTTCAACTGCACAGCCTCGAAAGACCGTACAGAGCAACGCGCAAAATCGGTGCGATGACGCAAGCGGCGCCCCCAGGCGCTATGCAGCGTGAGCCCTCAGACAGTGTATGCGTTGATCCTGGCGTCCCTGATCCTCCATTCGGCGGATACGCGAAGCATTCGCCGCGCCTTAGGCTGCCTCATTATGCGCCGGGAGAAACGTATGAGCACGCACTTTGGTTTGTTCAGGATCGGCAAGAGGTGGCGTTCATTTTTGTTGGCACTTGTCTTGCTTTTGCCGGGATTCGCGGGCGCAGCAGATTCGGTGGCCGTGACCTACAAGCTCGAGGGCTGTCGCAACGACGGCTCGATTCTGTTGCCGAACGGCAGCGGTCAGTTCGTCTGCGACGACGCCGACTACACGAGCGGCAACCTCGGCAAGGGCTGGAACGAACTCGATCTTGTGCCGCACCGCGCGACACTGATCGCAGGCAATTCCGCCCCGGCAACGCAGACTTACTTGTTCTCATTCGCGGCGGATAACTGCAAGACCAGCCTGGGATCGCCTTCTGTCTGCGCAGACGGGTCGACCGAGGGTGTGCAGGGATACGACTTCATGTCCGTTCCCGTGCTCAACACGGCGTTGTCGGACGCCAGTTGCGCTGCCCCGCAGTCGGTCAGCGCGATGGACGCGATGGTACCGGGCATTGGTGGTGAAAGTGTGTCGATCTTCCGGGACGTGACGGTTACGCAGTTGAAGAATACGACGTGCGTCTACGACTTCTACGAGCGCCTTGCGCTCGGGTCGCACCTGTACAACGGTTCGTCACTGCACTCTTACCTTGTGAACCCGAGTGGCGACAAGACCGTGCCGCTGCCGGTGAACGACATCGTCGCGCAATCGCTGAGCAAGGACATGTCGGCAGTCGCGGACGCGAGTGTGACGTGGGAACTGACGAAGACCGGTACGCCCGTCAACGTGTCGTTCGGCGATGTGTGTGCCGCGGACACGCCGACCCCGCAATCGGCATCGATCACGGTCACATGGACCAAGTCCGCCGCGACGCCCGACGGCGTAACGGTTGTCACGCACGTCTATGCGACGAATCCGGCGGCACGCACCATTACGGTCGACGTCACCGACGTCATCTACAAGGGTACGACGCAGACGACAGTGCTCGACACCGATTCGGCAGGACCGATCGACGTGCCGGCCAACACGACATTGCTGGTGCTCACCCACAGCGTGACGCTGCCGCCTTCTGCCGGCAACGTCAACGATTTCCTCAACGATGTCGCCACGGCCACTTATACCGATACGGTGACAGGCTTTCCGATCCCCGGCGACACGACCGCAGTGGCCCAGGCAAAGATTGGTCAGGGCAGCGTCCTCAACAGCTCCGCGGTCATTGATGATTCCGAATCGATCACCGGCAACGGGTTGACGTTCTCGGTGGCGACGCCGCCATCGCTCGGCAGCTTCCTGAACGGATATGACGGCAGTGCAACTACCGGCCCGGTGGATTGGGATTCGGGAACGCAGACCGGCAGCGGCACGATCACGTTCGACAAGATGATCCAGCTGAGTGGACAACTGATCACGTCGGGCACGTTGTCGGATACGGCACACCTGACGAGCGCCGATCAGTACCTGACAGCGCCCGCGAGTATCTCGATCACCTCGTCGGCGACGGTGACGCTCACCGTGAGCAAGACGATTCCCGATGACTATCTCCATGACGCGGGCGACACGCTCCGGGTAGACTTCCATGTCGACGGCGCGTTGGGTTCCTCCGACGATTTCTCGCTGACGTTTTCTAACGGGGGTCCGGTCACGCTGTCGCATGACCTGACCGGCCTGTCGCCAGACTCCTTCACCGTCACGGAGACCGGCTCCGAGTTCTGCAATGCGGCAAACGTTTGCACGACGCAGACGTTGTTGCAGCCCGTGTCGAACCCGCTGGTGGTCGATCTGACGCCGCAGAACGGAAGCATGGCGGGCCGTTGCTCGGGTACGGCCGCTTTCGAGAACACGCTGCTTGCAGCGGGCATCCGCGTGGAGGTTCAGAAGATCACCGTGCCGGAGTTGCCGAGCGACGATCCGGATTACTTCTGGAAGTTCACGCTGACTGGTCCGAACGTCGATACCTGCGAGGCGGTGATTGTTGGAGCGGGTGCCGGGTTCCTGCTCTTCCAGGATTCACTCGGTGGCGACTGCTTGCTGTCGGAGGGTACCTATACGGTAACCGAGACGACCAAGATCGGCTGGATCGAGGACAGTGCGGTGCCCAATGACGGCGTGAACACGAAGGTGTGCACGTTCACTGTCGACGACATAGTCATCGACGACGGCAAGACGTTCTCGTGCACGTTCCACAACACCAAGCGCGCTCATGCGCAACTGTTCAAGACCAAGTCTGGCCTGCCGGACACGAGCGCCTCCGATGCGTTCACATTCCAGTTGCGTGAGGGTGCTTCGGCAACGCAGGTTGGAACGATTCTCGAGAGCAAGATTGCCAATCTAGGCAATCTGTTCGAGGCACTGTTCACCACTGACTTGGTACCGGGACAACACTATCAGTTCTGCGAAATTGTCATGCCGGGCTGGACGTCGAACATCGGTACGCTGGTGCCGAACGCCTTCATGCCGCCGGACGGTGTGCCAGCAAACCCGAACGTGGACAACAGTATCCTCTGCGTTGACTTCGTACCGGATCCGGGTGAGACGAGAGCCTTCAGGGTCGATAACACGCCGCCACCGGGTGGTCGTGCCTTGACCATCGGCTTCTGGAAGAACTGGGCCTCGTGTGC